>Ga0114971_10003399_pt1 | contig 10792 bp, 10 predicted proteins | sample M_140625_MF_Meta_FD_87320 | JGI IMG/M metagenome (GOLD analysis project Ga0114971, IMG submission 87320) | Freshwater microbial communities from Lake Montjoie, Canada to study carbon cycling - M_140625_MF_MetaG | ecosystem: Environmental > Aquatic > Freshwater > Lake | place: Lake Montjoie...
ACTTATTGATGTAACCAATTTCTATTTTTTAATTATGACATTAAATGAAATTAAAATTTAGTTTTCTTTTTTTAAATTTATTGATAGTAAATTATTTTTTTTCTCAAAATCAAAACGATACTTTGAGATTATATTATTTAATTAATCAGTATAAATCATCAGCCCAATTTTATAAATTAGATTCAATGTTAAATCAATTGGGTGATAAAAAGTTTTTATTAAATATTAATGGATATGCCGATTTTTTAGGCTCTAATTCATACAATATATTATTATCAAGCCGCAGAGCATTAGCAGTTAAAAAATATATTCAATCAAAAAAATTAAATATAACTAGTATAGAAATAAAAGCTCTGGGAGAACTAAATTCTAAATCACAAACTAATTTAATTGTTGGGCAACCAAATCAAAGGAGAGTAGATGTGATAATCTTAAATGATACTAAAACAAATTATGATCCAACAAAAAAACAAAATAATATTTCTAATAAGAATATAAAAGCTACTATTTCTTTAAAAAAAGGAGAACCTACAACACTCGAAGGCTTGAGTTTTGAGCCAGGAAGGCATTATTTGTTGCCACAATCTAGACCAGTTTTACAAAGTTTACTTGAAACACTATTAAAATCAGAAGATTTAAAAATTGAAATTCAAGGACACATTTGTTGTAAAGGAGATAGTGACGATGGTTTTGATTTTGATTCTAATAATAATAAGTTATCAGAAAATAGAGCAAAAGTTGTTTATGATTTTTTAATCAAAAATGGCATTGAGGCAAATAGACTTAATTTCGTCGGATTTGGACACACACAACCAAAAGTTTTTCCTGAACAAAATCCGGATGACGAACAAGCAAATAGGAGAGTGGAAATTAAAGTTTTGGAATAGTCAAGATTAAAAAAATATGCTAAGACCTCAAGAAAAAGAAAAATATAAAACTATGAAATAAAATAAAATCTTTTAGCTTGAGGCTTAACAATGAGTTAAATTAGATTTCTAATTATATACAAATTTAATTGTTTTTAAATTAAAAAAAATAATTATTAGGTGAATTGTGTTATTTTATAGGTGAAAACTTATATTTTAACATTTTTTTAATTTCTGTAAAATATTTTACAACCAAAGGAGTCTGTTTTTGGATTTAAAACAAGGTTATGATTTAGAATTTGATCAACGGCTTCAGAAATATATGATTTTGCTTTGTCTGGATGTTCAGCATTATTATCTATAGCTCCATTATATTTTATTATCCATTTATTTTCTTCTTTCCAGATAACAAATGCTTGAGGAGTAAATAATGCTCCAAAATTTTTTCCGGTTTCTTGTGAAGCATCTGAAAGATATGGAAAATTAAATTTTTCAATTATTGCTTTTATTTTTAATCCTTCGAAATTCTCTTCTTCATAAATTAATGTATCCATTGAGTTTATGGCAATTAATGGAACGCCTAATTTTTTATACTTACTATTTAAAGCATTAAATCGTTTACTGTAGAGTTTTGCAAAGGGACAGTGATTACATGTAAAAACTATAATAAATCCTTTTGCTTCTTTATAATTACTTAATGAAATTATCGAGTTGTCGAAATTTTTTAGTTTAAAATCATTAATAAATTTATTGTGTAATAATTTATTAATAGGCTCTTGTGCTTTAATAATCAATAAAAAACCAATAAAACTAATTAGTGTAAAAAAATAATTTCTTGAGTACATTATTTAATTATTGTGCGTATATTATTCTTTAATAAATTTTTTAGTGTTAGTTAATTTATTTTTATCATCTGTTAATTGTAAAAAATAGGTTCCAGATTTAAGTCCATTTATATCTATTCCATTTTCTAAATTAGGTTTTGGTAACATCATTAAGGTTTTTCCTGAAGAATTGATGATGCGAATGTAATAAGCTTGCATATATGATTTATCGAATGAAACATTTAAAATATTTTTAGCTGGATTTGGATATAACATAAATTCATTTTCATTTATAATATTTTCATTTACAGTTGTTATTGTGTTGGTAACAATAAATTGCCCCATCATACCTTCATCTTCATGGTTAGAAAAATGACAATGGTACATAAACGGATGTGTTGCATCAGCATAATCATCAAACTTTGCAACAAAAGAAACCGATTCATTTCTTGGAACATAAATCACGTCTTTCCATCCTGATTCGTGTGATCCAACACCTGTAGGACTTCCATTTCTATCTACTATTTTAAATTCAACATCGTGAATATGAAAAGTATGTCCGAAAACATTATTATTTATGATAGTCCACTTTTCTATATCGTTTAAATTAACTGTTTTGTTTATTGTACCAATTGCAAAAGAGGTATTATCAAAATTAAAGGGTATTGGATTTGGTCCGGGATTTCCATTTGTAATGTTTATAGTTCTTGTAACTGTTGCATTTGCAGAGGTATAATATGAATTGCTTGTTAAACTGGCTGGTACCGAAATGATTGGATTATTTGTACTTGCAATTACATTTATATGCAGTACATTAAAATTAATATTATTTAATAAGCTTCCAAATGCTCCATTAGTTCCAGGTTCAGAACCCGGAAATCCAAATGTTTGCCCCGAATTATAAGCCATTAAATTAAGACTAGATCCAATTTGGTCAGAACCTAAGTTTACCATAATTTCAACTCTTTCGCCAACCATTAGTTTAACGCGTGTTACTGCAATAGGTGAATTTAATAATCCTCCATCATTTGCAATTATATAAAAGATTCTGTTATCGCTAAATCCTAAATCGTAGCCTCTTTCAACTTCAGCATTTAATATTCTTAATCTAACGTATTGTTTCGGTAAATTAATTTGGGCACTTGGAGTCCCATTAGAAAGCATATAATCACCATATGCAGTGTTAGTTGTAACAAACTGATTGTTTGCGTCATACCTTCTGCTTGTTAGTACTAATGGAATATCATCAATTCCATATTTTCTTGGTAATGCCAATGATGACTCTATAGGATCTCTAACAATAATAAATCCTCCTATTCCTTTTGTTAAATGTTCTAATGTCATTTCATGTAAGTGTGGATGATACCAATATGTACCAGCATTATTTGATACTTTCCAATAAGGTTGCCATAAGGTGCCTGGCGGAATTACCTGATGAGGCCCTCCGTCCATCACTGCTGGTAAATGCATTCCATGCCAATGAATTGTAGTGCTGTCATTTAATTTATTTTTAACGTTTAAATGAACAACATCTCCTTTATTAAAAAATAATGTAGGTCCCCAAAAATTATTGTTGACTGAACCGGTAATGGTTTGATTTCCAGGCCTAAGCTGTTTTATTGTGTCTTTAATTGTTAGGCTAAAATTTACACCAGATAATGTGTCTGGTATCCATAAATTATTATAAGTTTGTGAAGATAGATTATTTGACAAATAAACAGAGATAATTAAAAATAAAGTTTTGTTTTTCATGGGTGCTAAATTAATAATTTATTTGATAGACGATTTTAAATTGAATTTCTTTCGTTTAGCTAAATTATAATTTTATGAATTTTCAATTTTAGTAATATTATTAAATATAATATGAAATTATTTTTATTATAGTTAGAACTCGAATTATAATTGCAATACTATTTTTTTTATAGAATTTCAAAAACTCACTAATTGTTGTGATAAGTCCTCTTTTAAAATAATACTTTTACATTTGATGATGAATGTTTTAAATAAAGCAAAACTCTAGTTTAAAAAAATTGGATCAATTAATTAAATTGTTAAGTTCGTTTGATACTATTTCATTAAAAGAAATAGATAGTTTCAAATCAATGAATAGAACAGATACTAAATTTGCTTTTAACGAAGCTTTTTTACCAGATCTTTTGGATTTAATTAAACCTTATTACAATTGTCTTCAAATTGAAAGCAAACAAATAGCTAATTATCAGACTTTATATTACGATACAAGCGATTTAATGTTGTATTATAAACATCATAATGGTTCATTAAATAGATATAAAGTTAGACAAAGAAATTATTTAGATTCTAACTTAAGTTTTTTGGAAGTGAAATTTAAAAATAACAAAGGCAGAACAATTAAAGAACGAATAAAACAAAATGATTTATCTACTAATTTTAATTTCGAGGATTTTGAATTTTTGAATAAAAAATTACCTTTTAATCCCAATATACTATTCCCAACTGTTTTAGTAAATTATAAACGCATTACTTTAGTTAATAAATTTAATGATGAAAGACTAACTATTGATGTTAATATAGAATTTAAAAAAGATAATGAATTAATTAAATTACACAATTTAGTTGTTGCCGAAGTTAAACAAGATAAAAAAGTAGTATCACCATTTTTAAATCAAATAAAAAAAATAAACCATATAGAAGGCACTTTAAGTAAATATTGTTTAGCAATTATCTTTTCGTATAAAAATGTTAAAAAAAATAACTTTAAAGAAAAATTATTATCATTAAAATCAATCCTAACCCATGACTCTATTACAAATATCTTCGAAACTAATTTCTACTCAAGAAACAACTGAAATAATAAAAATTTTACAAATTTTTTTATTTCGATTTTTAATCGACATCATTTCGGTTTTTATTTTAGTTCGTTTTGTTTATTATCGAGTTTATAAACGTAGCGATTTATTTTTTACTTTTTTTATATTCAATATTGTTATATTTTTAATTTGTTTTTTGTTAAATAAAGTTGAATTAAGCATGGGTGCAGCATTTGGTTTATTTGCTGTATTTAGTATGCTAAGATACCGAACTGAAGATATTAGTATTAAAGATATGAGTTATTTATTTTTAGTAATCGCTATTGGCTTAATATCTGCTGTTACTAAAGTTAAAGACACCTCTGATGCATACGAATATTTGTTTTTAATATTAATTAATGTAATTATTATTTTAATTGCATTTATTTTTGATACATCTATTTTCTTTAAAAAAGAATTAGTTCAACTCATTGATTACGAAAATATAGAACTAATAAAAAAAGAAAATCACAATCAATTAATTGAGGATGTTAAACACAGAACTGGTATTAATGCTCATCGTGTTTCTATTGGCAAAATAGATTTTTTAAGAGATTCTGCTCAAATAAAAGTATATTATTACGAGGATTGATTTATAAATTGATAATTAATTTTGAACTCAAAGAATAATGAATAAAATAACATCAACTTCATTTTTACAGTTATTAATTAAAAAAACATCTAGGAGTTAAGCCAATTAATTATTTTTTTACTTTTTGGTTTAATCCAGGGATTTATACTTTTAACAAATTCTCCTTTTTCGTTAATTAAAAATTTTTGAAAATTCCACTTCACTCTTGCGTTTGAAACTCCATTTTCTGATTTAGAACCTAGCCACTTGAATATTGGATGTTTATTTTCACCTTTAACATTAATTTTTTCCATCATTAAAAATGAAACTCCGTAATTTCTTTGGCAAAATTCATTTATACCTTTATTATCTTCCGGGTCTTGATTTGCAAAATCGTTTGTCGGAAATCCAATTATAATTAATCCTTTTTCTTTGTATAAATCATAAATGGCTTGTAGGTCTTTAAATTGCGGCGTAAAACCACATTTACTTGCTGTATTTACAATTATTATTTTATGTCCTTTAAAGGTATTAAATTCAATATTCTTTCCATCAATGGATGTAGCAGTAAATTGATAAATGTTACTTGTTGCTTGACCCTTTATTTGAAAAAGAGAATTAAATAATGCTAAAAACATAATTAGTTTTATAAATGTGGAGTTCATATTTGAATTTAAAATTAAACCATTTTACTTAACTAATTGTTTATTTTATTTTACTATTTAATTAATTTCATGTTTTTTTCTCTTGATTTTCAGTAATTTATCTCTATTTTCTTGTTTTCTTAATTAATTTTGTATATTTGCAACCCTAATTAAAAAATAACAATGGAAAAACGCTATGAGACGGTCTTCATTTTAACTCCCGTTTTGTCTGATGATCAGACAAAGGAGACCGCGAAAAAATTTAAAAAAACCATTATCGATTTGGGAGGCAAAATCGTAAATGAAGAGAACTGGGGCTTAAAAAAATTAGCTTACCCTATTCAAAAGAAAACAACTGGTTTTTATTATTTGATCGAATTCTCAGGCGAAGGCCAAGAAATTGTAAATAATCTTGAAATCACGTACAAACGTGATGAGCGAATTTTGAGATTTTTAACTGTCGCTTTAGATAAGCATGCATCTGCTTATGCTGATAAAAGAAAAGGACTAGTAGCTGAAGCAAAAACAAAGAAAAAAGAAACAGCAAGTTCTTAATGGTTTAACAATTAATAAAATAAAAAATGAGTTCACCTAAAGACATAAGATATTTAAACCCTCCAACAGCGGAGATTAAAAAGAAAAAATATTGTCGTTTTCAAAAAAGCGGCATAAAATATATTGATTACAAAGACCCAGATTTTTTATTGAAGTTCGTAAATGAGCAAGGCAAATTATTACCTCGCCGTTTAACCGGAACCTCTCTAAAATTTCAACGTAAAGTTGCTCAAGCCGTTAAACGTGCTCGTCACCTATCGTTGATGCCTTATGTAGCCGATTTAATGAAATAATTTAATGTAAAAGAAAATGGAAGTTATTTTAAAACAAGATATAAAAGGATTAGGTTACAAAGATGACAAAGTTACCGTTGCAAACGGATACGGTCGTAACTTTTTAATTCCTAAAGGGATGGCTAATTTAGCTACCGAAAGTGCAAAAAAAATGCATGCAGAAATTCTTAAACAACGTGCTTTTAAAGAAGATAAGTTACGTAAGGAAGCTGCATCAAATGCAGAGAAATTAGCAGGTGTTGCTATTAAAGTTGGTGCTAAAGCCGGAGAAAGTGGAAAAATATTTGGTTCTGTTACCACAATTCAGTTGGCCGAAGCCCTCCAAAAAGCTGGTTACAACATTGAGCGAAAAAACATCGAAATTACCGAAGATTCTATTAAACAATTAGGTACTTATACTGCTAAAGTTCGTCTTTACAAAGAACTTTCTGCAAATATTAATTTTGAAGTAGTAGCTGAATAATTTTTATTTAATTTTTTTTAAACCCACAACATCTTTTTGTTGTGGGTTTTTTGTTTTAATTACGGAAATGGATTCAAATTAATCGGATTAATAATGGATGATAATTATAGTTATCTTTGGTTTAAAATAATAAAGAATTTATTTTAGAATTTTAATGACTATAAAATGCGAAATGATAGAGACGAACTAGCCAATTAATAATAATTTATAATTTATATATCAAAATAATGTCATGAAAAAAATACTAATTTTTTTTATTTTTTTTGGATATAGTTTTTTATCTGCACAAACTCAGTCATTTAATTGGGCAAAAAAAATAGGTTCAACCGGAGCTGATGCCGGCTTGGATATTTGCACCGACCTTCTTGGCAATGTATACACTACCGGTACTTTTTATGGAACAGTAGATTTTGATCCTGGCCCTAATGTTTATAATATAAGTGCCGGTGGTAGTTTTGCAAATACATATGTATTAAAATTAAATGCCCAAGGTAATTTTGTTTGGGCTGCCGGGTTTTTATCTTTAAGCAATAATGTTATTTCAGGGTCATGCATACGAACAGATGTTATCGGTAATGTTTATGTGGGAGGAAGTTTTTCTGGAACGGTAGATTTTGATCCTGGCTCAGGCTCTTATACTGTTTCTTCACAGGCAGGCATAAGTCAGTCTTTTTTGTGTAAATTAAATAGTAATGGTAGTTTTATGTGGGAAAAAACATTGGGAGGAGGATTACAAAGTGAACCCATTTTATATTTGGATATTGATGCCAGTGGTAAGATATACACTGCCGCTAATTTTGATGGTCTTCGTGATTTTGATCCCGGACCAGGCACATATACTTTTTCTTCATTGGGATTTACTGATGTGTTTGTTGGTGCCTTTACAAATGCAGGCAACCTAATTTGGGCCAAACAAATTGGTGGCACAGATGAAGATGGATCTTCACACATTATATCTTCGGGTATTTCTGGAGATATTTTGGTTTCTGGGGGATTTAATACAATTATTGATTTTGACCCTGGCCCTGCTATTAGCAGTTTTACATCCAACGGATTGCAAGATGGCTTCGTTTGCCGATTAAGCAATTCAGGTAATTATATCTGGGCTGCACAAATGGGTGGTGTTGGCAATGATATTAATCATGGATCAAAATTTGATGTGCAGGATAATGTTTTAAGCGTCGGTTCTTTTATTTCTATAGTCGATTTTGATCCAGGCCCTTCTCAATTCACTTTGTCGGCATTAGGAATAGCGAATGCTTTTATAACAAAATTGAGTGCAAATGGTGGTTTTATTTTTGCTAAACAATTTGTTGGAATTATGAACAACAGTCATAGCGTAGCTTACTCAATCATTCCTGACCAATTGGGTAATTTATACATTGAAGGAGTGTTTACTAATTCTCCTATAGATTTTGATCCGAGTATATCCACTTTTATATTAACACCCTTTGGTTCATCATCTGATATCTACATTACAAAATTAGATCCAAATGGCAATTTTATTTGGGCTAAACAATTTGGAGGTACTATGGATACTCATGGCCATGTATTATGTGGTGATGGCGCTGGCAATTTATACGTTACTGGTCGGTTTAAGGGTACTAGTGATTTTGATCCTGGTGCGAATACATTTACTCTTAGTTCGATAAATAATTTAAGTGATGCATTTATTTTTAAACTTTCTTTGTGCGCAGATGTCCCGCTGAATACGAGTGACTATTTTGTTTGCGCCGGTAATAGTGCAACACTAAGTGCCACAAGTAGTGGTAGTTTAACGTGGTATGCCAGCCAAACATCTACTTCTGCAATAGCTAGCGGCACGGTATTTATTACACCTGTTTTAAGTACAGGTACATATACCTACTATGCACAGGCTTCAACCTGCACATTAGCAGGCTCAAGGGCACCAATTATATTTAATGTTGCTGCATTACCCATCGTGCAAATAGTTTCGAATCCAAGCATTTTATGCATTGGTAACACTGCTACTCTTTCTGTTTCTGGGGCAGATACATTCAGCTGGCAAGCTGGAGCATCAAATGTTACTTTGGCGGTTTCACCAATTATAATTAGCACTTATACAGCCATAGGTACAAATACAACCACTGGTTGTGCAAATACGGCTACCATGTTGCTTAATGTTTCGCCAAAACCAACATTACTTATTACATCACCACAAGGCACAGTTTGTGCAGGCAGCAAAATAACATTAACTGCAAATGGAGCTAATACTTATACTTGGAATAATGCATCACAAAATACAACCATTTCTATAACACCAACTATTACGACCTCCTTTACGCTTAGCGGAACAAATACAATAACAGGTTGTAGTAATATTACGAGTACCCTTGTTAACGTTGTACCTTGTCTTGATATTATTGAGCGCAATTTCTTATTAAACATTAAGCTTTTTCCAAATCCATTTCATGATTATATAATTTTACATGCAGATGAGGAAGTGATATTTAAAATATATACCTGTTTAGGCGAAAAAATAGCCGAAGAAAAAGTTGGAATAGGTGAACAAAAAATAGATTTAATAAATTACAGTTCAGGTGTTTATTTTATGGAAGTATCTAATAGCTACAATTTTAAAATACTCAAAATTATTAAAGTAGAGTAGTTGTTGATTTAAATTTGTATCACAAAAAGTAAAAACTTTTTTTATATCAATTGTCTTGCTTTTTCAATAACTGAATTTAAACCAGAAATATTACTTCCTCCTGCTTGAGCATAAAAGGCTTGACCACCACCACCACCATTAATTTCTTTAGCCAAATCCCTCACAATATTATTTGCATTCAAATTATTGTTTTTTACTAAATTGTCGTTAATAATTACCGATATACTTGGTTTACCTAATACTTCGGCTGCTAATACACAAAACAAATTTGGTACTTCGTTTTTTAATTCAAACAATAAATTTTTTATTTCTTCGGCACTATCAAATTTTATAAAATGAACTACAAAATTAATTTCACCTCGTTTATCAATTTTTAAAATAATTTCTTTTTTTAATTCACTTGCTTTTTCTTTATAAAAAAAGTTGATTTGTTTTTGGAGTTCGTTATTTTGATCGATTAAGTTAGAAATACTTTTTATTAAATCTTTTGGATTTTTTAAAATAGTTTTAAATTCTTCAATTAATTTAGATTGATTATCAAAAAACTCTTCTGCTTTTATTGAAGTAATTGCTTCAATTCTTCTAATCCCTGCCGCAACAGCACCTTCGCTTATAATTTTAATGGACCCAATTTGTCCGGTACTTATTACGTGACATCCGCCACACAATTCAACGGAATAGTTTTTATCAAAAGTAACTACTCTCACGGTTTCGCCATATTTTTCTCCAAACAAGGCCATGGCACCAGTTTTTTTAGCTTCATCAATGGCCATTAATTGTGTGTTGCCTAAAATATTTTCTCGAATTTTATTATTTATTATTTTTTCAATTTGAAAAATTTCTTCAGTCGTTATTTTAGCATAATGCGAAAAGTCAAATCTTAAATATTCGTCGTTTACTAAACTCCCTTTTTGTTCAACATGAGTTCCTAATATATTTCTTAAAGCAGCGTGGAGTAGGTGAGTGGCTGTATGGTTATTAGTTGTATATAAACGTTTAGTCTTATTTATTTTAGCTGAAAACTCTACATTTAATTTTTCCGGTAATTTATCGCAGTAATGAATAATAACACCATTTTCTTTTTTTGTATCAGTAATATTTATCGTTTCATTGATTTTA
>Ga0114971_10003400_pt1 | contig 10792 bp, 16 predicted proteins | sample M_140625_MF_Meta_FD_87320 | JGI IMG/M metagenome (GOLD analysis project Ga0114971, IMG submission 87320) | Freshwater microbial communities from Lake Montjoie, Canada to study carbon cycling - M_140625_MF_MetaG | ecosystem: Environmental > Aquatic > Freshwater > Lake | place: Lake Montjoie...
AGATCTATTAGCACATGAGCCTAAGTTTGATTTCGGGTTAAGCGCGGCCCCGATTTACACACGGGCCAGATTTCTACCAGGTTCGGTTGTGGAAGATTGTCAGGTAATTCAGGCAATTGTTTCAGATGGCTGCATGATTCGGAAAAGCATTTTGGATCAGGCGGTGATTGGGATTCGGTCACGGATTGGGCCGGGGTGTCAGATTCGCCGCTCCATCCTGATGGGAGCAGACTATTACGAAACCCCTTTCCAGCAGGAGGACAATCGAAAGAGGCAGCGGCCAGCCATCGGGATAGGGGAAGGGACAGTGATTGAGGACGCAATCATCGACAAGAATGTGAGGATTGGCCGGAATGTTGTGATTCGGGCGACTGGAAAGGATCGGGATATGGATGGGGAAAACTTTTATGTCCGGGATGGTGTCGTGATCATTCCTAAGGGAAGCATCATCCCGGATGGCGGGGTGATTTAGAAAACCGTTGCAGTGCGGGGGAAGAGGAACAATAATTTCAAGACGTCAGCGGGCGTGATGTAATGGTAGCCTGCGAGCTTCCCAAGCTTGATGTGAGAGTTCGATTCTCTCCGCCCGCAAATGTTGTTAATCAACGGCTTGCATATAAAACAAAAAATAATGATACCAAATTGATACCACTTTTCCCATGAATACCACTGGTATCTCAACTCATTGGCATTAAAAAGAGTTAAGAGATGTTTGATGCGTTTCTTATTTATTTGCGGGCGATTTGGGAGTTTAGCCAATCGCCAGTGCTATTGTTCATGGTTTTTGTGCTGGTTATTAATCTCGGCAACCGTCTTAAGAGGGTTTCAAATAAGGTTGATCAACTGCTGGGGGAAATTACCAGCATTCAAAACCATCTATCAGATCAAAAGAAATCTACTCCGCCCAAAACGGATTCTGGGAAAATAAATCATGCTGAAATATTGAAGAAAGTGCAAAGGGAGCACTATCGTGCGTGAGCCTTGCTTCTGAATTTCTGTTTATATATTGAGGGGCTTCGGCAGAAAGAAAAGTAATAGCCGGCTTAAAGCTCCGCCTCAATTAATACAAAGAACCAAGCACCGGCAGGCCTTTCTTTTTTCGCTTCTCGTTTTCAATCTCAACTTCCTCAAGAGCCTTGAACCATTTTTCATTTCCACCATCTCGCCACGCTCTGGCCGTTGAAATGCCCACTTGGCGGAGTTCGCTAACTTGCTGTAGCCGGTAATCTAATCGCTTTGGCATACCCTAGAAACGGTGTCATCTCTCTCTTTTAAAGGTTTGAAGAGTTAACGCTAAAAAGATACGGCAGTTGCAGGCACCGCGATTCGACTTGGTTTGCAAAAAGATTCCTTAGGCATCCCCACCACACTCACGGAGGTTAATTCGCCGGAGCACAGTTGCAATCACGGCCAAACTTTCTCCTCCAGTTTGAGGCCATCGGTTCCCTCTAGTGCCACTTTCCTCAAGGGCATATTTATCCAAATCACATGCAATCAAATCAAACCCAAGTGCACGAGCTAACATGCAAATCTTTTGGAGGTTCGGTGAACAGCTCACAGACTCCTTTTTCTCTTCGGTTTTCTTTTCTTTTTAAGCAGCGAAACATGTGTGCCTTTAGCCATGGCACGGTGTTGGGCTTGGCTGTAGGCCTCACGAGCTCTGGTGCTCTTGCTTGGCCTCCATCGAAGATTCAGCTCCTTTTGTAGCTGTAGGTTTAACTTACTTAATGCCTGCCTTGTGCACCCCAACTGTTTGCTTGCCGTGGCTAGGGAAGGGGAGCCAAGTGCATGGCCATCTATCATGAGTGAAAGCATTACGAACTTTCTGGCCGTGGTTTTTAAATCCGGTGAACCAAGCTTGCGAATTAGCAAACCAAGAGCCTCGGCTGTTTTGGATTCCTCTGGCGAACTGTATTCGGGCAAACCATCGCACCGGCGGATGATTGCCTGCTCTCCGGCTCCATTGTCGCTGTAAAAGCGGTCTATGGTGTCCTGTTGAAATAATGTCTTCATTAAATAAAAAGGCCGGTATTACCCCACCGGCTGGGGAGGATTTCATTCCGGTTGCACGGTGCTCCGGTTAGCAGAATGAACCATCCGTGCCTGTCCCTCATTGTCTGTGAGGAAGCTTTAATTGAGGAAGGGAGCCAGCACGGCTTTCCAATCATGTGCACCGGCCTCAAGCTGGCGTTTCACTTCCTCAAGCTGTTGGCGGAGTGTTCGGCAGGCCTGCGACTCTTCGACAGCCTCCACGGCTCCATTAAGACGCTTCACGCTGTCCATGTCCGCTTGCCGTTGAGCCTCCAACTCTATCTCCAGCATCTTGGCAATCTTCTGGAGGTGCCTTGCTAAAATCGGCCTCACACGCTCTTGGCGAAGCTCCTCGTGCTTATTGGCCACGAGCTCCATTCCTCGGCCTGTTTGCATGCTGAAATAGGGTGGGCACCACCGGCTGTCGATGAACCGGCGGAGGTTTTCTTCCGAAGGATTCTCAGCCAAGGCGGAGGCCGTTGCGATCACGAGGGTATCTCCACCTCGCAGCTCGTTCAGTTTTTCAACCATAAGACTCCACGGCCGGAGCTCATCCTCCACTCGTTCGAGCTCTTGGATTTCCTGCCGTGAAAGCCGGTACTTCGTCCGGCTCATGAAAAACTTTGGCCAACTCCATCGGAATGCTCCTATGGCTGGCTGGTTGTGTGTGGTGATGGTGATTGTTTCTGAGCTCATTTTCTTTTCTCCGTTCTGCCATCTCTGGCGTTGTATGTGTTTCCAAAACGCTCGTTTGCATGCCGGTTTGCCTCGGCTTTCTGTGCTTGGTGAAAATCCATAAACTTTCTAAAGGAAACACTTTCAGCCATCCGCCTGCCAATCTCTGGCCAGAGCGATCCACGCTGTTCGGGTGATAGGGTTGCGTTTGTGTATCCGTCCAGTAGTTGCTCATCGCTCATTCCGGCTCCTTGGTTGGATCCAGAGCTAAAGGCCGTGGCCAATCGGGCACTCTGCTCGCAAATCAGCTCGGTGCGTAGTTTCTGGAGTTCCTGTGAATCAAACTCCATGAGCCGGCCTTCGCCTCCCGTGCTCGTTGTGTTAAGCCGGCCGGTGGATAACCACGAGCGAAGCGTGGTTCGTCCAGCAAGGCCGTTAAAATAACGGCTCAAGGTGGCAAGCGTATGCATTTCTTTTTTTCTAATCATAATGAAATGGCCGAATGTCAACCTTGGCCGATGGGCATTTCACTTGTCTGGACGGTTTTCTCGTTTCCTAAACTGTGAGTAGGGGAGGAAACGAGTTGCTGATTTCGCTCCCTGTCTATTTCACTAAAGGCTTCTAGTGTTGGCATGTTCAAAGAAGGTTCCACAAACAGGAAACGGAAAATTGAAACGAGCTCCGGTTTCATATTAAAAAGGAGGGCAACCTGGCTCATGGTAGGTGTATTTCCGGTCTTGGATTCGGCACCAACCTTCCTTCTCCGCCTTCTGTGCGAGCTTGGAAACATAACCTCTCGAAGAGCTCATTTCATCGGCAATCTCGGAAGCAGATTCAAGTTTCATCTCACGAATACAGATTCGGAACCGCTCCAGCGAATCCACGATGGAACAAACCACATCAACCTTTCCGATGTGAAGGCCGTTTGGCTTAAAATAAAACTCTACGCTTTGGGCATCCTTGCCTGGGCAGTTACGATTCTTCGTAAAGGCCGTGCAAAATCGGGCTCCTTCCTCGGCATCGCCGTGAACGGACGCATCCAAACGAATTACCCAATGGCAGGCATCCTCTCGTTTTGTTGCACCACGCATCCGGCTTTCATTCGTGCCGGCATGATGAACGATGATTATGCAGATTCCCCTCCGGCGGAGCTCCAAGAGCCAAGGGAGAACGGCCTCCCAAGAATCATTCTCATTTTCCTTAAGGCCGTAGAATAAGGAGCTCAAGTTATCCATCACGAGCACCGTGGCCTTTAGGTGAAGGAGCGTTGCCGTGATCGCATCTTGGGCAGATTTATCGGTTAGGTTTAAAGTTTCCTCCGCATCCTCGAAGATTACGGAGTGATGGAGGAAGTGGAGCCGATTGCCGGCATCTCCATCCAATGCAATCTCTCGGCCTTGCGTATCGTCTAAGGCCATTTCGCCATCAACATATAAAACAGTTTGGGCTTCGCATGCCTCCCAAACTCCAACCTTGGCACCGGCTCCAATCGCCAAGGCCTTTGCCACGGCCATGCTGAACCAAGTTTTTCCTCGGCCTCGTGGTGCGAAAATAAATCCCAAATCTCCCTTTCGGAGCCATTCGCCTAAAAGCTTTGGCCTCTTTTCAACCTTTCGGCTGCGGAGCTCGCTTGCCGTTAAAACGGATTTCTTAAAGACCCGTAACAGCTTTTCTTTTCTATCCTCCAAGTTTTCTTTTCCTTGTATCTGTTCTTCAATAAATCTGCTCATTTTATTTCTCCTAAAATTGCCATTACTTCTTCCGAGGTGATGGGCTGGTTTCTGTGTGAATCGTTTAAATCCTTTGCTTCGGCCAAACGGAAAAGGCGTACCGAGCCAGCCAATTCCTTTACCTGTGGGGCGAAATCGGTTCTCCATTTGTCTCCGGCCTTGTCCCCATCACGAATGATGAAAACCTCTGGCTTGGTTTTCGGTATAACGCTGGCCACGGCCTCCATGAACGCACTGGTTCCGTTTGCTCCACGGATTCCAACCACGGCCACATTCTCCGGCCATGCCTCATGTCTATCTAGCCAACCAGCCGATCCGGCTAGGGTAATGGCATCCCATTGGCCTTCCGTAATAATGAGGTGAGGGGAATGGAGTGAACCGAGGATAAACGGATGGGCTTTGATTCCCTTTGGAACGAATCTCCAGCCTCCATCCTTTTTCCGAAAATGGAATCCCACAGGCACGGCCTCCTCGCCGGCCGGCCGGAGCACTCGGAAAGCGGTTCCACGGCCTCCCTCATGAACAGGGCAGCTCAAATGGCCAGCCTCAATCAGGGCATCAATCCAACTCACCGGCCAGCCTCTCCACGAGGCCATCCGTTCTTTCGTCTCTTGGTTGCCGGCCAGCCATAAACGGCCTTCCTCCCATACTGACTCCACGGAGCTCCACGGAGCCGGAGCTGGATGCCTCACTGGTGCAACGGTGGAGCCGGTCTTGGTTGCCTCGGTTCCTGCCAACCGAATCACGGCCGTGCATGCATCCGTATTCGATAGGCCTTGAGCCTTTGCCACAAAATCCACCACGGATCCGGATTCACCGGTGCCAAAATCCTTCCACCGTTTGCCTTCGGCATAGATGGAGAAGCTTGGGTTGGAATCCTTCCGGAATGGGCTTTGGTTCATGCCCACCTTTGGTTGTCCTGGTAGGCCACACCGGCTCCAGGCCTCGGTGATGCTGAGCCGGTCTTTGGCGAGGGTAAGGGGAGAAATCATTTTTCTCCCTTCGCCTTCAGCATGGAATCCCCAAGGCTCCGCATGAATGAAAACTTTAAAGACTTAACCAGTTTTTCCAGTTTTACGGTTTCGATAATTCTATTGGCTTGAAGCTTGGGATGCTCAACCTCAATTAAGATCTTTATGGAATCGTCATTTGCCTCTGCATTAAGTGCCTCCAGATCGTCTACAGCTCGCTTGATTAAGTCCAAAATTGGATCCTCCTTTAAAAGAAAATCCATTGGATTCATTTCTTGAGAATCTCCCAAAGGCATCTCCAACTGCTCCGCCTCGTGCCGGCTCATTTTGTTTCCTCTCTAATTAAGAAATCGAAAAACCTATACTTATTGTTTCTCGCTAGTTTCTCTAAATGCATGAATGGGATTAGGTGCTTTTTGCTCAACAGGCCTTCACCATAATCTTCTACAAATAGTTGTGATAATCTGTTGAGAATAGAAAGTGCCTTGCTCAAATCCTCGCCAACCGGATCGAAGGGCAGGTTTTGTATTTCACTCGCTGAAAAGCCACGAAGTAGGGGATCATTCTTTGAGTTGCTGTTGCTCATTGCCGAATCTCCGTTGCCAAGTATTCCAGCAAGGAACCACGGCCTGCGATTTTCACTAGGCGAATGGATCGCTTGGCCTGTGGATGGCTCTTGAGGCTCCGTGATACAACCAAGGGAGAATCCCCAAGGATGAGTTTATTGATTGCATGACGATTGAGGCCGGTGCGAGGTTCTACCTCGTTTGCTTTCGGCAACCGGCTCCAAGTTGCTTCAATATCCGGTGAAACTTCCGGCGAGTGAACCGTGGCCTCACTCGTAGCTTTGTTGCTCTTCATAAGAGCAGTTCTACAACAGCAAATATGTTCGTCAGTTATGGGACGGAAAACCTGTGCAGAGTTTCCGGTTTAAAAACCTCAATTCCGCTAAACCTTATTCTGTGCTCCGGCCTTAAGTTTTGTTTGGAGATTGAGCTCCGTGGTTCTGTCTTTGATTGTGGTGGCTGGAATTGCTTTGCCCTTGAGAAGTTTTCCACAGATTTTCCCAACCTCGGCCATCCTTAACAAATCCCAACCTTTCTGCCTGTAGTTTCTGAGAAGGAGGTGATCGAGGGCATCCATCCGCTTCCAAGGGCTTACCTTGCGGATTGCCTTTTGCATCGGCTTAAACAGGCGGGTTGGCATGGTGTCGAGAACTGTGGCCGGTTCTTTGGTGATGGTTGCAACTTCAAGGGCATAAATCTCCATCAACTCTGAATGCGTTTTGTGGCCTTTGAACGCCTCGCATGTTTTTGGAAAAATCTTTTTGCTTACGGACTTCCAGTAAATCAAATCCGGCTCAACATCCTCCAAGTAGCCGGGCGGAAGTGTGGTTTTTAATCTGAACCGCACTCCATTCTGCACGATTTGGAAAGGGAATGGCACCGGCCGGCCATCAATCGTGAGCACCGGTGTGGGTGGGTGGCCTTGCCTATTTACTTCAATCACGGCAAACCGTTTCTCGTTTCCTCCGCCGGTTCCTATAGGTGGGGTTTTAGGAAACAAGGGCTTACTAGAACGATGGGAACGCTTATTGCCTTTCATAACAAATAGCTAGGAAACGAGGGGAGGGGCTGGAAGGGCTTTCACTTTGCCAAGTTGCTTCGCCAAGCTTGCCATTTCTATAGCTGAATAACCTCGGTGCACGGATTCGGAGGAATGCCCTATTATATCCATTCTGCTTTCCATGCTCACAAGGTTCTCTCGAAGAGTGCCGAGGAAAAAGTATCTTAGGCTGTGATTCGATAGGGAGGCCACACGCTTACCAGCCTCCCCATGCTTGCCTTGCCACTCACAATCTATTTCGGCTGTTCTCATAACCTTCTTAAACATCCGGCTCAATCCACCAGCACCGGCGATCGGCTTGCATGCCAGACTGGGAAATACTGATTTCTCGGAAGCTTTCTGGCTTTTCTTACGCTGAAGCAAGTAGGCCTTTAGGGCTGGATGGAGTGGCTCATAGTGCTCCTTTTCAAAACTATTCTTTTCTGGTGTAAAGGTAAGCACTCCAGCTCCACCGGCTCCCTCAAAATCTACCGAGCTCCACTTGAGCCGGCTAGCATCCCCAAGGCGTAAGCCGGCATAGGCCTGTAGATAGATAAGGCCACTCATGTCTCCATCGGCTGTTTTCATAAGCTTGGCCACTTGCTCTGCGGTAAATGCCTTGCGAGAGCCAACTCCTTTTTTTCGGATTTGCTTAACCCGATCTATGCCACCCCATGGATTAAAGCGGAGCTGGTTCTTTTTAACGGCTGTAGCAAAGGCCATGGCTAGTACCTCCAATTCCTTCTTAAGTGTGGTTGGATTGATTGCCTTTGCCCTCAAGTCATAAAAGGATTGGCATTCTTGTAGGGTAAGGCCATCCGCCGGCTCATCAGCACGGCCTCCAAGCCAGCCGAGGAATCTATCTATTCGGGCTCTGTAATTGGCCAGCGTATCCGGATTCTTTCCCATCTTAAGCTGCCGATCTAGCCAGCCGTGATAGATCGCTCTGGTGGTTTCTGATCTTAATTCTCTGCCAGTAACCGAGGAAACTACATCGGCCAGAAAATCTCTAAGCTGAGTATCATCAACCCCACCGGAGGCCATTCTGATGAGCTCTTCCGCACGATCTGCCAAGGCCTGTGCCTTTTGGCGATTCCGTGAGGTAAATACCTTTGTTTCTCCTGTGCTTCCTCCCCTTGGGGAGTGTTCGATAGGTGGCTCGATTTTGCGGAGGATTTGTTTTTCCCCCATGCGAAATTTAACATACCAAAAAGGTGAGCCTTCACGGATGATTAGCGTTGCCATGGGTTGATTGATACCACGAATGATACCAAATACAATCGTTTTAGAACATTATTACTGCTCTCTACAGAGGGGAATTATGTTTTTAGAGTAGTGTATCATCGTGAGAGTTCGATTCTCTCCGCCCGCAAAATGTTTTACTACAACTACTTGCAATGTAATTTCGACTAAAGTCATTGCAAAGTTATTGCTCACCAGCACTTTTGTCTACAATGCGCAAGGAATAGCCCTTCTCTAGCTTGCTATAAACTGGGCAGGAGGAGCAGAGTGAGTTGGTGAGATTAATTCCTCTTTTCCTTCTCGTGGGAATGTTGGTGGTGAGTGGATGGGCGGAGGATGCAAAGCCAAGACCCTATTCACTACAACTGGTGAAGAGAGCAGAGGCGTTTTTAGATAAAGCAGCGGTCAAGTGGTGGACGAGGTTGGCTGAGCAAGGGTATGCGGATGCACAATGCAATCTTGGTATGTGCTACTACCTAGGCAGAGGCGTTACCAAAGATTACGAAGAAGCTGTGAAGTGGTATGCGAAATCGTCTGAGCAAGGGTATGCGCTGGCACAATGCCATCTTGGTTGGTGCTACTTAGTTGGCGAAGGCGTTACCCAAGATTACAAGGAGGCAGTGAAGTGGTGGACGAAATCGGCTAAGCAAGGACATCCGAATGCACAATTCAAACTTGGAAGCTGCTACGCCAATGGCAGAGGCGTTACCAAAGATGAGGAAGAGGCGGTGAAGTGGTACACGAAATCGGCTGAGCAGGGGGATGCGGGTGCAAAAAAACAACTCGAATTACTAAAGTCTAAGTGACCACCATTCCCATTCTCACTCTCCTCCTGCTCCTGCCTACGATTGGGGGGAGGGCAGAGGAGGTTGAGGTAATACCATCTGCGCGTTTAGCTCCCTCTGAGGCTAAACCCGCCCCGCAACCTCCAAAACCTGCCCCCGTTCTTTCCGCGTCCAATGCAACCGACTCCTCCTCCGCCTTTGCCCCACCCCCTGACATCTTTCGCAATCTAAGTGCTGTATCGGGAGGCGCCGCTTTGAGCCAAGACGTATCCTTTGCCACCAAGGGAACCAATCTCAATAGGTACCAACATAAACTCTACCTCGCCATTGCCTCAAGGTGGAATCTGAAGGTAGCTCAGACAATGGCGAAAATCGGGGCCGATAGGGTCGTCGTCCGATTCTACGTAAACGCCGATGGCACTCTATCCGATATCGATATTGTACAAGGCAACCCAAATTCGATTCTCGGCACGATCAGTGCGGACTCCATCAAGCAGTCCAGCAACTTGATTGGCCCCTTTCCAGTAGACCTCAAAGCCGAAAACCCGAGGGGCTTTCCTTGGGAGTTGGCTTTTCGTACTTACAAAAGTGGGGATTAGTTGATCGGTTGTGTTTGGGCAAAGTAGCGCCCTTCATTGATTTCTTTATTCTGTGCTACCCCCACCCGACCCCCAACTGGACATAGCCCCCACCTCGGCGAGGGCGGGGGTATCCCATTCGTGCTATATGCAGGGGGCTTATAGTTGAGCGGGGGGTATTGAGAATGAGTCTGTGAGGTGCTTAATTAACTAAATGCGAAATCTCATTATATCCGCCCTCCTACTTGCCTCGGCCTTTCAGACTGCGTTGGGGGAGCAGGCTGGAGATTGGACATATTCTGTTTCAAACAACCAAGCTACGATCACAGGCTACACAGGAGCGGGCGGAGCAGTGACGATTCCGACTTCGGTGAACGGGTCACCAGTGGTGATAGTAGGAAATGGATATCCTCCTGTTTTCGGTTGGGGAAATTCTTCTGTTACCTTGATCACTATCCCAGAGAGTGTGACGAGTATTGGGAATTCTGCTTTCTATGGTTGCACTGGTCTAACCACACTCACTATCCCTAACAGCGTCACGAGTATTGGGAATTTTGCTTTCTATCGTTGCACTGGTCTAACCACACTCACCATCCCTAACAGCGTAACCAGTATTGGGAGTCATGCGTTCTATGAGTGCACTAGTCTAACCAGCATCATCATTCCTAACAGCGTAACCAGTATTGGAGATTTTGCGTTCTTTGGGTGCACTGGTCTAACCAGCATCATCATTCCTAACAGCGTAACCAGTATTGGGGGTGGGGCGTTCGAAGATTGCACTGGTCTAACCACTCTCACCATTCTTAACGGCGTAACCAGTATTGGGGGTGGGGCGTTTCAAGGTTGCACTGGTCTAACCAGCATCATCATTCCTAACAGCGTAACCAGTATTGGGGGTTTCTCGTTTAAAGGTTGCACTGGTCTAACCAGCATCATCATTCCTAACAGCGTAACCAGTATTGGAGATTGGGCGTTTCAAGGTTGCACCTCCCTAACCAGCATCATCATTCCTAACAGCGTAACCAGTATTGGAGATAATGCGTTCTCTGGTTGCACCAGCCTAACTAGCGTAACGATGCCAGATAGATTTATTGGCCAAACCAGTACGATTGGAATCAGCGGACAAGTGGCATCGGACTATATAATAAACGCCCTCGCCAACAACGATGCCTTCG
>Ga0114971_10003402_pt1 | contig 10787 bp, 5 predicted proteins | sample M_140625_MF_Meta_FD_87320 | JGI IMG/M metagenome (GOLD analysis project Ga0114971, IMG submission 87320) | Freshwater microbial communities from Lake Montjoie, Canada to study carbon cycling - M_140625_MF_MetaG | ecosystem: Environmental > Aquatic > Freshwater > Lake | place: Lake Montjoie...
CGTGGGTTACGATATCGAGCTCGCATGGGCGGAAAGCTACTTCAGCAGGGTCCATAACTTTCCATCCAGCAACATAGTGTCAGCCGAAGAAAAAAAACGGCTTTACCCAAAGATTTCTGAAGCTTGGCCTTCCCGTCCGAAAATAGAAATTTCTGTGAAAGCACGTGAAGTGGGACAGATGGTTGAAGACATGGCTAAAACCAGGAAACACCATGCCAACCTCAGGAGCTTATCCCCGGAGGAAAACACCGAGGCAACCTATTGCGATCTTTCGGGCGATTACTACGCCTACCTCACCGAAGGTTTTTCACCCAACGTCCTATTCATCAAGGGAGATACGGTTGCCGTTAAGGAAATTGGTATGAAGGATATGGACGAGGGCCAACTCCTCGTATTCCGTGGGGAAAGCGAGGATGGCGCTGTTCAATCGATAGTCGAAAGCACCTATCCTGAAAGCAAGGAGATGAGAAGATTCGCGAAGACTTGGGAAAGGGAAATCAAGGCGCGATACCCTCGCCCTAGAGACCTATACAACGCAATTATCGATCGAAAATACAAGATTGCCTACCAAACAACCCTTATCTGGCACGGGGGCTGGCTAAAAATTTCCCCAGAGGAAAAAAACCTCGATATGCTCGCGTCGGTTCTAGGGCCTCAATCAGAGACGTCTTTGTACCTTAGCAAAATCAAGGAGACGGCAAAAAGGCTTGGGGAAATGCACGCTGAGGCCGGACAAATAATCTCCAACGCGCTTAAGGCTAAAATCACGGAAGTCAGGGATAGGATCACAGAATCTGGCGCATCCATCAGGGTGCCCAATCTCGGCCAAATCCAAGTGGTTCAAGTCGAGACCATCGACACGACCACCCAAACAGTAGCCCGCAACATCACCAACAGACTTTTGAAACAATCATAAACATGGCAAACATCATACCTAACTACTGCGACAGCCAATCCGAAGGCGAAAGAATCGTCTTTCGCGCCTTTAGGGATAACCCCCAAGGCACTGCAGGATGGACAGTAATCCACTCTCAAAACCTTAAGGCCCATGTTGGGGAGCCTGTCTATGCGGCACATGTAAACCTCAGAGAGATAGATTTCATCGTCCTAATCCCTAACCGAGGAATATTCCTGCTAGAAGTAAAAGGTGGAGGAATCGTCGTTCAAAACGGCGAGCTATTCTCAAGAGATGGAAACCAGAAACTCCACCCCATCGACCCGGTAGCTCAGATCAAGAAAAGCAGCCACGCCCTGATGAATTACCTAAACCAGCATTTGCCCGGAATCGTGGACGCTGGTGTGGTCTTCGACAGCGCAGTGGTATTCCCGCAGAGCAGCACCCCCATCCTACCGCTACCCGATCTGGATGAGATTCAACTCATCGACAGCGATAAGATGCGGAAACCGGGATTGGTAGAGTGTATCGACAAACTCTCAACACGCGTCCTCAAGCCTGGAAGATTCACCAAGGAGGACATGGAGCGTGTGATCAATCTGCTTAGACCCAGTTACGACCAAATCATGTCTATCGGCACCAGAATAGGTCAAAGCGAAGATGAGATCATCAAGGCAACCGAAGAACAATATACGCAGCTTGATAACGCTGAACTCAACAACGGCCTCATCATAACGGGAGCCGCAGGCACAGGCAAAACAACCCTGGCTTCCGAGCTATTCAGGAGGAGCGTCAACATGAAGAGAAAGACCGCGTTTTTCTGCTACAATAAGCTACTTGGAAATAAATTAGCACGAGACCAACTGACGACGACCCTCATTCATCCGGGCTGCAAGGTCGGGACCTTACACTCGGCGATGTACGATTGGATATCTAAATCGTCATTCCACAAGGAACTGAAAGCAGCAGAGGCTTCGCTGGAACCCAACAGCAGCAGGTTGTTCAGCGAAGTCTACCCTATCATCGCAATCAAGGCAGCGGCCGAACTGGGCATTAAATTCGATCACGTAATCCTAGATGAGGCTCAAGACATCGTCTCGCCAATATACGTTAAACTGCTCAACGCTATTTGCGACAAAGGCCTATCAGAAGGACACTGGACATTCTTCGGCGACTTTGTCCAGCAAGCCATTTACGGAAACAGTAATCTAGATTCCGCAATCGAGGCGCTCAAATTAGAGACACTCACTCGCCCTGCCGTATCGTCTTTATTCATTAACTGCAGAAACAGTAAGCATATCGCCACAGACACCGCTAAAGTTTCCGGATTTAATCGCGCGCCATCACGACCCAAGAACGACGAGGGAACTGAAGTCTCTTTCGGTTATTACAACAAAGCGGCCGACCAGGCCGATGTCGTCAAAGCCGAGATCGGAAAACTTCTGAAGACCGGCCTAAAGTACGGAGATATCGTCGTACTTTCAACTCGTCGTCTCAACGCATCAGGAGTGCTTGGCGCTGATTCAAGCGGATCATTCGACCTAGTGGACGTCACAGAGAATGAGACCATCAAGCTTCAGCCTAAACAGGTAGCATTCTCTACGGTCCATGCCTTCAAGGGCATGGAGGCAACGGCGGTCATCGTCTGTGACATCGAAAGCGTGAATACCGACGAAGCGAGGAGCATCGTTTACGTGGCCATGTCGCGTGCCAAATCGCACCTGGTGGTACTGGCGAACAACAAACTCAGAGACACTATCGTGGAGCTAAGAAACCGTAAGCTCATCTGATATGGATTCATCATCAAAAGTGCGGGGATTTTACGAAGAATTTATCCGGTCCTACATGATAGGCCCGGGAAAGCTGGAGGACGGAAAATGGGATGTCGAAGAGGTTCTTGACCCAAACATGAAGCCTATGCGCCTGTACGCCTCAGGCATCATATTCCCGAAACAACTTAAGATCGAAAAGGACGAAAGCCTCGAAGCAGCTCAAAGCGGCGCCGTCCAAGAGGAGCAGACAAAGATAGACGGGGGCACGACCAAGAAACAAGTCGGCCGTGAGAGCTCCACTGCCGCCCAAGACGACTTCGAGGCGAATCGGGCAAACGACTTCAAGCCCAGCGCCATGGGCATATCATGCGTGATTGCGCCAGCTCCTCGGATGAGCGTCCTTGTCTCCGGGGCGACATATAGCTCGGTCACAATCACCACCCCTGATGGGAGAAACGCAAAGTCATTCAAACGAACTCCATTTGAGTGGTCGTTCGAGATCACTGAAGCACACTTTAAAAAACTACTCAAAGACAGGACACTCGACGCCCCCGAGCCTGTCATGCTGAAATCGAGTTCAGCGAAGGCATCCCTTCATATCTATCTGCGCGACCCCGGCCAACAGGCCAAGGATCAGGTCGGCTCCGCGATGCTTCTTACTGTCACCCTGCTCAACGATACCACCTCGGACGGCAAGGAACAGGAAGATAATGAAAAGTGCCTATACCAATGCCAGCTTTCCGTCATCTCACCCAAGGATAAGCGCTGCATATTGGCATACCCTGAATTCGAGACGCAAACCAACGATGAGTCCAAGAGCCTAAACATGCTCTATCGTGACCAAAGATCATATGCGATGGGACACGGCTGCGCAGCCAACTGGTCCACGCCGGATGAGTTCGCTCGATGCAATTCCGTCTGGGCTGAATCCATGCCCAGATATGAACTTGCGCCTACAGTTCCAACACAGCTCGATGGCGTTCCGCTTAGGATGAGGGAAATCAGCGAAGGAACCTCCGATGTAATCGCAGATATCTGCAGGAAACTATGCGAGAAATATGAAGCTTGGATCGATGAGACCGAGCAGAAGGCCAATCTACTCTGTAAGAAGCATCATCTTGCAGCAGAACGCCATATCACAGAATGTCGCAAAGTATTGAAGCGGATGAGCGAGGGTGTATCCCTGCTAAAGTCAGATAGGAAAATTCTTCAGGCATTCCGCTGGGCCAACGAAGCGATGCTTGAGCAGCAAAAACGCTACAAGATTTCAACCGATTTCAAGCGTGAGTGGGTATGCCTTCCCAATGGCAACACAAAGCTCAGAGAAGAATTCCAGATGCCAGACTTCGCTGCGCTGGATATCAAGATCGGTGAGTGGCGTCCATTTCAGCTCGCATTCATCCTCATGAATATCGCCGGGGCCTCTAGCCAGAGTTCCCCTGATCGTGAGATCGTAGACCTCATCTGGTTCCCAACAGGGGGAGGCAAAACTGAGGCATATTTAGGCCTGGCCGCATTCAGTATATTCCACCGTAAGCTCATCGACCCAAAAGAAACAGGAACAAATACCCTTATGCGGTATACTTTGCGCCTGCTCACGACCCAACAGTTCCTCAGAGCCTCATCATTAATATGCGCCTGTGAGTCAATCAGACGAAAAAATGAAGATGTACTCGGAGAAAACGAAATAAGCATCGGCCTGTGGGTGGGAGGAAGCGTCACGCCAAATTCCTTCAAAGGAGCCAGGACCACCTACAACCAAATCACCCAAGGCAAAGCCACCTCGGAATCATTCGTAATAAACACATGCCCTTGGTGCGGAGCGCAGATGGGTCGCATCTCAATCCCAGACGGGCCTACCGATGTCAAAGGATACACGTGCAACACCACGAGCTTCAAATTCAACTGCCCTGATGTTAAATGTGACTTCAACAACCGTCTGCCCCTGCAGGTAGTAGACGAAGGATTATACCAGAAGCCCCCTACCCTTCTCATCGGCACGGTTGATAAATTTGCCAGCCTGGCATGGAACCAAGATTCCCTGTCCATATTTGGATTTGGAAAAAAACAGACATCCAGTCCTTCGCTCATCATCCAAGACGAACTCCACCTCATCTCGGGCCCCTTGGGTTCGATGGTCGGCCTATTTGAATCTGCGATTGATGCCCTTTGCCTGAAGGACGGCAACCGGCCTAAAATCGTCGCCTCAACTGCGACAATCAGCCGAGCCGAATCACAGATCAAAGGCCTTTATAACCGTGAAGCCGTAATCTTTCCTCCGCAGGGAATAGATATTTCTGACAGTTTCTTCGCCAAAGAGATGCCCGTAACGCCTTCTGAAGATCCGAAGAAAGAAGTAAGAGGTAGGGCCTACGTCGGAATCTTCGGTTCCGCGCGAGGTTCTCAGCTCATGACACAGGCAATGCTCACCGCAGGCCTACTCCAAGCTGCGAAATCCGCCGGAGCAGCGCCTAAGTACGTAGACCCGTACTTCACGATCATTCAATATTACAACAGCTTGCGAGAACTTGGCCAAGCAGCCGCAACCATCGATGCAGAGATCAAAGAACACAGCGCAGATGTGAGATCTCGGCTAGGACTTGTGAAACCTGAAGAAGGCCAACCTGACGCTCGTCGATACATCAACAAGTGTATCGAGCTCGCGAGCTTCATCCCGAGCCACGAGATCAACGACGTCCTCGAGCAGCTATTCAACGGAATCTCAAGTGACGAAAAGTTTCTTGAAGCACGTCGCGTTGCCCTGCCTGACGATAAGCTGCCAGCCGACATCTGTTTTGCGACGAACATGATTCAAGTCGGCCTAGACGTTCCCCGGCTTGGATTGATGACCGTAGTCGGTCAACCGAAGGGCACCGCTGAATATATTCAGACGACAAGTCGCGTCGGTAGAAGCCGAAACGCACCCGGTCTGGTATTCATCACCTACAATCCCAACAAGCCGAGAGACAGATCTCACTACGAACACTTTAAGTCTTACCACCAGTCACTCTACCGGTGGGTCGAACCAACCTGCGTCACACCCTATTCGTTGCCCACCCGCGAGCGGGCCCTTCACGCGATCGTAGTCATTCTTGTCAGGATGTTGCATCATAAGGAAATCACCGACACACCCCCTGCGGAGGTCGCAGACGAGACTCAAAGGTTCATCAAGGACTGGGTTCTCCGACGCATCAACGACATCGACCCTTCGGAAGCCAGGCAGACTTCGGAAATGCTCGACGAGATATTCAACAAGTGGTGCAGGCTCGGCTCGAGCGCCTGGGGCTCCATGTCCCAACGCGAATTCGATCCCGAAGCCATGCCTTTGCTCGCCGTATCAGGAAGTAACATTCCTGAGTGCGAAGAACCTCCCTTCATGACCCCGACGTCGATGCGAAATGTCGATGCCACCTCGAAAGCCTTCATAATCTAACATGACTCAAAAAGACCGGATACTGAGGCGCTCTAGCTCAATCAGCCCCTTTGGTGTTGGTGCTATGGTGCCATTCCCAGATAGCGAAGTGCTCATGGCCGCGGCAGTCGATAAGTGGCCCTTACCAAAATTCCGTGATGCTGAAAAATTCGGGCTCGTGGTAAGAGATCACCGGCTTGAAGAACGCCTTAAAGTTTCGCACTTCAGGCTACCTCCGGCAGAAGCTACCCCTGAGCAGCAGGCAGCCGGCTATTACGGACGTATCCCCTTTGTCAGGTTCCCGGCTTGGCATTATTGCCCCAAGTGCGGCATGATGAAGCGGCTTTCCGGGACTAATGAACGTCCGCCTAAATGCATGGCACCAAGCGGTTCAACATGCGGTAAAATCCCGATGTCAAGGCGACCTCAGCTGATTCCTTCTAGATTCGTGGCGGTATGCGAAAAAGGTCATATTCAAGATTTCCCCTACGACCAGTGGGTACACCAAGACAGCGAATGCCATGAATCTCAGCTAAGAATATTCTCCAGCGCATCGTCTGCAACGATGACCGGCGCGATTGTTGAATGCGTTGCCTGTAAAAAGAAGAAAAACCTCATGTCGGCGCTGGGTGGTGGCAATTCCGATGGTGAGACAGCCGCATATCTTAAGTGCCACGCTGGCAAACCCTGGGAAGGCCTAACGGTTAAAGACAGTAACTGCGGGGAGAAGTTAAAAATTATGAATCGTGGTGCCAGTAGCGTCTACTTCCCCGTTGTCATCAGCTCTATCTACATACCCTCAGCCAATCAAGCGCCGGACCCGCTTCACGACTACCTGAAGGAGCACCTATTTTCCTCCGAAGAGGACTGGCAAAGCTGCCTCTCGGAAGATGGGAAAAACCTGATTGATGAAAAACTGCAGGAATGGGCTAATTTCAAAAAGGAACGCGTCCCTGGCTTCGACCTCTCACGCATCATTCGTCTCGCACATGCATTCCATGGAGGCCTTCAGGATGCTCCCGACGATTGTGGGGAAAACAAAGAGGAGCACTACAGAGCTTACGAGTACGAAGCACTAAAACGCGGAGTGACCTTACCCGACGAGAAAGGGGTTGACGCACTCAGCCTAACCAAGGCTGATCTTGAAAAATACAGGGGCGTTGTTGTCGAAAACTTCACCTCATGCATACTGGTCAATAAACTTCGCGAAACGCGTGCGCTTGTCGGTTTCAGCCGGGGAAGACCGACAGAGGGCAACTGGCAAGACCCATCGGTTCAGCGCGTAGTCCACAGAAAGAACAAATGGTGCCCTGCGGTCGCATCGCAAGGTGAAGGAATTTTCCTAGAACTCAACTCAAGTAAGCTCAGCAAGTGGGCGGAACAGCCAGCTGTCGTGATTCGCGTCAAATCGCTTAACGCCAGATACAATGCCGCGCGAAAGGCAAAAAACGCCGACATCCCGGAGAAGAACATCACGCCTGAGTACGTCCTGATCCACACGTTGGCCCACGTGTTGATCAATCAGTTCGTGTTCGAGTGCGGCTATGGGAGTTCATCCCTAAGGGAAAGGCTCTACTGCAACCTAACCGATGCTGGAAAGCCGATGCACGGACTACTGATCTACACCGCATCTGGAGACTCGGAAGGGACTCTAGGCGGGCTGGTAAGGCAAGGCCGTGAAGGCTATCTCGAGAGTACGCTGTTTAATGCCATCGAGAAAGCCAAGTGGTGCTCTTCCGACCCCATTTGCATCGAACTTGACGCCCAAGGACCGGACGGTGCCAATCTCGCGGCCTGTCACTCATGCTGCCTTTTGCCAGAAACCTCCTGCGAAACTGGCAACAGACTCTTGGACCGAGCACTCCTAATAGGCACCCTCAAGGACCCCAAGGTGGGCTTCTTCAACTTCAAAGCCTAAGAATTAGGAAAAGCGGTACTCGCGCTGTTCTCCCAGGAACAGCTGGGGGCGCTTCTTGTCCTCGACCTTGAACTGGGGGCCTTTCTCTTGGACGCCCCGGGCAGCTCGCTTGATCATGTGGTCTACCTCGACGTCACCAGACTAGAGCATGGCGTCAAAGTGGAAGGTCGAGGGGCGGTAGATGGGGCTCGAATGCCCCTTTCATCCTTTCGCCGCATACAGGGCAAAGTGTTAAACTACTTAATATCGAATATTTTCGGCTCAGAAAGAAAGAGTTTATCCATCAGTAAGTTCTTTATTCTGAATAGGTAACCATGGTCCCTAACCGCTTTTTGATTTTCCTTCAATGTCATGGTGAGATCCACCGTAACGTTCCCACTATTTATTAATTCTATGAAAGCCTGGAAGTCGGGGGTGCCTGTAAGTTTGGCATGCATCACCTTGAAACGCTCAACCTTTCCTTCCTTTTTTGAATCGACCGAAACCCAAAGAGTTCGTCTATGCTTCTTGAGCAGGGCATTCTTAATCTTCTCTAGCGACCAAACGAACATGGGCTCACGTCCCCTTTCATGCCACATCTCCAGGTGTAAACAATCGTCACTAAGCCTTGTGTAAAAACCACATTTGTTATGCGGGTGCTCCTTACTTCCCACCGAAACGTGGGCGTGCTTTTTACCGGTCTCTTCGTCTATCCAGCCATACTCCAAAATCACCTGATAAGGCCTCATCTTGGACAATGCGCGATCTGGAGTCTTTGAGAATAGGGTGGTAAGCTTGTTCTTCGACTGACCGGATCGAGCGGACTTGATTTCAATCCCTTTGTAGTCCGGGTCTTTGCTGGAGTTAGCAGAGACACCCAACATCCATTCAACGGTCTTGCCAACCGACATATCACCAGAGCCGCGAGATTCTACGTATTTGCCAGCATGGACCTTGAACTTACCGATGATTTCGCGGACAACAAACTCATCCTGCTCGTCGGTAGGTGCCGAAAACTCCGACGACGCCCTAGAGGAATATTTGTAACCTTTGGCCTTTTCTTCGAGGTGTGTACGACCTCCAACTTCCTTCACAAGATTTTCGGCGTACCAAGAAACGAAGCCTTTTTCGAGGCCAGAAAGCGTCAATTCGTTAACCCCGAGCATAGACGGGACAGGGAGGCTGAAATCCGCTAATCGCAGCAATACCAAGATTCCGGAAAGTTCAAAAACTGCGAACAGGTCGTCCGGCTTACACAACTTAGAAAAGGCGTTACCAGGGAAAAAACTTTGCCTGAACTTTGAGAATACTCCTAGCTTTTTATCTACGATAGATGGCCACAGCCTTGGGTCACCATCTTTGGTCAATGGCCTGTAAAGCGCCAAGTCGTAAGAGAATGCAGCACCATGGGCACAGGCCAACATGGGGCGATATACCTTATTAGCCTCACCTTTCTTCTGCTTTGAGAAGTCATGGTAACCCGACTTAGCGAGCAGGTATCGCAGCGACGCATGTGCATCTAGTATAGACTTTTCCAAACCCGTCTTCGACGGGTACAGCAACGCAGCATCAGGGAATAAATCCGTGATGATCCTAAATACTCGCTCTTCCTTTGGGGTTAAGTTTCGCTTTCTCATTCTTATTTTTTATAAGAATAGAGAAATGCAGGCCGATTGCTTTAGCAAGCAATACCGGAACAGCGTTGCCGATTTGGGTGTAGCGAGGCACATCGCGGCTCCAGTCACCCTTGGAAGGGTCGCCGGCACGACGACGGCCACCGGTCGTTCTGGGGCCCTTGAAGATATACCAGTCCGGGAAAGTCTGCAGGCGGGCCCACTCGCGGACAGTCAACGTACGTGGTTCGGAGTAATGGACATAATCGTCGGCCAACGATGTTGCCGTGATGGATGGTCCACCCTTCTCCCAGAACTTAGGGAGCACGCGTTGGGCAAATTTCTTGGTCTTATGGTCAGGGTGAATCTCGCCATACTTAAGCATATACTCGAACTTTTCGACGACCTTGGGCTTATGGTTCGAATATTCCTGCTCGGTCAATAAGTCGCCTTTACCTAGCAACTTTTTACCCTTCGTCCGGAGCCAGACCTGAATCTGAGTCTTTGGTTCAGACCAATAATTGGTGTCCACGCCGTCCTTTCGTCCCTTACCGCCAGCCAGATCTGAGAGGAGATCGACCAGATCAGGTGCGTTGTTCGTAGCTACGGGCAACCAACCCTGTTTCACTGCCGTTGGTGCGATAAACGATTTCTCATCCAAGGGTGCTGGCTCCTCTGAGGGGACGTTCAAAAAGTCACGATTAATACCAACGATGAGAACTCGCGGTCGATTCTGCGGCACACCGTAGTCCTTAGCATGCACGAGCTCCCAGCGAATATCGAAGTTCTTCAGGCGACCAAAACCGATCTTCTTCCCGATGACGTCACGGAAGATTTCACCCTTGACGCCAGAAGGGGTCCACTTGGCAGAAAGTAAGCCTGCGACGTTTTCAAAGAGGAATATGCGCGGCTGCACCATCTCAACCACCTTCACCATCTGCTCGAAGAGGTGATTCGAAGGAATGGCCTCCTTATCGAGTTTAAAGGTACGACGATGGCCAATGCCGGAGTAGCCTTGGCAAGGTGGGCCGCCGCATACCAAGTCGATTATGCCGATTCCATCCTTCTTCCACTTTGTTAGATAAGACTTCAGAACCTCCCCATTCTTAGCGGTCAGTTTATGGACATCGCCTTCAGCCGCGGCATCAGGATGGTTAGCGTGAAAGGTGGCGCTGGCGTCCTTGTTCAGCTCGGAAAA
>Ga0114971_10003404_pt1 | contig 10786 bp, 8 predicted proteins | sample M_140625_MF_Meta_FD_87320 | JGI IMG/M metagenome (GOLD analysis project Ga0114971, IMG submission 87320) | Freshwater microbial communities from Lake Montjoie, Canada to study carbon cycling - M_140625_MF_MetaG | ecosystem: Environmental > Aquatic > Freshwater > Lake | place: Lake Montjoie...
CCTTCGGTTCCAGCCCGCCTGCAACTTCGGCCCCCGGCGTCTCGTTGATGATGCGCGTCAGCACCCTGCCCATGCGGCCCGCTGCTCCGGCAATGGCAATCTTCATGTCGGTCACCCCTCGTTGGGTCCGGCTTTAGCAACGGACCCCGGTGATGGAAAGCACCTAGACGCCCTCGCCAACCACGATGTTGGCGATGCCCGCTCCCCCGCGCTTCTTCTTCGCCGCCTGGTATTCTGGGGAATTGTAGCAGTCGACGGCCGCCTGGAGGCTCGGGAACTCGATCACCACGTTGCGCGGATGGCCGGGGCCTTCCAGCTGCTGGAAGCTGCCGCCACGGGCCAGGATGTTGGCGCCATATTTCTGAAAGGCCTCACGCGTCCCGCTCGCATAGTGCTGGTACTGCTCCGGGTCGGTGACCGTGACATGGGCGATCCAGTATCCCTTCGGCATTCTCTCAACTCCTTGATTTCAGCAGCACTATAGCGCGGGAGGCGACAGCCCGAAAATATTCTTTCAGGGCTCCCAAGAATCCGCCCAATCGCGGCGTCTAACTCCCCGAAACACATGAGTGAAACCGACGAGGCACTGGCCCAGAGGGCTGGACGGGGTGACAGGCCGGCGCTGCAGCGCCTGCTGGAGCGCCACCATGACACGGCCTTCCGCTTCTCCTACCGCCTGCTCGGCTCGAGGGCCGATGCCCAGGACGTGGCACAGGAGGTCTGCATCAGGCTTGTGGATCGGATCGGCTCTTTCCGGGGCGAGAGCCGCTTCTCCACCTGGCTCTACCAGCTGGTGCTCAACGCCTGTCACGACCACAGGCGGCGACAGGGCAGGGTGAGAGAGTTGCAACAGGGCTTCGCGCTGGCTGTGGCGGGGCACCGGGCGGACTGGGCCGACAGCGACATGAAGGTGCGCTGGCTCTACAGGGCGCTGGACCATTTGAAGCCCGACCTGAAGGAAACGGCACTCCTCATCCTTGCCGAGGAGGTTACCCAAGAAGACGCAGCCACGATCCTTTGCATCAGTGCGGGGACCGTAGCCTGGCGCATGAGCGAGGTGAAGAAGCGCCTGCGGGCAATGGCGGATCATGACGATGAACGAGTTTGACGACCTCAAGAAGCTATTCCGCGACGAGGTGCTGCCGCGTCCGGATGAAGGAGCACGCGCGACCGCCATCTCCGCGGCCATGTCTCATGCGGAAAAAATCTCGGATACGTTCCAAGAAGCCGGCATCGCCAAGCGTCTCAGGAACCGGATGGCCAACATCTGGAACCGGAGAACACACATGCGCAGCTTCACCCGCAACCACGCCCTCGTTTACGGCGGAAGCCTTGCCGCACTCACCCTGCTGGTGGTGGCAAGCCCCGCTTTCCTGCAGATGATGAAGGAGGGGCAGACCGGGCTGCCCGAGTGGAAGAACGAAACCATCATCACAAGGACCTCGAACGAGAATGCCCAGCAGATCGCGCCCAATGGGGTCGCGCCGAAGGACGCACTGCATAAAACGGCACAGCTTGCGCCCCGATCGGCTCCCGCGAAGCTTCCGACCAGTCAGCTCGAGTCGCTTCTGAACAAATCAACGGATGGCGTGCCAGACCTGACGTCACAGATTGCGCCTGCCAAGGCCATAACGGGCATCATGTCGTCCGAGCCCGAAGCGGACAGCACTGTCTATGCACCGCCGCCACCTGCACTGGAAGCGGGCCGCGACCGTTTCACCGACATCACGGCAAATCCGGTGAAGCAGGTGGCGACAGATCCGCTCTCCACCTTCTCGCTCGATGTCGACACGGCCTCCTACAGCTTCGTGCGGCGGTCGCTGATGCAGAACGTGCTGCCGCCGAAGGATGCGGTGCGGGTGGAGGAGATGGTCAATTACTTCCCATATGACTATGCGGGTCCGAAAGACCGCGCCGAGCCCTTCAAGGCGAACGTCAGCCTCATGCAGACGCCATGGAATGCCGATACCAAGCTCATGCGCATCGGCATCAGGGGCTTCTCACTCGACGGCCTGACCAAGCCCCATTCCAACCTCGTCTTACTCATTGATACCTCGGGGTCGATGGAAGAGCCTGACAAGCTGCCGCTGCTGCTCAACTCTTTCCGCTTGCTCCTTGATACGCTGGGCCCTGAAGATACAGTTTCCATCGTCACCTATGCCGGCAGTGCGGGCACGGTGCTGGAGCCAACGAAGGCCTCCGAGAAGACGAAGATCCTCGCGGCGCTGGACAGCCTATCTGCTGGCGGGTCGACGGCGGGTGCGCAGGGCATACGCCAGGCTTACAACCTCGCTGAACAACACTTCGACAAGGCAGGCGTCAACCGCGTCATCCTTGCCACCGACGGCGACTTCAACGTCGGCATCTCGGACCCGCGCGAGCTGCAGGATTTCGTGGAGCGGAAGCGCCAGTCCGGTGTCTATCTGTCCGTCCTCGGCTTCGGCGAGGGCAACTACAATGACGAGCTGATGCAGACGTTGGCGCAGAACGGCAACGGCAATGCGGCCTACATCGATAGCCTCAGCGAAGCCCGCAAGGTGTTGGTCGACGAGGCCACGTCCACGCTCTTCCCCATCGCCAACGACGTAAAGATCCAGGTCGAGTTCAACCCCGCCGCCGTCTCCGAATATCGTCTCATCGGCTACGAGACCCGGCTTCTGAACAAGGACGACTTCAACAACGATCACGTGGATGCAGGGGACATCGGCGCAAGCCACACCGTCACCGCGCTTTACGAGGTGACGCCGAAGGGCTCCAAAGGCCAGCTCGTCGATCCGCTGCGCTATGGCACGGCGGAGCAGCCGGGCAGCACCGCCGGCGAATATGCCTTCGTCAAGATCCGCTACAAGCTGCCGGGTGAGGACAAGAGCCACCTGATCACCGAGCCTGTCACCGCAGCTGACGAGATGCCCGATGCGGAAGCGAATTTCGCAGCCGCCGTTGCCGCTTTCGGCCAGCTCCTGCGGGGGGCGGAGTTCACAAAAGCGTATGGCTATGACGATGTGATCGCGCTCGCTACGGCCAATCGCGGACCCGACCCTTATGGCTACCGTGCCGAATTCATCAACCTGGTGCGCCTCGCGAAGTCGGCGAGGGCGATGCAGTAGCGGCTTGATTTCAGATGACTAAGGCCGCCGTCCGGTCTGGACGGCGGCTTCCGACTGCCCTAACCATGGGCGATGGACGCGGCGGCCAATACCAACACGCTCAGAAAGCGCATCTGGACCCTCTATGAGGGCAACGTGCCGGCTGGCCATCGCTTCCGCTACGCGCTCCTCATCTTCGATCTCGCAACCGTCGCCTTCATCATTGCCACCTCCTTCCTGCAGTGGCAGGGCACCAAGTATGTCGACGTGGCACTGGGCGTGCTGTTGCTGTTCGATTTCGCGGCGCGGCTGTTCATCGCCAAGCGGCCTTGGCGCATGGTGTTCAGCTTCTATGGCCTCATCGACATCGTTGTGATCATCGCCATGCTGGCGCCGATCGGCGGCGAGGGGCTGGGCTTCCTGCGCGTCGCCCGGGTGTTCCGGCTGTTGCGCTCCTACACGATGGTGAGGCGCCTCCGGCAGGACTTCCCGTGGTTCAGGAGGCATGAGCAGCTCATCGGCTCGGCTCTCAACCTCGGGATATTCGTCTTCGTAATGACGGCGCTGGTCTATGAGACCCAGCATCATTCCAACGCCGACATCAATGACTATGCCGACGCCCTCTATTTCACGGTGACGGCGCTCACCACCACGGGCTTCGGTGACGTGGTGCTGACTGGCACCGGCGGGCGTTTGCTGGCGGTCGTCATCATGATTTTCGGGATTTCGCTTTTCCTGCGGCTCGTCCAGGTGATGCTGCGGCCGGACAAGGTGTTCTTCAAATGCCCCGATTGCGGCCTCACCCGGCCTGACCGGGATGCCGTCCACTGCAAGGCTTGTGGCCGGCTCCTCAATATTCCCGACGAGGGCGAGGTCTAGCCCCGCCCAGGCGTCACATTTGCAGCCGATTTACAGCCCTGCATTGACAGCTTTGCCGCAGCGGAACATTACAGGATTGAAAGCCACGGTTTGGCCTATCTTTGGTGGCCAATGACGAGGGAAGCGGCCACGGTGGCTTTCCGGATTGCCTGCGGCAAGCTGCGGTGGCACATGTTTGGTCTGAATGGGGTCAGTGGAACAGGAAGACGTTGCGGCGCCTTGTGAAGATAAGCGCTTACAGCTTGATGTCGGTCTTGGCCGTTCTGCTGGTTCTCGCCGTTGGCGTCTATGTCCGCCTGGCGCAGGGGCCGGTGCAACTGGATTTTCTGCGCTCGACAGTACAGAACAAGATCAACCAGAGCCTCCCGAGCATGTCCGTCACGGTCGGCGGGGTGACGCTGCAGCGAACCGGCTCGGGCGGCGTTCCGCATGTGCTGCTCGACAATCTGCGGCTGGAGGACAAGCAGGGCACCTACCTCGCCAGCGCGCCTCATGCCTCCCTGGGGATCGATGAGGCGGCTCTTTTCTCCGGCCGCGTGGTGCCCACCTCCATCACACTCATCGGGCCAAGAATCCGCGCCCGCCGGGATCTCGACGGCAGCTTTGCGCTGGGTTTCGACGAACCCACGCCTGAAAACGAATCCGTCACCATCGATGCGGGTGATGGCGGAAAGTCCGACCTGCAGCCGGGCTCGGGGAGTTCCGCCCCACCCAAGTTCAGCAGCTCGGGAACCGCCCTGATTGACCTGGTCAGTGGCGGTTCGCGTGCGGCGGGCATGGGCTCGATCGACGCCATCAACATCAACCGTGCCAACATCAATTTCTATGACGAGGCCAATGACGCGAGCTGGAACATCCGTGACGCCGACCTGGCCTTTACCCGCCAGCCGGACGGTTTCCGGGTGGAGGCGAACGCCGCAGTCATGAACGGCGACCTGAGTGAGGGGAGCTGGACCGCGGGTGGCAGCGCCACCTACCGGCGCGACACCCACTCCTTCCTCGTCAGCGCCCATGTGACGGATGTGTCGCCGGCCAAGATCTCGGACCAGGTCTATGCCTTTTCGAAACTCGCCCGCGTCGACGTTCCACTGTCGGGCCGGGTGGATATGGAGATGACCGACACCGGCCTTGTCACCCGCGCGGTGGGCGAGTTCACGGCGGCGGCGGGCGTCGTGGAGCTTCCGGAATATCTGGCGGGCAAGCTCAACGTCGACGAAGGCTCGCTGCGCGCCGAATATGACCCTGCCACGGGCAGCATCGCCATCACCGATTCCACGCTGCTCATCGGCAGCTCGCATGCCCAGATGACGGGCCGCCTCTCGCCGGAGCGCACCGCCGATGGTCGTCTCACCGCCATCGATATCTCGCTCGGCGCGCGCAATGCGGCAATCGACGCTCAAGGCTCGATCAAGAACCCGGTGGCGATCGACCAGGTGCTGTTCCAGGGCCGCGCCGGGATCGAGGAGGCGCGCCTCGACATTGGTGACCTCCGGATCATCTCCGGCAACGCTGTGGTGCGCCTGACGGGAGCCATCGCCGGCGGCAATGAGTCGCCTGCCATCTCGATGGGCGGACGCATCCAGCAGATGCCGGCTGCCTTGCTCAAGCGCCTCTGGCCACCGATCATTGCCGAGAAGACCCGCAACTTCGTCAATGAGAACGTCAAGGACGGCATCATCACCGATGGCGATTTCAAGGTTGTGCTGCAGGCAGATGCGATGGCCCAGGCCAAGCGCGTGCGCAAGCTGCCGCCGGGCTCGATCATCATGAACATGAAGATGGAGGGCGTCACCAGCGGCTATTTCAAGAAATTGCCGCCGCTCATCAACGCCTCGGGTGAGGCGCATCTGGTCGACAATGATTTTTCGCTCAAGATCGACGGCGCCGACGTTGTGCTTCCCTCTGGCGCAAAGGGCCGCCTCGCCTCTGGCACCATGTCCGCCAAGAGCATTCTCGCCCTCGAGACCATGTCGGACTTCGACCTCGATATTGCCGCGGGCGCGCAGGCTCTCATCGAGTATCTCGACCAGCCGGACCTCAACCTCATCCGCCACACTGGCCTCGACACCTCGAATCTCCAGGGCGACGCGACGATGAAGGTCCATCTGTCCTTCCCCATGATCAAGCCGCTCCCGCCGGAGCGTGTGAAGGTCGCTGCCGTGGCAAGGCTCGTCAACGCCTCGCTCAAGGATGCGCTGCCAGGCGTCGACGTGACCGACGGCAAGATCGATGTGGCGATGGAGAATGGCATGCTCACCGCCAAGGGACCCGCCAAGATTGCGGGCATCCCCTCCGAGATTGCCTGGCAGCGAGGTCCGGCACCGGAGTTCCTCCAGTCGGCCGTGCTGAAAACTAGGCTCGATGGCGAGCAGCGCCGTAAGCTGGGGATTGACCTCGGAACCTTCGTCAGGGGCCCCGTCGCCGTCACAGCCACGATTGACAATCTCGCCGACCCGCAGGGCAGGGTGGACCTCACGGCTGATCTTGGTGAGGTTGACATGCGCATCCAGCAGATCGGCTGGTCGCGGCCGGCAATCCCCAAGACGACGGCCAAGATGACCTTCTACAGCAAGGGCGACAAGGGACCGCGCGTCGAGGACCTTGAGATCAAGGGCAAGGGCCTGTCGATCAAGGGCAGCATGCTGCTTGCTCCCAAGCGCCAGGGCCTGCGCTCGGCCACCTTCACCGAAATGAAGCTCTCCGATGAGAACCGCTTCGCTGCCAAGGTGACGGTCACCGACAGCGTGATGGATGTGCAGGTCACGGGTGACAGCTTCGACGCGCGTCCGCTCATCCGCGGCCTGTTCGGCAACCAGAACCGGGACGAAGCCGCCCAGGCGGCGGAAGAGGCCAAGGCCAATTCTGGCCGCACTGTAAAGATCGTCCTCTCGATCGGCCGCATCTATGCCAACTTGGGCGAGATCATCACCAGCGTTACCGGCAACCTCACCTCGCAATCCTCCCGCCTCACCGCGGCGGAAATCAACGGCACTTTCCTCAGTGGCCAGCCCATCGTCTTCCGGGTAACACCGGTTGACGGCGGTCGCGAGATGCGGATCAACGGGCGTGACGGCGGCGCTGCGATCCGTGCCGCCAATCTCTATTCCAAGGTGGCGGGCGGCCAGATCGAGTTCTATGCGCTGCTTAATCGTGATGGCACCTCGGTGCGCAACGGCAAGCTGATTTTGCGCGACTTCGAGGTGCGCAACGAGGCCGCCCTGGCTGAGCTCGATGCCCGCGGCAAGCCGAAGCGCGACGCCCCCCGGCGCGACGGCCCACGCCGCGATGCGCTGAGTTTCAAGAAGCTCACCTTGCCCTTCACCTCCGACAGTCGCTTCATCTGCATCGGCGAGGCTTTGGTGCGCGGGCCCGAGCTCGGCGCCAGCGCGGCTGGCCTCATCCGCAAGTCGGACGGTGCCATCGACATTGCCGGCACGATCACCCCTGCCTATGCGCTCAATGCCGCACTGGGCGACATCCCGCTGCTCGGCGACATCATCACCGGCGGCAAGGGGCAGGGCATCATTGGCGTTACCTTCGCCATGGGGGGTACGGTAGACAAGCCGGACTTCCAGATGAACCCGGTCTCTGCGGTGGCGCCCGGATTCCTGCGGAAGTTCTTTGAATACAGCAGCCGCTGCGAGCCGATGAAGCCGGTGAAGAAGACCGGCAAGGGTGCCGAGGAGCCGGTAGTCCCCGGCCAGTAGATTGCGTGGGGTGCATCGAGCTCCGCGTAAGCAGCCCGGCTGCCCGCCTTACACTTTTTCGTGAGAGCCACCCCGGCCGTTTTGAAAGAGCACGGGCTTTTTTTCGACATGCCCGGACTGCTGCACCGCGCAATTGTCCGTTCCTGAATGTTTGCAGCTTTAACGCCCCCAAAGGCTCGCGGACGCGCCCCTCCCATATAACGAAAGAATCTAGAACGAAATAACTTTGGGTGGATACTCCACAATTCGGCACTATTCACTCGCGCAATCCTCATGTTAAGAATCTCTCTGTTGCTTACATTCTGATTGTGCAATCCGTGCGTTTCCGAAGCCGGGCTCTGTGGAGTTCGAATGGAGAGACGAATGAACAACCCTGCATTTTCCACCAACCGCGCCTGCGGCTTTGAAGCGGCAGCTGTGTGGTCAATGGAGCGGCATTCCGAGGGCGCATTGTTCAATCGTCAGGGCGCTCATGCGCTTGTCAACTATTCTGTTTCACCTATTCTGATATTCCAAAGCCTCATGTATAAATCGCGGAACAGATGAGATTGCAGTCCCGTCTGTTCTCTTCCTCTCCCCCTGCCGTTGCAGGGGGAGAGGATCCCTCCCGCAAACACAGGGCATGACGGTTTATGCCGTTCGCGGCAGGAATGGATTCACCTGTCCATCCCCGGCACGGGCGCGTGTCACTTGCCTCCACAAAGTCAGGAAACTGTCAGGAAGCATTCGGTAGCTTCCGCACACTGTCATATCGAATGATGCCAAGTATAATTGCCAGCTTCGCAGATGGAATGATGTGATCAGTCACACCATGAACAAGACGCGAAGACAGTCAGGAGGTCTGCTGATGGAATTCGACAAGGCACTGATTTTGAACTCTGATTTCTTCTCCCCGGTCATCGATCCGCGCCCGTCGCCGATCATTGCGATAACCAAAGGAGTGCCCGCCCCGCGCGGCCGTCGTGCCAAATACCCCTTCCCTGCCATGGAGATCGGTGATTCGTTCTTCGCTCCGGGAAGCTCGGTGATCGGGATCCACGGCTGTGCCCGTCGCCACCGCCCCATGCGCTTTACCTGTCGCTCTATTGTGGAGGATGGTGTGGCCGGCATCCGGGTTTGGCGAATCTCGTAGTCGATCCTCACCGCTGGACATCGGGCGCGCGCCACCTATAGTCCGCCCGATGCAGCACCCTTCCCCACGCGATGTCGTCAACCGTCAGCTCGTTGTCTACAACGCGCATGATATCGACGGTTACTGTGCACTCTTCGCCGATGATGCAACGATCTCCGATCTCGTCACCGGCCAACTGATCTGCAGCGGCCTCGACCAGATCCGCGAAGTCTACACCAAGCGCTTCGCCGAGAATCCACAACTCCGCTGCACCGTCCACCAGCGGATCGAGGGCCCCACCCACGCCATCGACAAGGAAACCGTCTACGGTCTGCCGACCGGGGACCTGCACATCATGGCCATCTACGAAGTGCGCGACGGTTTGATCCGCAGCCTCAAGTTCATTCGCTGGACGGACTGAGGACGAGCGCTCCACGCATTCAACACGCATCATGAGCGCACTTGAGCCGCGTATCCATTACCGGTGCCACCCAAAGGGCAGATGGCCGGGACAAGCCTGGCCATAATGAATCAATGGGACTGCCCCAACCCCTACTCGGGATAGTCCGCATCACCTGCCGCCGGCGCCCGGTTGAACAGGATGAACATCAGCGCATTTCCCGGCTCGCTGCTGGCATCGCTGCGGATGGCGCCAACTTCGCCGTCCACAGGGCTTGCATATTCGGCGACCGTCTCGCCAAAGGCATTGCGCTGCACGACCACCTTCTGGCCGGCCTGCACCTTGTCATTCGGAGCAACCAGATGCTCGATGAAGCCACCCTGGGTCGCCAGGATCGGTGCGGCGCTGTTGCCGATGAACATGCCTGCGTCTGCACCCGTCCGGCCGATCGAGCCGCCGACGACGCCGTAATGCTTCAGCACGTTCATCGTGCCCTCCACGAAGGGCGCGATCATGTCGGGGGCGAGGATGCGCGCCGCCCCCACCTCGGGGCAAATGCTGGGTATGCCAGCGTCAGTGAAGGCGTTGTGCAGAACACCAGGGTAGGCTGGTGAGTCAAGAACCTGACGGACTGGAAAGAGGTCGATGATGGCTTTGACCTCGGGTATCTCCCTGTTCCCGATAATCCAGTCGTTGCAATCAAGCCCGGTCGTGCCGGTATGGAAGTCGAGAGCGATGTCGGAGTTTGGCCTGAGCACGCGGTTGAACAGCAGGCCAGCCTGGCGGCTCGAGGCAGTTGTGCCATTCTCGTTGCCTGGCCATTCGCGGTTCATGTCCACGAGATCGATGCCGCGTCCCTGGTTGGGCCAGCGGCGTTGCATGCCTTCGAGGGCCGGGCGCGCAATGTCGAACACCGCCATCACGCTGCCAGCCATTTGGGCCGGGTCGAGTTGTTCCATCACCAGCTGCACCACGCGGATCGAGCTCATCTCATCGCCGTGGACGCCGCTGGTCAGCGTGATGCGCTTGCCGGGCAGGCGTCCCTTGGCCACCATCACCGAGACGAGCCACGGCTGCCCCGTCGCCGACTCCACGCCCTGGAAATACAGCAGGTGCTTCTGCCCTGGCTCGAGATCGGCAATGTCCAGCGTGCTGACCACCTTCTTGCCCTTCACCACATCGCCGGTGAAGACGGTGTTGCCCATCGTGGCCGCCGCCCCTTGTCCAGCATCGGCGATCACCGCTGCGGCCGCCAGCGGAGCCACCAGGAAACTGCGCCGGTCCAGATTGGGAAGTGTCTCATTCGGCATGTCAGTCACTCCTCGCTGCGGTTCTGCCCCGTGCAAACGCCAGCAATGGCCAGCCGCGCTGCACGCGCAGCAAAGCTACTCCGGCTGGCGGGCCTCCTCAAGCGCGTCACCCGACCTGGCCTCCGAGAGCAGGTAGTAAACGACCGCCGCAAGCACGATGCTGCCCCCGAAGATGGCGGCTCTCGATGGCACTTCGGCAAAGATCAACCACACCCACACCGGGCCGAGCACAACGTCGAGCGTGCTGACGAGTCCCGCCTCCGCCGCCGGAATGTAGCGCGCGCCCACCAGCA
>Ga0114971_10003405_pt1 | contig 10786 bp, 10 predicted proteins | sample M_140625_MF_Meta_FD_87320 | JGI IMG/M metagenome (GOLD analysis project Ga0114971, IMG submission 87320) | Freshwater microbial communities from Lake Montjoie, Canada to study carbon cycling - M_140625_MF_MetaG | ecosystem: Environmental > Aquatic > Freshwater > Lake | place: Lake Montjoie...
GGAGACGTAATCGATGGCCTTGAGTGAACCGCCGTGCACCCTCAGGGGCGGACGGTCCGGGCGGGTTTCCGCTTCGATGTGGGCACCCATTCGAGCGAGAGGTTCGATGACGCGCTTCATCGGGCGCTTTGAAAGCGAGGCGTCGCCTACCAGACGGCTTTCAAAGGGCTGCGCGGCCAGTAAACCGGAGAGCAGGCGCATGGTGGTGCCCGAATTTCCGCAGTCCAAGTCTCCGGTCGGGGCGTGAAATTTGCCGCTGGTTCCGTGGATGACGAGCGTCGTGGGGGCCAGACGCTCTATTTTCACACCCAAGGCGCGAAAGGCTTCCATTGTGCAAAGGCAATCTTCGCCGGGAAGAAATCCACGGATGACGCAAGAACCTTGCGCAAGAGAGGCAAGCATCACAGCGCGATGAGAGATGCTTTTGTCTCCCGGAACTTCTAGTTCGCAGTGGAGGGTTTGAGCTTTGTGTATGTGCCAATCCATAAGGTAAAAGGGGTGTCTAGAGGTGTTGAGCGGGTTTACGCTTCTGCGTGTGGCTTCGCCGTACAGGGCTGTAGAACGTCGCGTTGGGTTTTCGCTTCAGCTAGGAATTTTTCGAGGCGCATTTCTGAAGTCGAGCCGCCCGTTTCCAGCACAGATGCGGTATCTTGCAAAATGTCAATCAGTGTGCGGAGGCTTCCCGCAACTGCAGTCCGGTTGCTTTGCAGAATTTCCGACCACATCGCAGGCAAACCGGCTGCGACGCGTGTGGTGTCTCGGAAGCCGGGTCCACAAAACTCGAAGGCTTCCGGGAGGACGCTGCCCACAGTGTTGACAAGTGCGGCGGCGGTTAAATGCGGCAGGTGGCTGATAAGAGCGCAGACTTCGTCGTGAACTGGCGGGGGCAAGGTACGTAGTCGGCAGCCGAGTCTTTCCCAAAAGGCGCGGGCTAGGGACTCCGCTCGGGGATTGGTGACGCCTTCCTCAGGAGTGAGGATGCACACGGCGTTTTGGAACAAATCCGCCCTTGCGGCTGCGAGGCCCGCTTTTTCGGAGCCAGCCATGGGGTGGCTGCCAATAAAAAGTGCTCGGTTTTTTAGAAGAGGGTTGAGGGCAGCGCACACAGGAGTTTTGACGCTGCCGACGTCTGTGACCAAGGCGTCTGAAGCAAGAAAGGGAAGCAGCTCACGAACCAGTGGTTCCATGGCGCCCACAGGAACGCACAACAGCACGAGGTTCGCTCCGAGAATCACTTCCGAGAGGGTGCTTGAGACGATGGGAGCGATTTCCATCGCACGTGCTTGCTCGACCGCTTCAGGGCGCCGTGCCCAGAGGCGGACTTCCGTGTCCGGCGCGTTTCGCAACGCCAACGCCACCGAACCGCCTAGCAGCCCTGGACCTAAAATCGCGATGCGGTTCATGAAAAAACCCTCGGCAGAGCGGAGTGCCCGCAGTGCCGAGGGAGTAAACTTGGGGTGAGTGAGAGAGGTGAGGGGTGACTTCAGGTGCGAACGCAATTAGGGAACTAACATAATTCGACCTGAAATCGGGTCCTTGACTTCTGTGCCAGGAGGAATGCCGGTTGCGTCAAGAATCTTGTTGTCGTAGGGGCTACGAATCCAGCCCGGTTTTCCGGGAACTTTTTTGGCGTACTCAGGGGACGCTGCCTTTTTAGGCGGTTCCGGAGGGGGTTGCGGTGGTGGAGTGGGGGGCAAATAAGGGGCGGGAGTAGGAGCCTGAGGCGGTTCGGCTGGGGGTCTGCGCGAGGCAGTGCCAAGGTCACCTTGGGACTGGAAGTCTTGCGGCGGCTCAGCGGCGCTTTCCACTGGGGGGAGGTCTTCAGGAACTGAGGGACCTGTCGGAGGTCGGAAGCCTGCGCGTTTACCGGGGATGTAATCGTCGTTTTGGGCGCATCCGATGAAGCCCACACAAAGGAGGAGCGCGAAACTGGGGGCTGCGATGCCAAGTTTAAATTTCATCAAGGATGATTCTAAACCATGAATAGCGTGTTGGGCAACTCTTGCTGACACACAAAAAACAGGCACCTTTTCCGGGGGCGTCGGGCGTGGGCGCGGTTAGGTGCTCGGCTTGCGGCGGTAAGCGGTCACGTTGGTGTGAAAATGCATGTCGTACAGAGCTTTTACTTTGTCGAGCTTCATGAGCACCCAAGGTTGCAGCGGGGAGCGGCCGTTTTTGGTAAAAACGACATCATCGGCGATGTAGGCGCACGAGTGGTAGGCGTCTCCAGTTTGGGTGTCGGTAAAAAACAGAACGTCGCCCAGTTCGTAAGGGGGGGCAACGGGGGTAAAGTTGGCGAGCGTGTAAGAAGTGGCCTTGGCTGGTTCACAAAGCCGCTCGAAGGGTTCGGCATTAAAGAAGTTCAAGGCCGTCCAGTGACAGTCGGGCATGTATCCGGAAAGAGAGGTCTTCGGATTGTGGTAGGTGTAAAGTATCTTGCGCACATTGGCTGGTAGCAGGTGGAGCAGGTCGGTCTGCGCTGAGTTTTCGTGTCGCAAGACTGTTTCCAGAAATGGCAAGATATCCTGCGCACTGAAGGGTTTACTCCAATACGTTGCCGCTTCTTTTCGAGATCCCGGCTCAAACAGCACCTTTGCCATGAGGGTCGGCGTCCGACCGAATGCACGTAAAATTTCCAGCCGCTCTTTTTCTGTTTCGGCAAAATCGAGCATCGCTGGCGTGTCGGCAAAAAGGAGGGTTGATCCCAGCTTGTAAGACACTTTTTCAGTGAAGGAGAGAACCGCTTCACTCACGTCAAAGCCTTTGAACCAAGAGCGCACTGAACCTGTGTAAATGAGTTCCGGCTCCAGATGGTAGAAGTTTTGTTCCCAACGGGATAATGTCCTGTACAGCTGGGCGCGGGACGATTCCGGCAATTCCAGTAATTGGGCGGAGGATGGGTAAAGGTTGATTCCGTCGGGTTCAATGAGCCAAGAGTCTTCTGCACAAAGTGCAGTTTCCAGACCTTGGGGAAGCTGGAGTTCGCCGAGCAGATCTTTCACGCCTTGCGCGTCCATGCCGCCAAAAAACCAGCGCGTTTTTGTGGTGTGCGGCTGGTTGGCGAGAATAATGTCTTCTGGAGCCTGGATAAAGGTTTCGAAGTACTCGAGCTGCCCCCAAGGCCCTGTTCGAGAGAGTATTACTTCAGGTGGCTTTGGGTCTGTAGTAGCCGAGCTCTGCACTGGCTCCGTAGCGTCTTTTAACGAAACAAGCGGGCTGAAGGGGGGCAGCGTCATGCGGGCAGCCTCTGCTGGCATAGTCGATACCAGAAGCGTGAGCGCGAGTATGCTGCTGTTGCGTAACAATTTGCTGAAGGAAAGGATCACGAAGCTGGAGGAGTGGGGAGTGGAGGACGCGCTGGGCATCCCTCTCAGCGGGCTCTTGGGATACATCGCCCTCCTTCGAGACCCCCTTCTGGCGGCGTTTTGCTGGGTTTCTGAAACATACCCTTTAAACCCTGGAAGCGCCTCATAAATTAGAGGGACTTATATCTGGCGGTAAATTCGCCCTGTTACTCGGGCGGCTCAGTTTCGTTTTCTCCGGTAACTCAACAGAGTAGAAATGTTTTTCGGTGCCCAAGTTTGCTCCGAGTTCACTCCGCCATTTGGCCGGAGCTCAAATGACGCTTGTAAGTCAAAAGAGCAATATCCCGTTCCCTCGCGTGATCCACCATTGGCAGCGGATAATTGTCCGTCAAGCGAAGGCCTGGGGTGGGCGGCTTGTGCAGAAGTGCCGAAGGAAGGTGAGCCAGTTCTGGAATCCACCGTTTGATGTAAGTGCCGGCTGCGTCAAAGCGCAGGCTCTGAGTCCACGGATTTTGAATACGAAAATAGGGGGCAGCATCGGTGCCCGTACCAGCGCTCCACTGCCAACCGCCGTTGTTGGAGGCGATTTCTCCATCTAAAAGTCGCTGCATGAACCAGCGTTCGCCCATGCGCCAATCCAAATGAAGGTCTTTGGTGAGAAACATCGCGACGATCATCCGCACCCTGTTGTGCATGAAACCGGTTTGGAAAAGCTGGCGCATGCCCGCATCAACGATTGGGAAGCCTGTTTGGCCCGCGCACCAGAGGTCGAAAGCGCCTGTATCGTGGGACCAAGGCATTCCTCGATATGCGGGACTGTATTCCAGATCCAGCACCTCTGGCTTGTTCCAAAGCACTTGGAAGTAAAATTCCCTCCAGCAAAGCTCGTTAATGTACACTTGGGCAGATCGCGCCTCATTCGCTTTGGCACCGCGTGCGCCAACTTCTAGCGCCGCGAATATCTCGCGAATGGAAAGTAGCCCGAAGCGCAAGTCTTGAGAAATACGGGAAGTGCCGTCTTCCGAGGGAATATCGCGGGCTTGCGCGTATTTAAAAAAACCGTCTTCGACAAAGCGGCTTAACCGCTTTTGTGCCGCAGCTTCCCCTGCTTCAGGAAGCTGAACATTTTCCGGTTGTAGGTTCCACGTTTCAAGCGTCGGCACGGGCAGCGATTCCAAGGGGCCGAACGCTTTGAGCTGAGTCACGGTTTGGCCGGGTTGCGGCTTTGGAAGCTTTGCCCAAGCTCTGGAGTACGGTGTGAACACCCGAAAGGCCGAGCCGGAGCCCGTCAAAACCTCGTCTCGCTCATGGAGCGCGTGGTCTTTGAAGCAGAAAAACGCCACTCCCAGCGGATCTAGCGCCGCCTTTAATTGTGCTTCGATCGCCTGTCCAAAGGGATCCGGATCTCGGTTGGTGTATACTGCTTTTACGCCGGTTTCCTGAACTAGTTTTAGAATTGCTGAGACCGCGTCACCCTCTCGGATGAGGAGTTGGCTACCCGCTTTTAAGAGCGTCTCGTTTAGGGAGCGAAGGCATTCCACGAGAAACTGTTGCCGGGGGGCGCCTGTCCATTGGTGGCCATTCTTCCAGAGACTGGCGATATATACGGGAATCACTTGCTCGTGGGCTGCAAGTGCAGCGTTGAGGGCGGTGTTATCGGAGAGCCGCAAGTCGCGACGGAACCAATGGATGGCGTGGCTCATAGGTAGGCTTTGGGGAGTGTCTGGCACTGTTTAGCGTGCAATCAGCTCGGATACGGTTGGTGACTCCTTTGGGAAGACAGCTGGATTTGCACGCAAGCCCCGAGGGCAAGTAGAGACTTTCAGTGTGGATGGGCTATCCAAGGGCGGCCAAGCAGCGTTCCATGTAGCGAATACTGTCCAGCGCGAGGCATTCAGGGCCAGGCGTGTAGTCGAAGACTTCCACCGAGACCCAGCCTGCGTAATCGATGTCACGCAGGGTTTGGAGGATCGGCTTAAAGTCGACGTCGCCCATGCCGGGACCTCGACGGTTAGGGTCGTTGGCGTGAAAATGTGCAAGGGAAGCGGCGTGTTTGCGTATAATGTCGCAGACGGGCGTCGGTTCGGAGGACATTGCCTTCACATCGAGGTGGAGTTTCACGTGGGGGGAATCCAGCTGTCTGAGTAGCTCTACTCCGAGATCGGCCGTGTTCAGAAAGTCGCCCTCCTCCGGCCCTAGTGGTTCAAGGGCAATGGTCACCCCGCATTCTTCAAGTGTCGGCAGCACTTTTCGTAGCGTATCGGCTGCAAGTTGCATTCCTTCCTCGTGCGAGATGCCAGGGAGCAGGTTGCGCTGTTTGGGCGAGCCCAGCACCATCACATGGCCGCCAAAGTCGCGACACATCCGCGTCAGTTCGCAAAGGTACGTACCCGTGGCTGCGCGAATGGCCGGATCGGACGTTGTCAGGTAGAAGCCCTCCGTTTTTGCCAATAACCAGTGTAAGCCGATAATTTCCAGCCCCGCGTCTTCGGCTGTTTTGCGGAGGGCTACTCTTTGGGCCGCAGAAACGTCGGTGGCGTACTCCGCGAGGGTAAAGGGCGCGATTTCAATTCCAGTGTACCCGCAAGCGCGGGAAAAGGCGCAGGCTTTTTCAAAGGGCCAGTCTTGGAAGGTCTCGTTGCAGATGGCAAATTTCATAATAAAAGTGGGCTAAGAGTCGTTAGCGGCGGGCACCCCCGACCAAAGAAAGTGGATGGGTTTTTCCATCTCAGGATGCAGGCTGGCATGGACTGGGCAGCTTAAAATGGCGCGCTCAATCGCCTCCCGATGCGGGGAGTCCGCAGCGAGTGGAACGCGCATTTCCGTCGTCAACTTGGCGATCCGTCGAACAGGTTGGGCCGTCATCTCCTTTTGCACGACGGCGGAGGCACCGTCCACGGAGAGCTGATGCTTCTGCGCGTAAATCCCCAAAATCGTCAGCACACAAGACCCCAGAGCCGCGCCCACTAGGTCTGTAGGGGAAAATAACTCTCCTTTTCCGCAGTTGTCGACGGGTGCGTCGGTGAAAATGGAGCTATGGGATGGACCGTGCGTGGCTTCGGTGCGCAGGGCTCCGCGGTAGACGACGTCGACTTGAACCATGGGATGGTAAAGATGGCTAGTTGCGGCTGGGGTACAACAGGCGGTTGCACTGCTCGCATTGCACAATGGACTTGGATGCTTTGGTTGCCGCAACCGTGGAGGCCGTCACTTTCATATGGCAGCCCGAGCACACTTCGTTGTGCAACTCCACGACCGCCACGTTTTTGGTGGTAAAAAGTCGGTTGTAATCGTCCAGCAAATCTTCGTCTATTCTTTCGGTATACTGGGATCGCGTGCTGTCTAACTCAGTGAGTTGAAGCTTGAGGTTTTGGTCCTTGGTTTCGAGGTCGGCGATCTGGCTTTGCACAAGTGTCGCCGCATCGGTCGCCGCTTTTTCGGCTGCCGCCACTTCAGGCTTCGCGGCTTCGAGCACCTCCATCAGCTCCAGTTGGCGGTCCTCCAAGCCCGTGATCTCTTTTTGGACGTGCGCAATGGAATGGTTCAACGCGGTGAACTCTTCGTTCTTGCGCGTCTGCATCTTTTGCGTTTCGTACTTAATAATCTGTTCACGCCGGCTGCGTATTTCTGTTTCGAGCCGAGCGTGCTCTATTTCTGCAGCGCGTTGTTTGGCCTTGGAATCGGTTGCCTGTTGGCGGGCAGAAGCGAGTTTTCCTTCCAGAGCCTTTCGCTCCAGTGGAACACTTTTGAGCTCCGTGCGGAACTGGCGGGTTTTCTTGTCGCGATCTTGCAGGAGGAGTAGGCGTTCAATATCGGGGAACATCGTGTGGGGATTCTCTGCGGTGATCGTCGAATGTGCAACATTAGCCGTTGCCCGTCTGATTGTGGGCTGGCGGCTATTGTTAAAACAGCATGGATTCCTCTGGCGGCTTGGTTTGCTCCACCGAAGTCGCCTGAATGATGGCCGCGCGTTTGCCGTTTTCCACAGGGAAAGTCGCCTTGCCGACGATCCGCACCCAAGTCATTTCTGGCAGCTCTGGCAGGGGAGAGGTCTCTACCAAGGTCGCCACGGGGCGTGCGTCGGCGGCGCAACAAGTCATGAACATACGTACGGCTTTAAAGCGATTTTCTGCTCCGCCAGGGGCAGCCTTTTGGGGCATCATCTGGGCGATCAACTGGACTGTGCGCCCCTCGAAATCCTTGCGCAGTTGGGAGTCTTGTACGGCGTAGAGCATGTCCAGAACCTCAACAATCACGAAGCCTTCAGGTGTTTTCTGGAGGTACTCGGGAATGGCGGCCTCGCCTGTTGTGGTGGAGGAGTTGGTCGTCGCTACTGCGACTGGTTCAGCAGGAGTCGTGCTTACCACGGGGGATGGAGAAACGGCGGCTGCGTCCTGGTTTAGGACGGGGGCCACCGGTGAGGAGTCGGTGGTGGAGCTCGCAAGGGACGTTGCCGACTTGCTTGCGAGGGGCGTTGCCCGAGGCGGTTGGCGTTCTCTTAAGCCCGTAGCATCGGTGACTATCCCGCGTTGTTCAAATGCCTGTTTGCTGAAATGCTCGGGTGAAAGCCATGCGGCGACGCTCACTGGCAGTACTAAAATGAGAAAACTCAACCAGCGGCCGCTTTTGGACCGTGAAAGTGGATGGGTGCACGTCGCATCTGCGCAGCACTCTGGTGGCACCGGTTTGGAGGCGATTAGCAACGCTATGGCGGCGAGGACAAAGCCTGCAATCATGACTCCCGGCCTAAAAGACGGGTGCAAAAATGCAGTGAGCCGACCGGTAAAATAGGTTCCTAGAAGGACGGCACTCCAGACGGCCAACGTCAGTGAGGGAATCCAACGGGTGAAAAGAGAGGTCATAGTTGGAGCAGGTTGGAGCAATTCAGTGGAGGGGCAAAGCAGGCGAAAACTGTTCAGTAAGAGTGTTCAAAGGGAGCGTTAAAATCCAAGCGCATTGAGTCGCCAACAAATCAGGGCAATTCCTACAAAAAGTGACAGCCCCAATAATATGACGACCCTCCGTTTGAAAATAAGCCCGTAGAGCCAATAAAGCTTGAGGTCAAACATCGCACCAAACACCAAAAACGCCAGTTTCGCTGTCATGGGAAATGAGGGAAAACTGGTGGCTGCAATAAAGGCGTCGGTGGTGGAGCAAAGCGCGAGGGCGATGGCCACAAGCATCAGGGAAATGATGGCTAAAAGCGGGTTGGATGCGAGCGGGTCGAGCACGGAACGTTGTACGGCGGTCCCCAGCAGGCTGGTGATGGCGGCCCCGATGATGAAAAATACCGCTACATCCAAAAAGTCCGTGGCTGCGGAGTAAATTGCTTTTTGAAGGCGGCTCCCAAGGCTGCTCTCCAAGCTTTGCTGCGCCTCAGAAAACGAGGCGACTCGCAGTCCTCCCCTCCCTTGAGCTGGAGCCGCTTCCGGCGTGATGCCGGTTTGCATGATGGATTGAGCGGGGATTTGCTGGAGGATAAGGCCGACGATAACGGCGATCAGAAATCCAAGCCCCAGGCGCAGACACGTCATTTCCAAGGGGTGTTGTCCGCGAAATGCCGCGTAAGTGCTCAGCGCTACAATCGGGCTGACGATCGGTGCCCCGAGCATGTAGGAGACCGCGCAACCTACCGGCAAGCCCTTGCGCAAAAAGCGGCGAATGACCACCACGCTCCCGCATTCGCACATCGGAAAAAGCAGCCCCAGCCCTGCGCTGATGATGACAGCTGCCACAGGGTTGCGGGGGAGGATGCGAGAGAGGCGTTCGGGGGAGACAAAGGCGTCGACTACCCCGGAAATGAGCGCGCCTAGCAGAAGAAACGGAATGCCTTCGAGAAGGACGCTGAGAAAGGCGACGGCGAAATCACCTGGATTAAATAAAAACCAATTCATGGGGTGGTTGAGGAAGAGAGGCGGAGAAGGCTCCTTTAGAGATGGTTACTAAAGCCGTAACATGACGGCGTCGATGCTGGTAAAGTGATTGAAGCCTGAAACGTGCTGGGTGGGAATCCAAGTTTGCCGCTGGAAGCGAACTGGAATGAGCTCGGCAACTACTTGGGAGGGGCCGCCGTCTTTTCCCTTAATGTGTGTGACTCGCCTTTCCATGAGGGTTTCCCAATGAGTCTCCCAATGCTGTGGAATATCGTAGGCGAAGGGTTCCGCCCAATCTTGAACGTTGCGCAACCAGATTGCATCGGCGCCTACACGTCGGGCATTGTACACGGCGCTTTTGAGAACAAAGGAGCGGCCTTCCAGGGTTTTGAACTGGTAAGTGCCAATGGCGCGACTTTTGGGCGGTGGGCGATTAAGGATCGGTACAGCGAATTCTGCGGGTTTCGGTGGGAATTGCTCGGTTGTGTTGGCCGCGTAATACATCTCTGTGGGACGCATTCTGATGCGCTCCAGCGCAGCGCATCCGCTCAACCCAAGGAGCGCTACTCCTAGGATGAATGTCGCGCGAATGGCTTTGGAACAGGGGCGCATGGAAAAAAAGAGTGTACCGGGAACCGAGAAGTGGACGCTCGAAGTCTTAGACAGCGTGCTGGGGAGCTCTGACGGTGGCTTCTTCGAGTTCTCTAGCCCTCGATTCGACAATTCGGTTGCCGATTTCGTTCACCATCTGCTCCAAAATAAGACGCAAATGGCTCCCAGCTCGAAAGTCTGCCGGCGCTATATGGCGGACTCGGTCCGCATGGGCGGAAAGTTGGTAGCACTTGCGGAAGGAGTTGCGGCTGGGGTCTTCGGGGTTGTAAACGGCGATGGCGTTGCCTCCGTGTTGTCTAACAACGGTGAAGCAAGGGACGTCAGTGGGGCCGTCGCCAATGTAAATCATGTTGTGGAACGGTACGGGTCTGATTCCCGGCGGCATGTGGTCGTTGACGTCTTGGGCCATCGAAAGCAGTCCCTTGTTGATGCGAAAGAGATACTGCGTTTTCTGAGTGTGCGAGATGACGCGTTTGGGGAAGGTGATGCAACCCGCTTCGTCTTCGGCAAATTCGCATCCGAAAATACCGTTCACGTAAGGCGCAAGGCGGCTGCCTTCTATGAGAATTTTCAACCCACTGGAAATAATGTAATGCTCCACGCGAATGCCGTGGGCTTCGTGCTGGGCGGGCACCAAGCCTTTGGAGAACTCTTCAAACATCTGGGGCAGGCCAGGGTAAAAACGTAGGCTGCCTCCTAGGGTTTTGAGTCGGGCATTGGTTGGGCGATCCATTCCCAAGCAGTCCAAAAGCACTTTCATGTAGGCCAACTCGTTGTCGTAGCCCTCTTCACGCACTAATTCCTGCGCCTTTCTCCAGAACGCCCTCGAATCAATCCCGAACGCAGGGAAGAGCACTTCTTCCTGCATGTAGTTCGGGCTGAGGGTTTGATCATAGTCGTAAACGATGGCGATAACGTTTTGTGGGACAGACATAAAATCGGGGCGGTGAGGTTTGGCGCGGGACGCTTGGGATTTGTACGGGAAGAAGGAGGCTA
>Ga0114971_10003406_pt1 | contig 10784 bp, 12 predicted proteins | sample M_140625_MF_Meta_FD_87320 | JGI IMG/M metagenome (GOLD analysis project Ga0114971, IMG submission 87320) | Freshwater microbial communities from Lake Montjoie, Canada to study carbon cycling - M_140625_MF_MetaG | ecosystem: Environmental > Aquatic > Freshwater > Lake | place: Lake Montjoie...
AACCATTAAGGACATTGTATAAAGCGGGGTCCATATTTGGGGGAACTAAAGCCGGTTTTTCCCATAATTTGTGATTCCATGGGACGCAATCGGACCCACAAAGCATCGGTTTATCAAATACATTTTGGAAGTTCATAATATATATAATATAATAAATTTAATTTCTAACTATTTATTAATGTTCTCTTCTGTAATCGAAAATTTTCTTTTTCATGGGGGTGCTACTAAAATGATGAAAGGAGGCGCCAGTGGAATGGACGGGTCTTACAGCAATGGACTTCTATTTTTTTTAATTGCGATTGCTATGTTTTTTATTAAAGTGTTGCTTGTCATGATTTCCTACAATATAGTTGTTCCGAAATTGCTTGAAAGTTATGGAAACGATTTGACTAAATTTCGCCAGTTGAACTTTTTAGAAGGAATCTTCTTGGTTATTTTATTTAATAATCTATTTAATCAGTTTTAATTTATAATTTTTTCCCAGCGGATAAACTTTTATATGATTTTAATCAACAGTTAACCACCCTCATGAAAACCTAATTCAACCTTTCTTTGAACAAGGACCGCATTAACCTCATAATATAATTGAATCGTAAAACGAGGATCAAAATTCAATCCATGTTCTTGTGAAAAATTAAGCATCCATGAATTCATTTTTTGTTCAAGCTGTTCAATTTCCAATTCTTGTTCTTCATTTTCTTTTTGACAAATAAATAAAACAATATATAGATTTCCACAGATAAAATCAAAGATGTTCTGACGAACATGAGTTTGCAAGGAGTTGTTTGAAGCTTCTATAACAAGTCGTAATATAAGGTCGGATACAAAATTAATTTCATAGAGTTGCATCAAATCGTTCAATATTATATCAACCTCAAAATTTTTTCCAAGCTCGAGAAGACCAACTAAATACATAGTCCAGATGTCATCGCGTTTTTCCAATAGATTGACGACACATTGTTCATCAATTGAAAGTAGATATTGAGCGATAATAAAACTTTGACAATTTATCAAGATGATTTGTAAATGATCTAATCGTTCTGGACTGTATTCAATTGACTGATCATGCAAACAAATGTGATGCATAAATTTCAAAAAACGGAATAAGTGCCTTCTGTTCATTCCTTGTAAAATTATTAAAATTTCATAAGGAGTTTTTCTTGTTAATAAATTCCAGAGTCTTACTAATCTCGCATTGCGGTAGTTTAGGCATGTTGGTGTTGGTAAACGAATGTTTTTTTCTTGGTGAGACATTTTGATCGTTTGTTAATTATGTAAGAAATATATATTCATTTTACTGTCAATTTTTATTGAAATCCACAAATTTATAAAATGAAATCAATCACATTGATTTCATTCAGAACGCGATTGTTGCGCCTCATATCGTGCGATGATTTTTGTCGTCTCACTAATCCAGTCTTCCATACTAAATTTTTCTTTTTCTTCTATTTTAAGAATCATTCTGAGTTTTTGTTCCCCCATAGAGCACAAAAACGTCAGAATTTTCTTCCTCAGATCGACCGTCATCATCTCGCTTGATTTAGGTGAACTCATCTCTTTTTCAAGAAAATTAAGGACTTGGATTCCAATAGGTACACCAATGACTCGTTTTTCATTGAGAATTGTAAGGATCTTGTCGAGTAGAACGTTATCTTCTAAATATGTTAGTAAAATTTTGCATATCCGGATTAAATAATAAAAATCAGGAATTTTATTAAAAAAACTACATAACTGTTGTAGCAATTTACCAGTTCTAATTCTTTGAAGGAATCTGAAAACCTCTTTCTGCGGGAAAAAACTGAGACAATTTGCGATCAATCGAGGATTTTTCTCACTCGGCATTCCTCCTTTCACTAATTCAACAAGAGCATCCAGAATCGCATTTAGTTCTTCTGGTGATAGTGCGTGAATTATGTTCTTACACTCCATTGGAGGTTTTCCGTCTAATTTTTGTGCCAATTGTGCCAATTGTTTAAATGATTGTGATTGTGCTTCCATTTTCTGGATATAACTATGTATAAAATTCGAATTCATTTTACTATCAATTTTTAATGCCGTAATTTTCTATAAGATTTCTTTCTATCTCGTTTATCTCTACGATTATCTTTGTGTTTCTGTCTATTCTTTCTCTTCTCATTGTCTCCTTTCTCTTCCTTCTTATGATTCCCAGTTTTCCAGCAACTTTTCAGACATGCTCCTTGTTCCGAATTCTTATATTCATCACTAATTGCTAGTGGTATTTTAGAAAAATTTTTTTCATCAATTTTTACTTACTAAAATTTTTGATGCCTGTTTTTTGATGCCTGTTTTTTATTTTGTCTAAATTGTCCATTTCCCAATCTTGTTTTCTCTTTTGTTTCCATTTATCTTTTTTTCCCGTCTTTCCTTTTTGATATCGCTTCTCATGGCTCTCATTATTTCTCTGCGTTTTATCCCCAGTTTTCCAGCAACTTTCCAGACATGCTCCTTGTTCCGAATTCTTATATTCATCACTTATAGTTGGTGGAATTTTGGAAACGATGGAGAATGATTGATTCCCAAAAAGAGATTTGAGTTGTCCATAAACAGCATATTTTGTTTGGGTTTTTGTTGAAGCATAAAGGGACTGTTGTTGTAATTGCGCCGTCGTAATCGATTTTGGATAGCAATTCACATATTTCCGATTATCAAACCGGCGCATCATATTTACAAAAAATCCATCCAATATTGCACGAAGAATATTTTCCGCATAATTTTCGGATAAAACTGGCTCCTTATCCATGAATATGAACCGCGGTTTTACATCGGGATGTTTCTCTTTAAATATGCGCATTACACGTCCAAATGCCTGTTGATACTGTCGCGCAACTTCCTTGACATTCCTTAATGTATTATAATTCAAATAGTTCTTTTTACACCAGTCTTTTGTTTCACCTAATTTAGCTCTCCGAATAACTCCTGTCTTTCTATCTACTTCATCATACTCATGATTACAAAATTCATTGTAGATATCCAATAGACTGAAATGGTCCCCCAGAGAATTGACCCATCTCTTTTTGACGCGCTCATATTCATCCTTCTCAGCCCGTTTCAGTTGTTCATCTTTCATTTTTGCTCGGAACCGCTCAAAAACGCTGTCCATTTTGTATTCTGACTTATCAAGTATTCCAGCCAAATTACAGATGTCATCGCGACAACGGTAATTATATCCGGAAATTATCATCCGACCAATTTCAGGGATGACATCGAAAACCGCACAAGCGCGACCCAAATCTGTAATATATCCCTTCTCATCTCGAACTTCAACTATCTTCAAATCAATTAATCGTTTAATTGTTATCTTGACTGTATCAATTGGTGGGACTTCAATAAGCTTATGTAAATATTCAATAAATTCACACGGTTTAACATCGGAAGATTCTAACGGGACAATCTTTGGAGAAATAATCAATTGCTTCTTTTTATTAATTTCGCCTCCTCCAATAATTGAGCGTTCTCTCAATTCTAGCTTTTTATGTTTAGAAATGACGAGTTCCGGTTTCTTTAAATCATTTAGTTTTGCTTTATTAACTTTATTTCCTTTATTGTTTTTATTTCCTTTATAAACAATTGGGAACTGGATATGAGATACAAAATTCTGATTCGCAAGGAATGTCATTAAATATTTGGAAAGGTCCGTATTCATAATTGGGGATTGCGTATATTCCGGAAATTTCTTGTTGTATTCTTCTTCGGTAAACAGACAGAAACACGTTCCGGGGGCGGTCCTCCCCGTTCGTCCCCGCCTCTGCTTATGCGACGCCTTCGATATGGATTATCTTTCGAGAGATTCCATATTTTTATCGGAATAATACATCATTTTATTCACTAATCCAGTGTCAATTACGTATAATAGTCCGGAAATTGTTACCGAAGATTCCGCGACCTCCGTTGCGAAAACAACCTTCCGCGAGAATTTTCCATTCTGTTTATATTTTTGTGCATTTATAATCATATTTTGTTCATCATGACCATCTCTCGTCTTTTTACTTGTTGAGCTCGTTAGTGAAGCGGAAAATATTTTTTTACCGAGTTCTCGATTAAGTTTATCCAATCTAATGCTTAATTGACTACATCCATCAGTTGTATCACTTTTACTCGGGAAAAATACCAATATATCACCATCATCCGTCTCTTTTAAAAGGGATACTACCTTATCTACCGCAACATCGAAATAATTATCATCTATAATATTTCCATTCGCATCGTATTTATTGATCGGTTTATTCAAATAGATTGTTTTTATTGGAAACATTGGTTTCTGTCCTGCGTCAAGCATCGCGAACTTATACTGTGATGTCGGGAAATAATCCACGAATATTTGAGTATTAATTGTAGCTGACATAATAATAAGCTTGAACGCGGGTCTTTTTAAAACTAGCTGTTTAAGGAGAAGGAGTAAGAGGTCAATATTTACGTTGCGCTCGTGGGCCTCATCAATAATAACCATGTCCAGATCCATAAGTAGTGGGTCCTTTTGGAGAAGTTGAAGAATCCATCCATCCGTACAATAAATCAGGCGACAATCAGTAGAATATGCTCCTTTATCAGCATCGCGATATCTCATACCAATATATGTTCCTACTTTAACATCCATATGCATCGCAGAAAATGCTGTATTTTCTTTTGTTGGAACCCGTTTTGGGTTAGTTATTGCGATGCGCCCCTGATAATTCATACAATGGAGGGCAAATTTAGGCGCGAGAACAGTTTTTCCACTTCCAGTTCCAGATACAATTAATACAACATTATTATCATAGATGAGATTGATTGCTTCATTTCTTTTATCATACATTGGTAATTTAGACCAAAAGTTGCCGAAATGTTTATAGGTCCCAATTTTATCAGTTGGTTCCTTGGTTGGGTCATCATAGAGGTTTTGGTATGGCTCATTCGTGAAGGGATTATTCTGATTACCTTCTGGGTCTAAAATACCAATCGGTTCAAATAATTTGTCCCGTGGAACATAAATGTCGCGAGTATGCGGATATTTGTTCTTGTTATTTAAATTTTTGTTAGTTCGATTATTATTACCCATAATTACCGTATTTTTATTACTTAAAGCATTGTTATTATTTTGCGGGGTTATAGCATTTGCTCCCATGTTTCGATTATTAACATTTGTGGAATTAGTATTATTGCTCATATTATTATATTATAAAAATATAATATATAATTAAATGAATAATCCAGAAATAGAATTAAATAATATTATTCAAAAGCAGATTATGATACAACACCGCAATTTATATTTAGAAATTTACAATATTATGTCAAATGTTCATAATAATTTCGAAAATCGTATTTTCCGGAAGGAGAAATATAATATTCTAATGGAAAAAATAGACGAAATTCTTTTAGCTTATAAGGACCTAAATATAGAATTTTTTCAGTCCGAGAACTTAATTAAAATATACAATTTAAGAAAAAAACTTATTGATTTATTACCTGAGTGTGGATGCGAAAAAATAAGTAATATCTTATCGCTATATTTAGGCTATGATATTTACAATACCCTTTCAGTCCCATATAAAAAGCTAATTGATTTTTATGATAATTTTTTCATTTCTACAAATGCGAAGCTCGAAGTTCGAGAGATTGAAGAATCGCAGACTCTTCCATACGCAAAGAAAATCGACAGTAAAAATCAGTCATTTATTGAAAAAATAGAGGGCTCCGATATTTACTTCCCATTTAACGAAAAACTTATTATAGTTAGTGGTTATTTTAAGAAGGACCCTCTTAATATGTGTCGTATTGGAGGAACTCTTGGTGATAAATTGAAGCGTGTAGAAGAGCAATTAGAGTATCTTTCAGTAGATGCGAACTTCAAGCGTGGGTTTCTAAATCAGATGTCCCTTCGCGATTTCATCTTGAATACTGAGATAGAGATAAATGGGCTCATCGAAGCCGCGCATAAGGATTTAGTTAAATACCGATCAAAACCACTATCTCTACTCGTAAAGGAGTTCATAACTGGAAATAATTATAAGCAACGCTATATTTTGACGCTGTTTCTGCTCAGTGATAGCGAGGATCAGTTTCTGGCGCATATTATTTACGATATGGTCTGTAATACGAGCGAACTACTTAAACCACAACCGATGGCAGAGGAGGTTTATAAGAGCCTCCACTATTCCATCCAAAAATTATTCCGTGTTGCTTTTAAAAATGTGGAGGACAAAATCACGCAACTTCATAACATCACTGAGAATGATATTCCATATGATAAGCGCATCGCAATGATGAAATGTAGTGATACTATCAAAGCAAAGGCGCTTGATAAGTTCAAGGAGACGCGGGGGACACGAGAGGGGTCAGTAAAAGCCCAGCAATATTTAGACGGCCTATTGAAGATTCCATTTGGAATATATAAGAAGGAACCAGTATTATCTGGATTAGAGAATTTCACTGCGAAACTAAACGGAATTGTTATAAATAGTTTGAAAATACTGAATGAGCTTAATATACGGACCGAGTTCGAGAATTATATATACACCCACGTTTTTACAACATTAAAAGAATTTACGAATGACCGGATTGAGAGTTCAGTTGAGTCATTTCTTCGTAAAATGGAGCGGATGTTGAAACAGATATACACTTATAATGAGTGTGATATAGAAGAATGTGATAAAAAATTGAAGGAGTATTGTGGAAGCTTCATTGCGGAAATACTAAAAATGAAGAAGATTAATGAGGAATTAGACAATGGGATTGAGAGGGATGATGCGATTGAAGTTCAGTATTCTAATCCAGAAAACCACATACTCATATCGATCGCAATAAATATGGTGAATGTTTGGAAAGACTGGCTCCTTTATAAGAAGTCAAAGAAGAAATATTTGGAGAATGTGCGGACGACTCTGAATGAGAGTATATATGGCCAAGAGGAGACAAAACTTCAATTAGAACGTCTGATTGCGCAGTGGATGAATGGAAAAATGGACGGATTTGTATTTGGGTTTCAAGGCCCTCCGGGAGTGGGAAAAACGACCATCGCAAAGAAGGGAGTTGCCAAGTGCTTTCTGGATGAGGACGGGAACCCGCGCCCATTTGGATTTCTACCTCTTGGTGGAAGTAGCAACGGCGCGACATTGGAAGGGCATAGTTATACATATTTGGGGTCGACGTGGGGGCGCATTGTTGATATATTAATGGAGACAAAATGTATGAATCCTATTATTTATATTGATGAGGTAGACAAGGTCTCGATGACAGAGCATGGGCGCGAGATTATCGGAATACTTACACATCTGACAGACTTCTCACAAAATAATGAGTTTTATGACCGCTATTTTTCTGGAATAAAGATTGATTTAAGTAAGGTGCTGTTCATCTTTTCATATAATGACTCGAATGCTCTCGACAGAATCTTGCGCGATCGCATCACGGAAATCAATGTAAAACCACTTTCCCTGAACGAGAAGATACACATTGTGAGGAACTACGCTCTTCCAGAGATATTGGATACGGTCGGTTATAAGAAAGATGATATTACTCTATCGGATGAAGTTGTTCGATATATTATCCAGAATTACACGAATGAGGCCGGCGTCCGCAAATTGCGCGAGAAACTTTTCGAAATTGTGCGCGAGATTAACTTAAAGCGGATTGTCGATGGGATAATCCAGCTCCCTTTCGTGGTATCACAGGATTATGTGAGTGAACTATTCAGTGATAAACCGAAAGTAAGCATCCGTCAGGTCGCGAAAGAACCGCAGGTTGGATTTGTAAATGGGCTATACGCAACAACAGCAGGAACCGGTGGTATAACAATTGTGGAATGTTTGAAGACGCCCAGTGACAGAAAGTTATCACTTGAACTAACTGGACAGCAGGGCGATGTTATGAAAGAGTCGATGATGTGCGCAAAAACGTTGGCTTGGAATATTATACCGAAGTCAATTAAGAAGGAGATAAATGAGGAGTTTGAGACATATGGAAATTTTGGTTTACATCTTCATTGTCCTGAGGCTGCGACACCCAAGGATGGGCCCAGCGCAGGAATAACAATAACAACCGCAATTGTTAGCCGGCTCTGTAATATAAAAGTGCGTAATGATATTGCGATGACGGGGGAGATTGATTTACACGGGAATGTTCATCCAATTGGGGGTTTAGAGGCAAAATTAGAGGGTGCTAAAAGAGCAGGCGTTCGGATGTGTCTAATTCCAAAGGATAATGAGGAGGATTATCAGAAGATATTGAGGCGCCGGAAGTCAATTGATGATTGCGGACAGAGTCGATATAATGATTCTCTTCCGGAAGTGATTATTGTTTCAAGCATTTTAGAAGTTATAAAACACGTTTTAGTAGATAATGATTTAGATTTCAGTCAAAATTAGGATTCAGATTATTTTTTTTGTGTATAATAATTATGGATGGATTAGCGGCATTTACGATTTTCCTTATTTTCTTTATCATTATTTGGTTTTTTGCGATGAATGGTTGTGTAAAAGAGAGACGTTATGGAGTTCTCGAAGTTCAGGGCAACGCAAACCCCAGACAAAATTCTGGATATATGTTGATGTAATTTAGTAATATATTTCTTTTTTTTAAATATATTACATTATGAATAATAATATTTTACAAAGCCCCGATACATACACGGTGAGTGATTTTCAGAAACAGCAGTTAGCCGAATCTTACAAGAAATTATACTCAAAAACAATCTATGAGAATGAAAAAACAGAAAAAGATAAATACAATAAAAGAGTGTATAATTTATCATTAAAAACACTTTTCGAGAACTTTTTTACGACTTGGACGCATATTGTTAATGAGATGACGGATTTAGTTTATGACAATAATAATAACAAGAATTTCAATAACTATATTATAATATTAACGAAAAATGAGCGGATTATATATGTTGGAATAATGTTTATCCTACTTTCATTAATTTGCTATTTTATTTTTCTCACAAATTAAGTAGTTATGACTGAAACAATTCTTAAAAATTATTTACAAACATCAACCCTATTAAATAAACAGCAAACTTCTACAAATGAAACGGCCCGACTCTTCGATAATGTAAGCCCATTCACTTTATTCAATATCATCGGTAAAAATGACTTGTTTATTGTGGCGATTTTATTATTTGTATTTTACGCATGGTTTATTCGATTCGAGATAAAATTAGGGGCTGTTTTCGGGTTTTTCTTTTTAGGATTTTTATATTACATTTATTATAGTTATAAATACTATAATATACGTGATTTTACAGTAGATAAAAATAATAAAGATGCTTTCCTTTCAAAAATATTGTCCGATAATAATTTAGATGCGATTGAAGGGACACTTATTTATGGAAAATATTCATTAGAGTTTCCTATTGGGGGAGAGTCGGTTTCTTATTTGAACTTGAATCCGGCAGGTGTCGATTTTTACTACAATAGTCGCGATTTTATCCAATACAGTTATTTGAACTACAAGAATTCACTGGTTGCTTTCAATTACATGACTAAGCTATATAATGAAATCTTGTTCGGGCTCAAAAATAGGGGGGAGCAATACAAGGTGTTGCTTGATTTAAGAGAGGAGTGTTTGAATAGTTGGCACTCTATTATATACAAACTACCGAGTTCAGACGCAATGAATGAGAAACACCGGAATGGGACGAACATCTTGGGTGAATTGACGCAGAATTATGTGGATGAAGCACAAAAGAAGATTGAGCAACAGAACGCGCAGAATGGGATAAATACGGAGTATTTCCCGATTGTTAAAACGGGGCCGACAGAAAATGATACGGGGGCGTATGGATATAATTCGCATTATAATATTTTTTAATGCGGGGATTTTGGGTTGATTTTATTGAAAAGTTTTGATTTTTCAATAAATATAGTTGAATTGAATATTTCATTTTGTTATTGTCTGATTTATCCTACAAGACAGCACTGTATATTGTATCACAAAATGTAGTGCTTTCGAATAAATTACTATCTGGATTTCTTTTATCATCAAGAAACTGTCTTAATTGTTGTAATGCTTCTACATTTATGTCTGATACATTAACATTATTTAAATATAATTCTGGCATAAAATGCTCAATATCATAAATAGAAAATAGTTTATCTTCCATGTATACCAATTCAATAAATTTAGCAGTTTTAGTAAATAATCCATCGTATTCATTATAAGCAACATATTGATATTAACATTGTTCAGTTATAATTTTACTAATATTTGATTTATAATCCTTCTTACCAATTCCATAATATAAAAATTTCATTTCACCAAAAAATATATATGGTTCATTTTTCCGAATATTCAATGAATCTCGTGAGCGTCGTCGTTTTATTTTTACTGGGATTATATTTTTAACAATCGGATCGGGAGGATAACCGGTTAGAACAGCATATTTAAAAAAATCGTCCTCACTTAATCTTCCATTCACATCAATTGTCCCCCCCCCCTCATTTTTTTACCAATCTTTTTCACAGTCTTTGTCGATGTTTTTTTCTTCTTCAAATGAACTACCGGTGCGTATCGAATGACACGCCCTTTGAGTTCAATTGGTTTCGCCAGTTTTTTCATTTCTCCTAAATACGGACCATAAGTCTTCTTTTTGGATCCTTGGGTTGTCTCTCGAACGCAAAACTCTACCTTTTTGCTTTTACTGGAAGCGCAGAGTTTGCTGACAATTTTCCGCGCGGCCGAGGATGGACTGGAAGAAATATAAAGGCCGTGCTCTTTTGAATTGACAACTGCGGTAAAATGACGTTTTGATGATGACATGATATACTATTGAATAAGAAAAATTA
>Ga0114971_10003410_pt1 | contig 10782 bp, 2 predicted proteins | sample M_140625_MF_Meta_FD_87320 | JGI IMG/M metagenome (GOLD analysis project Ga0114971, IMG submission 87320) | Freshwater microbial communities from Lake Montjoie, Canada to study carbon cycling - M_140625_MF_MetaG | ecosystem: Environmental > Aquatic > Freshwater > Lake | place: Lake Montjoie...
CAAGATTGCTGTGCGCCTCGGCAAAGTCCGGACGGAGTTGCAGGGTGGACTGATACCGAGGGATTGCTTCCTCTGGACGACCGAGGCGCAACAATGCATCGCCCCAAAGATAGTGTGCGTCTACACATTGTGCATTCTCCCGCAGAGCGAGCTGACAGTGCTCAATGGCTTCCGCATAAGCGCCTAGTCCAATCAACACGCTGGCGAGATTACTGCGCGCAGATTCTATCAAGGGATTTAGCGCCAAAGCGGCTCTTAAACACGCGAGCGCTTCCACGGGCTTCCCCAGCGCACTTTTCACGGCACCCAAGTTCGCCTGAGCCTCGGCCAAGTCTGGCTTCAGTCGGACGGCGTGCTCAAGGAAACCGACGGCCTCGCTGTGGCGCCCAGAAAGACTCAGCGCCGACCCCAGGTTGCACAGGACCACGGAGTCGTTCGGCTCCTTGGCGAGGGTGGCTTGGTAGAGTTCGATGGCCTCCCGATTCCGGCCAATCTCTTTCAGCGCATTGGCCAGATTCACTTTCGCGCGATTGCTGTCGGGGACCTTGGCAAGGGTGTCGGTCCATATCCTCACCGCCGAGGCATAGTCCTCGTTGCGGCGCACAGTCATTCCGGTGAACACGATCACCACCGCGACCGCCGCGACGACGACACGGCGTCCGACGAGCGCGAAACCACCCATCACGACGAGCACGACGACCGCCGCGAGGGGCAAATACATCCGGTGCTCTGACATCGTTTGGGAAACGAGCGGAACGACACTCGAACTAGGCGCAAGGATGGCGAAGAACCACATACCGACGAAGCCCCACACCGGGAACCGGCGCAGCGCGAACAGCACCCCCGACACCACCATGATAAGCAAGAGCGCTTGCGGCCATACTTCCACGGGATCCGTCACGATCCCGGTTCCATAGTCCAGCACCAGCGGGTGCGGCCAAAAGGACAGGCGCAGATAGAGGACAATCGCTTCGCACTGCTTCAAGGCATACGACCACCAAGTTACCCCGAGGCCGAAACCTGCCGCCGTTCCGCGGCTGCCGCGACTCCCCCAGACCAAGAAAGCCAGCAGGAGCCACGTCGCCGCCAAACCGACATAACTCTTCCACCGCCGTTGCCATGCCTCACGAAAGGTACCCGCACAAAACGTCCGGTCGTAGAGCAGGACCATCAGGGGTGCCGAGACCATGACCTCCTTACTCGCCATTCCCAACAAACAGGACACCACAGCCATGGAGTGCCAGAATCCGGCCGAATGTTCGTCGATCCCGCGGACGAAACAATAAAGCGTGAGTAAGTACCAGAGGCCAACGAGCACTTCGGTGCGCTGCACGACGCACGTGACCGACTCGGTTTGGAGGGGATGCACCGTCCAAAGCAGCGCGACAACCGCCGCCAAGATCGTCGCGCTACTCGCAAATCGCCCTCCGAAAGACGGCTGTAACAACGTTCTCCGAACCAGTCCAAACAACGCGAGGCCCGCCGCGGTGTGCAGGAGGAGGTTTAGGACGTGATAGCCCCCCACCTCGAGGCCACCGAGGGCGAAGTTCACGGCGAGCGACAGATTCACGAACGGACGACCCGAGACCCCACTGCCTCCCGCCGGAGGTGAAAGCACATCGCCGAGCGAGCCAAGCTGACGAATACTGGCGTTCGAATTGATTGCCGTGAGGTCGTCAAAAAAGAACGGGACGGAAAATGTATTGTGGAAGGCCAGCCACGCCGCGCACACAATGCAGAGCGACGCCAGCGCGACGCCCCGCCGCGATACCTGCGCAGATATTTCTAGGGACGGAGGCCGAGTAACCGTGTTCATCGTTTCGTCGGGAAGAGGGTGTGGCTCCCAGCATCGTGCCGGAACACCCGTGACAGACGGAGGGAAATTCGCTGGAAAGGCCTACGGATCATGTCAGCGGGCGGGACCGGCTCCGGTCAACCGCGCACGAAGATTTTCCAGGTTGTTCCGTGCATCCGCGTAATCCGGTTTGATCCGCAGAGCGGCTTCGCAGTGGGCGATCGCTTCCTCCACCCGCCCCAATCGAGCGAGGATCACCGCAAGATTGTTGTGCGGATCGGCGAAGGCGGGATTGAGCGAGATCGCCAGCTCAAATTCCCTCATCGCTTCGGGCCCGCGGTCAGCCTGCAGCAAAGCAACGCCGAGATTATTGCGGGCTTTCGGCTGTTTGGCGTCGATGCGCAATGACGCTTGATAGCGAAGGATTGCGTCAGCCGGACGTCCACTCTGCAGCAGGGCATTCCCAAGATTGTAGTTGGCATCGGCGTAGGCTGGACGCAGGCGGAGGGCCGCTTCCAACAGCGGAATCCCTTCCGCAATATTACCCTGCTCAACGAGCGCATTCCCCAAGTTATTCTGCGCTTGGACATAGTTAGGATCGACGAACAGCGCCTGCCGGTAATGCACCAGGGCGTCCGGCGTGCGACCAGCGGTGTCGAGCGCCACTCCCAAATTATAGTGCGCCCGCGCGTTACCGGGAGCCTTCGCCACGGTGTCGGTCCAAATCACAATTTCACTCTCAAAATCCCGATTACGGCGCACAGTGGCAGACGCACTCACGACCGCCAGAGCAGCGCACACGGCCAGAGCGACTCGCCCGCTCATCCACTCGCGGAGTCCGATCACGACCAACGTCATCACGGCCGCCAGCGGCAAATAGGGACGATTCTCGGCAATGGGTTGCTGGATCACCGGCACCACACTGGACGTCGGTGCCAAAATAACGAAAAACCATGCCCCGACGAATCCCAGCACGGGGCGCGCCCAAAGGGCCCAAGCGGTTGTGCCAAGGATCACCCCTAGGCCGAAAACAAAAGGCAGCGCGGCGCCCACGTTGTTTACAAGGGCAACTCCTCGATCAAATATCTGGGGGTGCGGCCAAATGCTCAGGCCCAGGTAAATCAGCACCGCTTTGCACTCGGTCAGGGCGTAGAAAAACCAGGAAACACCCAAATCGTATCCCACGCCCCGGTCCCGCACGCCCATAAGCAAAAATCCCAAGGGTATCCACGTCGCCGCGAGCACCGTGTAGAGGCGCCAGCGTTGTCGCCACGCACCCACAAAACTACCGGCGACAAACGTTCGATCATAGAGCAGGACGATCAGGGGCGCGGTCGCGATCACCTCCTTGCTCAGCACTCCCAACAGGCACGCCAACACTGCCAGCGGATACCAAACGCGGGGTCGCGCCTCGGCACCCCGAATAAAACAATACAACGTCAACAAATAGCAGAGCGCCATCAACGCTTCGGTCCGCTGCGATAAGTACGTCACCACTTGGGTTTGCAAGGGATGTAATGCCCAGAGGATCGCGATGGCCCCGGCGAGCGGAACCGCCTCTAAACCGAACCGCGGATCCAACGCGGGCTGGCGCAAGGTCCGACGGACCACACCGAACAGCGTCAGCGCGGCGAGCACATGGGTGAGCACGTTAATGACATGGTATCCCCACGTGGAAAGACCACTGAGCGCAAAACTCACCGCAAACGTCAGATTCGCCAAGGGTCGACCGCCGGTCCCGGCCTCGGATGGGGGCGTCAATACGGTGGCCAAATCACCTAGGCGGCGGATCGATTCGTTCTCGGTGATACTTGCGCGATCATCGTAGAGCAGACCACCCAAGAAACCATTGGCAAAGGCCGCCACAGTCAGCATGGTCAGCAAGGCCGCTACGACTAAGATCGCTCTGCGGTCAGCGGCCACCTGCGGACGACGGAGGTTGGGAGCACAAATCACGGGTAGCAGTGGACTCGATTTTCGGTCCGTGGAAAGCGGAAACCCCACTCCGGCTGACTAAAACCAACGTCATCTGAGTTTTTGACTCCTGGTAACTACGAGCGTGAGTTTTTGGCTTCTGGTAGCTACGAGCGTGAGCGAGTAGTGTTTCGACTATCGTCCAAATATCACGAGACGTGGGTATCATGCCAACGTCCTTTGGTTTCTAGACTGTAGGCTGGGTTGCCCGCTGTAGGCCCGGCCGGTGGCCGGCGTGCCCGCCCCACGGGCGGACCTACAATGGCAAAGTCTGAGACAAACGGGCCGTTGGTATGAGGTAGGAGCCCGCTTGCGGGCGATATGACAGGCGTGAAGAGCGCAGCCTCAAGTCGGCCGCGCTCCGCGGCCTCAAATCGCTCGCAAGCGAGCTCCTACGCAAGGCAACTTGAGTGAAGTCTGCGGCGGCTTGGAGGCTTCCGATACCAACATCCTTTGGTTTCTTGACTGTAGGCCGGGTTGCCCGCTGTAGGCCCAGCCGGTGGCCGCGTTGCCCGCCCAAGGGGCGGGCCTACAATGGCAAAGTCTGAAACATACGGGCCGTTGGTATCACTTCTCATACCAGCGCCCTTTGAACGCTGGACTTTTTGGTAGCCGCGAGCGCCAGCGAGTGGACGGAACACCCCTCGCTGGCGCTCGCGGCTACCCGACAAATCAATATCTGAATCTTTTGGGCGGTGATGTCACTGCTCATCACACCCGCAGGCCATCGTTGACGCCGTGCACGCTTCAAATACTGCACGAAAAAGGGGCGACCGGCGTAAGCCAGTCGCCCCTTGGGATAAAATACGACTAACTACTTATTACGGTGACGGCGGGGTGTAGGAACTGGAACCCAAACTCGTCGGAGCGATACCGTTCAGATTCCCAGCCAAACTGAGCGCACCGAGATTGACCGCACCGAGAGCGCGGAAGACCAAGCCCGATGTACCCGCGCCCACCACGAAGATCGGATTCGTGACGGTGATCGAACCCGTGGCGTTCAGGGTCAGCGTGTTCTGGAAGGTTCCGCCGCCCGCACCCGATGTGATGATGTTCCCCGAGCTCGTGAGCGAGACCGGTCCGGAAGCCACACTGCCCGGAGCTATGGTGAGGTTGTCATTCTCGACGATGGTCACGGTGCCGGAGTTAAACTTGACCGCACCCAACGTGATATTGGAGCTTCCAATGGTCACACTGGAGGCAGCGTTTGTACCCGTGTCGAACCAGACATCACCGCGAACTACGATCGTTCCAGGAAGATCCCTGATCTGGCCATTGAGACCTGCGGCGTTGTTTTTCAGCGTCAACGCACCACCGATGGTCGTGCCACCCGCCAAAGCGGTGGTCGTAGCCGCATCTTGGATCGAGACCACACCCGGGGCCGTGATCGAAATACCCGCGGCTCCACCGAAGGAATTCGATGTACCGGCGAGATTCAGGGAGATATTACCCGCGGATGTCAGCGCCGTCGCTCCACCCACCGAAATTCCACCCGTGGACGACTGCATGATATCGGCGGCGCTAGAAATCGCCGTCAATTTACCAGCGGTGCCGGCCTTCACTTGCGCGAGGTTCAGCGTGCCAGCCTCAAGGATAGCGATATCAGCACCCGCGGCTGCCCCGACGGCATCAGCACCGTTGATGAAGGTAGTCCGGGCTGAAACAGCGCCGAAATTGTTACCCGTACCATCGGTGTTGGTCAGTGTGATCTTACCGGTCTGCGTCGTGAAGGTTGACGCTCCGTAGATCTTCGCGGTCGTGCCAGCCGCTTGCGTGATCGTCTTGGCAACTCCGAACGAATTATCAGCCGAGAACGTACCCGCAGAGACCGAAGTATTTCCGAGTATGATGTTCTGCGCCTGAGCGATCGAAACATTGCCGACAGCCGAAATGACGATCGGACCAGCAATGTTATTCGTGCCGGCAGGGTTGGTCAGCGTCACATCGCCAACCGACGAGAGGGTAGCGCTGCCTGCGGCAACATTAGCGGTCGTGGCTATGGCGATGCTGCCAGTAGCCGGGGTCTGGATGATACTGCCACCCGTGCTCACGACGTTCAGGACGCCACCCGCGGTAGCCAAGCCCGACGAGTTCACAGAGACCACGTTGAGGTTAGCCGTGCCACCTTCAGTGTAGGTGATGTTGGCGCTGGCATTAGCCACGCCACCGGTTGCACCCGTCGTGACCAAGCCCACGGCACCCAAGCTGTGGCCCGCTTGCGTGATAGCGATTTGGGCGTCAGAAGCCAGATTCACATTTCCAACGATCCGGATGCCAGGGGCGGAATCAGTGATCGAGGCGGATGCACCCGTGGAGGTGATCGTGGTTACGCCAGTGGTGTTCAGTGCGATGCCCGAACCGAGGACGATGGGACCAGCAGCACTCACGCCTACCGCGCCCGTGCCGGTGCTGGTGGCGTTCTGCAAGGTGATGCCGTTACTACCATCCGTGATTGAAACGACGCCCGCAGTGTTGAAACCAACGGTGCTATAGTCACCACCCGCGGCGGTATTCAGGGTGAGGGTATTACCAGCACCCGTGACGGTGACATTCACTGCACCGGTCGCGGCCTTACCGTTGACCAGCGTAGTGCCGGCCGTGACGGTGGTGTTGACGGTGTTGGTCAGGGAGAAGTCACGAGCATTGCCGATCAGGACTGGACCGGAAAGAGCATTGGTCGCGAAGTTCAGGGTCACGTCGCCAGGGTTGAAGATCGAGTTGGCGGCGAGGACGGTGTTGCCGGTAACCGCGAGCTTGCCGGTGTTGACGATATCGGCACCCACGCTGCGAGCGTCGAGTGAGCCGGCAGTGATCGTTCCGAGATTTACGGTCTGGGTCTCGTTAATGGTGAGCGCACCAGTCGTCAATCCGGCGTTGATCTGACCGAAGTTGTAGTTCGCAGCGGATCCGAAGGTATTAGCACCGAGGTTGAACGCCGTACCCGCGCCAGTGAGCGACACGTTGCCGAGCACGGTAACCGAGTTGGCTCCGGTGGTGAGTCCGCTGTAAATTGGCGTAAGGGTACCACCTGCGATACCCGAAGTCGTCAGCGTCAAGTTTTGAGCAAACGACAGGACATCGATGGCCGCGCTACCGAGCGTGATGGTTCCCGATTGGGAGGGGGTAACGCCCGAGACGGCACCGATAGCACTGATCGCGGCCGTCGCACTGGCACCGCCGGCGATAGCCGTGCCGATAGTGACAGTCGGTGCGGCCGAGTACGGGGCGGTACCGGGATTCACGGTTACGCTGCTGAGAGCGCCACCGGAGAGAACACCAGTGAGTGTGGTCAGGGTGCCCGTTGCTGCTCCCACCGTAACCGTCGGAACTGAGGTGTAACCAGAGCCAGCGTTCGTGATGGTATAGCCAGTCACAAGTCCCGTCAGAGAATTGATCGTGGCCGTGGCCGTGGCCCGGACGAGTCCGGCTGGGTTGGCATTATTGACCGGAGCAGCGATCGTCACGGTCGGAGCGGTGATGTAACCACCGCCTGCAACAGTCACTGGGAGGGTAGCAACCGAGCCGTTGCTAATCGTCGCGGTTGAAGTCGCCAAAAGGATTGGCGTAGGACTAAGAGTCACGGTCGGTACACTCGTACCGTAGGTTAGGATACCCGCGCCCGCAGTGATCGTCACATTACCGAGAGCGGTCGTGCCGCCACCGATGTTGATGGCGTTGCGGTCCGTCACTTGCGTGCCGGTGGTACCACCAGCGCCACCTTTGAGCACAACGGTATTGAAATCGTTGGTCGCGGTGGTGAGCGTAGCGTCAGCGAACGTGTTTATTGTCACGGTGCTGGTAGAGGTAATCGCCGCTGCCTGCGTGATCGAGCCAGCCGTTGAGGTCAGGTTGAGCACAGGGACAGTCACTGCGGCGGGTGTTGCACCACCGGCGACATTCAACGTTCCCCCGCTCGAGAGAGAGACCGCGTTCGTTCCAGTCGCAGTGATGCCATTGGTCAGAATCGTGCCAGTGACCGACGGGGCATTGAGCGAGAGCGTCGACGTGGTCGAGATCGTCGTGGCGGACAGATTGCCCGTCGAAGCCGTAACGGTCAAACTGGACGTGGAGGTGATGCCCGCCAAGGTGACCGAACCCGACGTGATCACGGCGGTGTTGGTGTTGGCCAGTGTACCCGAGGTGGTTACGGTTCCAAGAGGAGCGCTGATGTTCAGCGTGACAGAGCTGATTGCACCAGCGCTGATCGTGCCAGCGGTTGCGGTCAGATTCAGCGTGGAAGACGCGGTGATCGCACCGAGCGTCATATTACCGGCCGTCGTGGTGATCGCGAGCGTGGAGCCGCCACCGTTGATGATGGCCGTGGATCCCGCACCTACTCCGGAGATATCGCCGGTCACAGTAACGGTTCCGGTGTTGGAACGGAGACTGGTCGCGGTGAGCCGGCCCGCCGCGGAGGTCGCGGAAATCGTCAGGGTCGAGCCCGACGAGATCGCGCCGGCGGTAATCGTGCCGCCCGTGCTCGTGATTGAGAGGGGCTGGGTCGCGGTCAACGTAGCTTGGTTGAACGTGATATTGCCGGGGGTGCTGATGGTAATCGTGCTGGTCGAACCGATGCTCGCAAAGGTCAGATCACCCGCGCCGGTGAAGGTCACAGTCTTGCTCGCGGCAGGCGTCAGAGTGATCGCGCCAGTGATGGAGTGTGTTCCGGAACCTTGGAGGATGCTACCCGCGCCGACTACCGTGAGGCTGCCAGCAGCCGTGGTGGCATTGAGGGTCAGGTCACCCGCAGTGTCGGTGACGGAGATATTATTTCCGGTCGCTCCGATGGTGAGTGCGTCAATCGCGCCGAGGGTGATATTACCACCCGCGCCGGCGTTCAGAGCGAGCGTCTGTCCAGACGTGCTGGCGGTGATGGCACTGGCGCCTTGCGTGATGCTGCCTTGCACACCGTTGCCGTTCGTGTCGATCGTGAGCGCGCCCTTCGTGGAGGCAACGTTCGGGGCGAGGGTCAGGGAGCCGTTCGTGGGAGCTGAAACCGCGACGGTCGGTGCGGAAGTGTAGCCCGAACCAGCCGACACAATCGAATAACCAGTGACGACACCATTGGTGAGGGTCGCGGTAGCGATGCCACCGGTGCCGCCGCCGCCGGAGAAAGTGACAGAAGGAACAGCGGTTCCGTAGTTAGAACCTTGGGACTGGCCGGTCACAGCAGCCAAGCCAACACCCGCGAGGGTGATGCCCGCCGCGCCTGGGGCGGCAGTTCCCGTGACGGTGACCGTCGGGGCGGAGGTGTAGCCAGAGCCAGCAGCGGTGATGGCGTATGAACTGATGGCACCGCTGGTGTTAATGATAGCGGTTGCACTAGCACCCGTGCCGACTCCCCCAACAGGGGTGATCGTGACGGCTGGCGAGGGAGCGTAGCCGGTCTGGGTCGCGCTCGGCGTAATGGCGCTAATAAAGTCGCCCGTGACAACAGGGATAGCGACGCCGGCGCCGTTGTTGGTTCCTGTGCCGGTTACGGTAATCGAAGCGGTAGGAGTAAGACCATTGTAGCCAGAACCAGCGTTGACGATGGTATAACCCTCGACGAGGCCCGCCGCGTTAACACGGGCTGTCGCGGTGGCTTGGACGCCACCAGCGTTTGGTGCGGAAATCGTCACAACTGGAGGAGGATTGTAGCCCGTGCCACCAGTGCCGGTAGCAATAGTGGTGAGCGTACCAACTGGGGTCGATGCCAAGGCGGCAGTCAAGGTCGCTTGGGTGCCACCGGTCAGCTTCACGTTACCGCCGTTGCTCGTGATATTGAGGCCGCCGCCGGTAAGGGCCGCGCCAACGAGGTTAATGCTCACTGGTCCGGTTTCGCCGAAGCGAACATTATTGCCGCCCATGCCAGCAATGGTTCCGCTCGCGTTCGAGGCGCGGACAAAGAGATTACCGAAGAACTTACCGCCTTGGACGTCAACCGCTTGACCAGCAAGGTAGATGTTGTTGCCGGTGCCGACTGCTTGGATCTGCGCGGTATCAGTGCCACCGGTCACGCCGGTGCCTTGGACCACGACGTTACTGTTTGAAGTGCCGGCATAGCTCAAGGTGCCATTGATCGCGAAGAAGCCGGAGGGCTCACTCACGGTGCTGGCGTAAAAACCACCCACGTTGATCTGGGCGGTCGGGCTGATAACGATACCCGCTGGATTCAAAATGTAGACGTTACCATTGGACAGGATTTGTCCATTGATCGTCGAACCGACACCACCCGAGACGGTATTCAGCACGGAGCCTGAAGCGGTCGGGAGGAAGTAGTTGATGATATCGTTAGCGCCGATCGTGCTATTAGTGATGGAGCCGGTACCAACGGAGCCAAACGCCTGCCAAGTGAGGATGGCCTTGTCGGGCGACGTCACATTAAGTGTGTTGGCGCCAACAAGTTGGGTGGTCACCCCAGCGGAGGTGGTCAAGTTTGCGGCGGTAATATCGGGCAACGCCCACAGGGGAGCCGGCAATGTGGCCAGCGGTCCCGATACTAAGGCGGTCAAGAGCAACTTCTTTAGAGAGAAGTTGTTATTCAGTTTTTTATTCATGGGTTAAGACTAGTTTTGTTGAACGAAAACGAGAGTACGCGATTCCAAATTCAAGACCTAAGAGCCAACGAAGCCTTGGCAAGCACAAAGTCCACCGAGGAAAACCATTGACCACAAATGTCATTGGTGACCCGTTCGGACGCGTGCTGGTTGGGCTCTGAGACGTTACCTCCATTGAGGATTTCGTTAAGCAGGGTTTGTGCCACTGCTTCGTTGGTGCCGTTGAGTACTGGAAGACAACGATTAATGTATTTACGGGACGCGCCGTGTCGCGCGCTTGCTTTGGAGTGAGTCCTCAATCACCTCGGTAATTTGGGAATTTCACCCAAATGGGGACACTTGGTCCTTGAGCGGACCAGGGTCATCGAGGAGCGGCGGGTGACTCACCGGTTTTTCGGGGTGACGTCATTTATGGTTCTTCGCGGTTTCCAGTGGGTAGTGTGTGCATGCAATCGTCTGCCCAAACCCAGGTGA
>Ga0114971_10003413_pt1 | contig 10775 bp, 10 predicted proteins | sample M_140625_MF_Meta_FD_87320 | JGI IMG/M metagenome (GOLD analysis project Ga0114971, IMG submission 87320) | Freshwater microbial communities from Lake Montjoie, Canada to study carbon cycling - M_140625_MF_MetaG | ecosystem: Environmental > Aquatic > Freshwater > Lake | place: Lake Montjoie...
GCTCGTCATGCTGATCGAGCCCCAGGAGAAGCTGCGGTGGATGGCATGGCCCGTGCCGCCGCCCGCACCCAGCGCCACATAAAGCGGCATCAGATGCTCCGGCGTCGGATGGGCGATGCGCCCGGCCTGTGTCTCCGGCACCTTGAGCAGCGAGGCCTCGTCGCCCGTCTCGACGGCGGTGACGATCGCATCGTCGAGGGCCTTGGCCCAGTCGGGTGCAGGCGTCCCCTCGCGGGCGATGGCGCGCAGGTTGTGGACGATGGCCCCGGAGCCGACGATCAGCACGCCCTTGTCACGCAGCGGCGCCAGCGCCTTGCCGAGTGCCACATTCTCCGCCGCCGACGCGCCATGGCGCAGCGACAGCTGAACGACCGGCACATCCGCCTTGGGAAAGGCCAGCATCAGCGGGATCCACACCCCATGGTCATAGCCACGCTGCGCATCCTCGGCATAGGCGATGCCGGCGGCCTTCAGCGCGGCGGCAACCTCCGAAACGACGTCGGCAGACGTCCGCGCCGGATAGCGCATGGAATAAAGCCGGTCGTCGAAGCCGCCGAAGTCATGGATTGTCTCGGGCGCGGGAGCGGTGCCAATGGTGGGCACACGCGCCTCCCAATGGGCGGAAATGACGAGGATCGCCTTCACGCCCGGAAGGCGCTGACCGAGGCCCTCGGTGAAGGCGCGGGCCGGCGTGCGCGACAGCGGCAGGTCGGGTGCCCCATGGGCGATGAACAGGACGGGCAGCGTCATGAGCGTGTTCCTTGTGATCACATCTATCTAGGCAACGCCGCGCAAGAAATCATCGGCCGGCCGGGAAGCACACTCCTTCCGTGGTGGGAGCAATCCCCTAATCATTCACCAGCACGATCTTGCCGATGTGCTCGCTCGACTCCATCAGCGCATGCGCCGCCGCGGCCTCCTTCAGCCGGAAGGTGCGGAAGATGATGGGCTTCAGCGTCTCCGCCCCGAACAGCGGCCAGACGTTGCGTTCGAGCGCGCGGGCGATCTCCGCCTTCTCGGCAACGCTGCGGGCGCGCAGGGTGGAGCCGGTGAAGGTCAGCCGCTTCATCATGATCGGCATCCAGTCCACGTCGACACGCGAGCCCTTCTGGAAGGCGATCATCACGATGCGGCCATGCATCGCCACCGCCTTCAGGTTTTTCGCAACATAGTCGCCGCCAACCATGTCGAGGATCACGTCGGGCTTGATGCCCTTCTCGGCCAGCACCGTCACGAAGTCCTGGTCGCGGTAGTTGATGGCAAGGTCGGCGCCGAGGTCACGGCACGCCTGGCACTTGTCCTCGGAGCCCGCCGTCACCACCACGATCGCGCCGAAGGCCTTGCCCAGCATGATGGCCGTGGTGCCGATGCCGGATGACCCGCCATGCACCAGCAGCGTTTCGCCCTCTTTCAACCGACCGCGGTCGAACACATTCGTCCACACCGTGAAGAAGGTCTCGGGGATGGCCGCCGCCTCGGTGAAGGACAGGCCGGGCGGAACCGGCAGCGCGTTATCCTCATGCACCACCGCATATTGGGCATAGCCACCGCCGGGAACGAGCGCGCAAACCCGGTCACCCACCTCATAGCGCTTCACGCCGTCGCCCAGCGCCACCACCTCGCCGGCAATCTCGAGGCCGGGCGTATCAGGGGCGCCGGGCGGCGGGGGATAGCCCCCCTGGCGCTGCAGCACATCTGGGCGGTTGACGCCAGCCGCCTTCACCTTGACCAGGATTTCCCCCGGCTTCGGCACCGGCACGGGGATGGTCACCGGCTTCAGCACCTCGGGCCCACCCGGGGTGGTGATGGCAATGGCGGTCATGTTCTTCATGGGCACGTCCTCTGAGGCACTTTGGGAGTTTGCAGTTTGTGTTGAACCCCATGGCCCCGCAATGACAAAATGGCTACCGTCAGTGAAGGAGCACCGCCATGAGTTTCGAAGACCTGCCGAAGAAGCCAGCCGGTGTCGCGCTGGGCGAGAACCTCGACCTGCTGTCGGTGTCCGAATTGGAACACCGGGTCAGCCAGCTCGAGTCGGAAATCCTGCGGGTAAAGGCGGCAATCCAGTCCAAGCAGGCATCGAAAAACGCCGCGGACGCATTTTTTCGCAGTTAGGCCGCTCAATTTGGCACAACCCAAGCCCTGCGGTTGCGCGTGTTAAGGATTGAGTAAGGAATTAACGATATTTGTGGAAGTGTAATCCTTGACCGGATTGCTCCGAGTGGTACTCCACCACTCTGTTTGACGCCTCCTTGTTTGAAACTTTCAAGCCGCGCGACTACTGCGCGGCTTTTTTGGGTCGCGCTCTGGCATCGCTCTTGCTTAGGGATTTCGGGGGTGGCGCTCGATCATTGACCTCGGGTGGAACCCGGTTCATGATCCAGCGAAGCTCCGTACCGAGATAAACGAGAGCCCCGAGGAAATGCCCGTAATGCCGCCTGCCAAAGCCTCCCCCGTCACTGTCGATTTCATGTCACGCTTCACGGCGTCCGAGCAATTCGACAAGGTGTTCAAGGAAGGCATGGGCCTCGTCGAGGAAACCGCCAATTACCTGGATGGTCCCGGCCGCCAGGATGCCCGCCTGCTCGACCGCCATGGTGCCGTGGCCTACGCCACCGAAAGCATGCGGCTCACCACGCGCCTGATGCAGCTGGCCTCGTGGCTTCTGCTGCAGCGCGCCATCGGTGCGGGAGAGATGACCCAGGACGACGTCAGGAAGGAGCGCCATCGCATCAGCCTCGCCGACATCGGTCGTGGCAAGCCGCTGAATGGTTCCGAGCAGCTTCCCGTCGCCCTCAACGACATTGTCGAGCGTTCCCTTTCGCTGCACCAGCGCGTCCTGAAGTTCGATGCCATGCTCAACATGCAGGCCAAGGCCGAGGTGTCGCCGCCTGCCCCCAGCCCGGTGTCGAGCCAGATGGACCGCCTGAATGCGGTATTCGGCGCCCGCTCCTGAATTTTTTCCAGCTGTTGCCTCATCCGCGCGTAACCGGCAGAAGCAGTCTGCCCAATGCCCGGATATGCCCTTGCGCCAGCGACTGACCATTCTTGCCGCCCTGTTGTTCCTGCTGCCCCTCGCAGCAGGCGCCACCACGCCGCCGCCGCTGCCGCAGAGCGAGGATGACCGCAAGGCCTTCGCCGAGACCGTGTGTACCGAGATCGACACGCGCGCCACCGAGCATGGCCTGCCGCAATCCTTCATCGCCCGATTGATCTGGAAGGAGAGCCTGTTCGATCCCGGCGCCGTCAGCCCCAAGGGGGCGCAGGGTATTGCGCAGTTCATGCCCGGCACCGCAAAGCTCCGCGACCTGGATGACCCCTTCGATGCGAAGAAGGCGCTCGCCGCCTCCACCAGCTATCTCGCCGAGCTGCGCACCACCTTCGGCAATCTCGGGCTGGCCGCAGCAGCTTACAATGCGGGCGAGGACCGCGTGCGCAAGTGGCTCGCCGGCAAGGGCAGCCTGCCATACGAAACGCAGGACTATGTCTACTCCATCACCGGCCACGGCCATGAAGACTGGAAGGTCGAGACTGCCAGCTTCGACATCCCGGCGCTGGGCAAGGACGGAAGCTTCACCGACCAGTGCAAGAGTCTGGTGATGCGCGAGCTTTCACCGCAAGCGGTCGAGGTGAAGCAGGCGAACTGGAAGCCATGGGGCGTCGTGCTGACGGCAGGCTTTTCACAGGCCCGCGCGCTGCAGGCCTTTCGCGTCATCCGCAACCGCTTTGACATCATCAAGGACGAAGACCCGCTGGTGGTGAGGAAACTCAATCGCTCGATGGGTCGCCGCAAGATGGTGCGCGTGATGATCGGCCGTGACAGCCGTGCGGAAGCGCAGAAGCTCTGCCGTGATCTCACGGCGCGTGGCGGCACTTGTCTCGTGGCGCGGAACTGAACCACGCCGGTTTGCGTCGCTTCCGCGCCTATGGTCTAGTGCGCAACCGCAGTGATTTGATGAAGAGGCAGCCCGTGACGACCAGCACCACCTTCAAAACCATGGCCACGGCCCTGTTCCTGTTTGCGATTCCCGCACTGGCCCATGCCGGCGACATCGATGACTGCCGCAGCAAGGAGCAGGTCCCCAACGAGGCCCGCCTCAAGGCCTGCACCGCCGTGATCGACGGCAAGCAGACGAGCACCACCGACACGGCCTACGCCTACTACAAGCGGGCCATGGTCGGCTCCGCCAACCCGAAGGCCGACCAGGCACTCGTCATGGCGGATGTTTCCAAGGCCATCGAACTCGATCCGAAGCTGATGGAGGCCTATGCCTTCCGGGCCCTCGGCTACAACCGCGCCATGCAATATGACAAGGCCATCGCCGACCTCACCATGGCGATCGAGCTTGCGCCGGAACGTTGGGGACTTTACTCGCTCCGCGCCATGGTCGAGGCCCAGAAGAAGGACACCAAGGCGGCAATCGCCGATTTCAAGGCCGCCCTGGACCGCAACCCGCCGGCCACAAGCGCCGAAATGATCCGCCAGAGACTCACCAAGCTGGAACAGGGCACCGCCCAATAGGAAAGGGCCCGGCTGCCGCTTGATCTGTGAATAAGTGGTTTTACCTACAACCAGCGAGAGTTACCGACACCTGTGAGAGGATACTTAAAGCCGGTTTAAGCTTTTTTCTTGCATTTTACGTGCATCGCTGTCATTGAAAGCTAGTAATTCATATATCAAGGTTACTAGTGGCGGGCAGACGCCCACCGCAGTGAGGGGCCGGCAAGTGGAAAAGAAACTGAAGACATTTCGAGTTGCGGCGCTGCTGAGCGCAGTCAGCGGTGTGTCGATACTTCTCATTTCTGGTGCGACCCCTGCAAAGGCCGCTGAAGAGCGCCTGCACAACTCCTCCTACGTCGTCTATGGCCTCGTGCCCCTGAGCGAGAGCTCCAAGGACAGCGGCAAGCGCGCTGGCAACACCACATCGGTGAAGTCGGCCTTCGTCTCGGTTGGCACCTCCAAGCGCGGACCGAAGGGCGCTTCGTCCAACGAGCCCAAGATCGAAGATCCGCCGCTGCCGACCTATGACGGCCCCAGCACGGGCGGCAACACCATGGCCAGCAATGAAGGCGGCAGCCAGGTCAGCAGCAACTGAGCCTGAGCCACGGCCCAAACATCCAAGAGCGCCCCGAACGGGCGCTCTTTTGCATTGTGGCAGGCGCTTCCGGGCAAACGAAAAAGCCCGGCCACCGGGGCCGGGCTTCCAAAATCCGCTGAAGCCGAAGTTACTTGTTGAGGAACGAGAACTTCTGGTTGAACTTGGACACGCGACCGCCGCGGTCGAGCAGCGTCTGCTGGCCGCCGGTCCATGCCGGATGCGACTTCGGGTCGATGTCGAGGTTCATGGTGTCGCCTTCCTTGCCCCAGGTGGTGCGGGTCTTGAAGGTCGAGCCGTCGGTCATGACGACGTTGATCATGTGGTAGTCGGGATGGATGCCTTGCTTCATGGCGAATACTCTCTCGATGGCGGGAAACGCCCCGCACAGGGACTTCCGAATTCCGGGTTCGGCGGGGCTATACAGGAGATGCCGGGGGGAGGCAAGCCCGGCTGACCGGGCGTGGAAAAGCCTGCGGCGGCCTGCCCCTGCGCCGCTCCGCCGCTTCCATTCTGCTCGTCATCGGCTAGAACTCACCCCATGAGCAACCCGTACGAAGACGAGGCCCGGCGCCGCCCGAAGAGCCGGAACCTCCGCCCCCTCCTCCGCCTCACCCCCTTCCTCCGGCCCTACCGGCGGCAGATGTTTTTCGCGCTGATCGCGCTGCTGGCCGCCGCAGGCGCCACGCTGGCCGTACCTGTCGCCGTCCGCCGCATCATCGACAACGGCTTCACCGCCGAGAACGCGCTGCTCGTCGACAAGTACTTCCTCGCCATGCTGGCCGTCGTCGTCGTGCTGGCCGTCGGCTCGGCGTTGCGCTTCTACTTCGTGATGTGGATCGGCGAGCGCGTGGTGGCCGACATCCGCGACGCGATCTTCAGCCACCTCCTCAGCCTCAGCCCCGCCTTCTTCGAAACACAGCGCTCCGGCGAAGTGCTGTCGCGGCTCACGGCGGACACGACGCAGATCAAGTCCGCCTTCTCCTCCACCGCCTCGATCGCGCTGCGCAACGTGGTGATGCTCATCGGCACCATCTTCATGATGGTGGCCTCGAGCCCGAAGCTGGCCGGACTGTCGCTGCTCGCGCTGCCGCTCATCGTGCTGCCGCTCGTCACCTATGGCCGCCGCGTGCGGAGCCTGTCGCGCCTCGCGCAGGACACGCTGGCCTCCTCCGCGGCCTTCGCGCAGGAGCGGCTGCTGGCCGTTTCCACCGTGCAGGCCAATGTGCAGGAGAATGCCGCCCGTCGCCTGTTCAACAGTGCCACGTCCGAAGCGTTTGGCGCTGCTGCCCAGCGCACCTTCGCGCGCGCCATCCTGACCGCCCTCATCATCGGTGTCGCTGCAGGCGCCGTCGTCATCCTGCTGTGGTACGGCGCGAACACCGTCATCTCCGGCACCATGTCGCCCGGCACGCTCAGCCAGTTCCTGATCTATGCGATCCTCGCGGCCTCATCGATGGGCCAGCTGTCGGAAGTCTGGGGCGAAGTGCAGCTCGCTGCCGGTGCCGCAGAGCGCATATCGGAACTGCTCGACGAGAAGCCGGTCATCACGGCGCCCGCCGTTCCCCAGCCTCTGCCGCTACCGCCGCAAGGCAGGCTGGCGCTGGAGCATGTCATCTTCGCCTATACGACACGCCCCGAGCAGGATGCGCTGATCGATGTGTCCTTCAGCGTGAAGACGGGCGAGACGGTGGCCATCGTCGGCCCATCAGGCGCGGGCAAGACCACCATCTTCGCCCTCGTGCAGCGCTTCTTCGACCCGCAGAAGGGCATCGTCACCGTCGATGGCGTCGACGTGAAGACGGCCGTGCCGCAGGAGGTGCGCGAGCGCATCGCCGTCGTGCCGCAGGAGACCGTCATCTTCTCCGGCACCATCATCGACAACATCCGCTTCGGCAAGCCGGAGGCGAGTGCGGAGGATGTTCTCGAAGCCGCACGTGCGGCGCGGGTCGACGAGTTCGCCGAGCGGCTTCCGCATGGCTACGACACGCAGGTGGGCGAGCGCGGCGTCACGCTGTCGGGCGGCCAGCGCCAGCGCATCGCCATCGCGCGGGCCATCCTGCGTGATGCGCCGATCCTGCTGCTCGACGAGGCAACGAGCGCACTCGACGCTGAAAGCGAGGCTTTCATCCAGCAGGCCATCGAGAAGCTCACCGCCAACCGGACCACGCTGGTCATCGCCCACCGGCTGGCAACCGTGCGCAACGCCGACCGCATTCTGGTGCTCGACGGCGGTGAACTCGTCGCCGAGGGAACCCATGCGGAGCTGATCAACACCAGCCCGCTTTATGGAAGGCTGGCCAAGCTGCAGTTCACCGCACAGGCGGCGGAGTAGCACCTCTCCTTCCGTCACCTTCGCCCGGCTCAACCGGGCGATCCCTTTTGGCGGCAGAAGGCGATGGAAGGCCGCTAGGAAGCCATTCCCTGGCTCTCAGCTAGGGGGATACCAGCCAGGGTCGCTGCCCAAAAACAATCGTTACGAACTCTTCTGCAAGCCTCACCGCTCCGTCAGCTTCAGCTCGATGCGGCGGTTCCTGGACTTCGCCTCTTCGGTCGAGCCCGGATCGATCGGCTGGAACTCGCCGAAGCCCGCCGCCACGAGGTGCTGCGGCGACACGCCATTGGCGATCAAGAAGTTGACGACCGCGATGGCGCGCGCTGACGATAATTCCCAGTTGGACTTGAACTGAGGCGACTGGATCGGGTCCACGTCGGTGTGGCCGTCGACGCGCAGCACCCAGGCGATGTCCGGCGGGATTTCCCGTTCGAGCTGCTTCAGCGCGTCGGCAAGCTTCAGCATTTCGGCCTGGCCCTCAGGGTTCAGCGTGGCCTGCCCCTTGGGAAACAGCACCTCCGCCTGGAACACGAAGCGGTCACCCACCACGAGGATGTCGGAGCGCTGCGACAGGATCTGCCGCAGGCGGCCGAAGAATTCCGAGCGGTAGCGCGTCAGCTCCTGCACGCGCTGGGCCAGGGCGGAGTTGAGCCTCTTTCCGAGGTCTGCAATCTGGGCTTCCGACGCCTTGTTCTTGCTCTCAGCATCTGACAGCAGCGCGTTCAGCGATTGCAGCTGGCGGCGCATGGCGGCGATCTGCTGGTTGAGTAGCTCGACCTTGGCCAGCGCCTCGGAGGTAATGGACTTCTCCTTGTCGAGCGACGTCTGGAGACCTGAGATCGTCACGTTCGCGGCGTCGCCCTTCGCACCCTCGCCCTCGAGCAGGGCGGAGAGCGATGCGCTCTTGTCCTTCTCCGTGGCGAAATCATCCTGAAGAGCCGAGAGCGTGGATTCGGCGTCGGCCTTGGCCGCCTTCTCCAGCGCCAGCAATTGCGTCAGCTCGGCGATCTGGGCGCGCAACTGGCCAAGCGCCGAGTCCTGCCCGGTGATCTGCCGCGCCAGCAGGAACTGCGACACGATGAAGACGGACAGCAGGAAGGTGATGACCAGCAGCAGCTGCGCCATGGCGTCGACGAAGCCCGGCCAGTAGGCATCTTCCGTGCCGCGCCCGCGCCTGCGATTGAGCCCTGCCATTACGGGCGCTCATCCTCGCGCGCGCGGGGCGTGCCGCGGGCAAGCGGCCCGGTGGCGCGGATCAGCAGGCGCTGGATTTCGTTCTGCTGGGTCTGCTGGCCCTGCGCCCATTGCCGCACGATCTTCTGTTCCTCGCGCATCTGAGACACGAGGCCGGCAACGGCATCGGCCAGCTGCTCGATCGAATCGGTGTTCTCCGTCCGCGGCGCGGAAGACGGCACGGCACCGCCAAGGGGGGCCGGGCGCTGGTTCTCTATCACATGGCTCAGCTTCTCCACCGCCCGCTGCAGCGCCTGCACTTCGGAGCGGAGCAGCTGCGGCGTGATGCCGGAAGCCCCACCCTGCACCGCCATGTCGCTGCCGGAACCAGCCGCCACGTCGGTGATGGAGGACAGCCAGTCCTCGAGGTCGATGTAGAAGCGGTTCTGCGCCTGTGCCGCCTTGAGGTCGAGGAAGCCAAGGATCAGCGACCCGGAAAGACCGAGCAGCGAGGACGAGAATGACAGGCCCATGCCCTGCAACGGCGCCTGCAAGCCCCGCTTCAGCTGGTCGAACAGTGTGGCGGACTGGGTGGAGGACACGTCCAGCCCCTCGATGGCCCCACTGATCGACTGCACGGTTTCGAGCAGGCCCCAGAAGGTGCCGAGCAGGCCGAGGAAGATGAGCAGGCCCACGAGATAGCGCGACAGGTCGCGCGATTCATCCAGTCGCGAGGCAAGGGAGTCGAGCACCGAGCGCATGGTGACGGGCGACAGCGAGGCGTCCTGCCGGTTCTTCAGCAGGAAGGCCATGGGGGCGAGCAGTCCCGGCGGGCGGGCGTCGTCGGGGTCGCCCTCGCGGAACCGGTTGACCCAGTTCACCTCGCGGAACAGCCGCCATACCATGCGGAAGGAATGGAGGATGCCGAACAGCAGCGTGGCGACGATCACCCCGTTGAGCATCGGGTTGGCCATGAAGGCGCTCAACAATCCGGGCAGAATGACCACCACAAGGATGCCCACCAGCAACACGAAGACCGTCATATGCACGAGATAAACTCGTGGTGGATCAAGAGGTTGGGTTGCCGCTGGTTCAGCCATTCTGGATCTCGACGCTACGCATGATTGCCCTTGCCGGCGAAGCTAGACCATTGCGAGGCGTTGCGGGAGAGGTTTTCAGGCTTTGGCACGCCGCGCCGCCAACAGTGCCAGGATGGCGACGAGCGTGATCCCCGCCAGCATCGCCCAAGCCTCATTCACCGCCATGGAAAGCGCTGCCTTCTCCACCTTGTCCTGCAGCTCGCCCAGCGCATCGACGTCGATCGAGCCATCCGCCAGTGCCGCAAAATCATCGAGCTGAATGCCGACGAAGCCGGCGGCGTCGGCACTGCCTGCCTTCATCTGCTCCACGAGCCGGTCGCCCAGGACGGGCGCGCGGCCATAGAGCAAGGTGTCGATCAGCGCGATGCCGATGGCGCCGCCGAGGTTCCGCATCAGGTTGAACAAGCCGCTGGCATCGGGAACCTGCGCGTCCTCCAGCAGGCCCAGCGCCAGCCGGGTGGGTGGCAGCAGGCAGAACATGATGGCAGCACCGCGCACCACCTGTGGCCAGAACATCTGGTCGTAATCCGTCGCGGGCGTCTGGAAGCCGCTGAGGCCCAGCCCGATTCCGAAGGTAAGAAAGCCGAGTGCCGAGAGGAGCCGCGAGTCCATCCGCTTGTCCAGCTGCACGGCAAGTGGCGCCACCAGCAGCTGCGTGGCCCCGGTCACCAGCATGATGCGCCCGATTTCAAGCGCCCCGTGCCCGCGCACGAAGGCAAGGAACACCGGCATGAGATAGACCGACCCGAACAGGCCGACACCCAAGGCAAAGCTCATGATGCAGCCAACGAGGAAATTCCGTTCACGGAACAGGCGCAGCTCGGCGATGGGATGGCTGCCCTTCAGCGAGCGCGCCACGAAGCCCGCGGTCGACGCCGCACTCAGCGCCAGAAGGGACACCACCACGCCGGATAGCCAGCCGCGGTCCGGCGCTTCCTTCAGCCCGATCTCGAGCGACGCCAGCGCCATGGCGAGGAACAAAAGCCCCGCCATGTCCAGCCGCCGCAGCTCGCCTGGGTTTACGGCAGAGCGCGGCAGGAAGATGGCTGCCGCCACCGCCGCCACGATGCC
>Ga0114971_10003415_pt1 | contig 10774 bp, 11 predicted proteins | sample M_140625_MF_Meta_FD_87320 | JGI IMG/M metagenome (GOLD analysis project Ga0114971, IMG submission 87320) | Freshwater microbial communities from Lake Montjoie, Canada to study carbon cycling - M_140625_MF_MetaG | ecosystem: Environmental > Aquatic > Freshwater > Lake | place: Lake Montjoie...
CCGTTCTGCGTGCCGCGGTGGGGGACAACCCTGTCGCCGTCTTGAATGCTCTCGGTGACCTGCAATCCTATCTGGAGCCGCCAGCCGCACGCATCGTTGGAGACAAAGATATTGTTCCAACGGGGTGGTCCAGCGAGACGCTTACCGATGGTACTTCTGTCATCAAAGTAACCGATCCATCCCGTTTCCGTGACCGACTTTTTCTGGCTGCGCTCCCTGATCATGTGCGGGAAATTCTTGCGGCCCGACGGCTGATTCTTGACTTGCGCTTTGAGCGCGCACCTCAGACGAGCGACATCGATCCGATGGTCGATTTCCTCAGGCGGTTTACTCCTGGAGCAGATATCGCGTTTCGCGCACACATCGGATTTGCATCCGAGGACCGACCTGACTCTGGCGATTACCGCAGCGAATGGCGGCAGCGCCGGATGCCGGGGGCTGGCAACGTCGCCATCGCGCTGATTGTGAATTCTAATACGCCCCAGCTCCTTCCGCTGGTGGCGGCGGCACGGGATGGCAATCTGCTTCTTCTAACTGATGACCTTGTCCGCCGGCCACCGTCGACTGACATTTTTGGATTGCCGTACACAGTGGTCAAAGTCAGTGGAGAGAGCTATCGCATCCGCACGGCGGTATCCCCTCTTGCCCTCGCGCAACCAATTCTGATTCCTGCGGGCACGACGTACACGGCTGTTTCCAAGCGCCTATCAGATGTTGGTGAGCGGACAACGGTGGTTGCTCTTCGCCTCCCGGGAGCCCCCAATATTCCGCTGCTTGCCCATACTGCAAGTACCGCGGCGCAGCTGCTACGTGCACAAATCGTGGTTGCTGGGATGCATCCACACCTTTCCAAGCCATGGAAGGTGATCTCAATTTCATCCGATGGCCGTGACACTGACAGCATGCGTCTTACGACGGCCCTAAAGCAAGTCGCAGTAGCGCTACGGGATGGCCATGCGCAGGTTTTGTATCGTCCGATGTCAGAGGCTGGGATTGTGCCGGCGCCAGTTCGGCTCCGCGTTCTCGATGGCCAGCTGACGATTGTGCAGTGCTACGGCATTCCGCCCCTCGAGGCAGGTCTTGAGCTTGGGGATGTTATCGAGACGATAAACGGTGAGCCTTGGACAAAGGTTGCAAAACCGCTGGCAGCCGAGCTGTCGTTTTCAACGCAATGGGCACATACGCTCTATGTCTGTAATCGCATTTTGGCTGGGCCTTCCGGTGGTCTGATTCGCCTCGGAATCAACCGCGTAGGAAAGCGCTTCGCGATTGAGCTGCCAAGAATTATGACGGTTGCATCGGATGGCAGGATTCACGAACGCTTGGCACCACCCGCAAGGATGCTGACTGGCAATATAGGCTATTTGGATCTTGACAGCCTGACGCCAGGCGGAATTGAAAAAGCGCTAGCGGTTGTTGGGAGTGCGGGGAAGTGGATTATTGATGCCCGTGGCCAGGGAAATAGGGTGGCATGGGATTTGGCCCCGTTGCTTACGACCAAGCGTGTGGTGGCTGGGGTTTGTGTGACGCGTGTCGACATCGCCGATGTTGGAGCATTGACAGAGACACAGCAGCGCCAGCGAGAGCTAGTCCTTGAACCTGCAAAAGGCGCGCGCCGCCGCAAGGTTGTCGTGCTTGTGGATGAACGTACGCAGAGTCAGAGTGAGGTCTCAGCGATGTTCTTCAAGGCCATCGGTGCGTTGATTGTGGGCAGGCGGACTGCTGGGACGGTAGGGGATGTGACCGATATCCAGGCGCACCCTGAGGTTCGGATTTCGTTTTCAGGTCAGGATGTGTTGACGCCGCAGGGTGTGAGTCTGCATGGCCGCGGCCTTGATATTGATGTTCAGGTACGAGAGACGCCCGCTGCGGTGCGCAGCGGGCGTGATCTACCGCTCGAAGCGGCTCTACGTTTGCTCAAGGGCTGATGCCCCGGCAAAGGGTGCTTACTGTACTGGCGTCAGGGTCGTTGGTCCACCAGCCCCGATGAGCTCCAAGTTGCCTTCCTTGAGCGCCCAGGTCACAGATTGATTCAGGTTTGATTTCACATTGGCAGGAAGCAATGCCATGATGTCTTTGCCCCCCGCTTTTACAGATGTGATCGCGATGTCGAGCTTATCGCCATTCACTTTGTAAGTGCCTTCTGCATCTACAGAACCCATCGGGGATTTTGCGGATTGCTTGACCTTATTATCAGCGGTGAATTCTATGGTCGATCCAGCCATTCCGGAGACCGTTCCGGTCCACTTTCCGACAGGGGATGGCTTGGCGCAGCCAACAAGCGAGACACCCAATGTGGCCACAACGGCGATTACGGAACAGAAACGCATAGATGGAAGCATCAGCATCCCTCCAGATTTTAGTAACCTCAATATACCGGAACCCACTGTGGTGGCATCGAAAATTCTACAAATCACGCACCACTTTTAAGAAACATCTGTACAATGTACAAGTTGTTTTGGTTTATCTTCACCTGGGTTGGGTGAGAGAGCAGCTAGCTATGAAATTAAGTCGTCAGTGGATTGGAATAACATTACTCATAGCCGTTGGACACGGTGTTTGGGCCTATACCGTCCTGCCAGAGCGGGTTGCGAGTCATTGGGATGGCTTGGGTAACCCCAATGGCTACATGAGCCGGGATGGATTTATTAGCTTTTACCTCTGGCTGATGGTCGGTCTTTCAACATTGTTTGGCGGTATTGGAGCGTTGATCCGCGTTACACCGAACGATGCGATTAATCTCCCGAATCGGGACTACTGGCTGACTCCGGAGCGGCGAGATGCGACCATTGCCACCATCACCAAGCAAATGAATGCCTTTACCGTCATGATGAATGTGTTCATGATCGGTATCCACCAGCTGAGCATCATGGCTAACCTTACATCTGACAAGCACCTCAGCAATAGTGTTTGGGTACTGCTCCTTGGCTTTCTGGGCGGGACTGGGTATTGGGTTTACAAGATGTATTGTGATTTCAAAATTCCACAAACCCCAAGCGAATAGGCATCGTTTGATGTGCAACAAAAAAGCCTCCCAGGTTCCCCCGGGAGGCTTTTCTCTTCCAAACGAACGCTTTATGAAACGGTTGAAAGCCATGTCTCTGCCATGATTTTGTGGCCTTTCGGACTTGGGTGAACACGGTCCCCAGCGATGTCATTCACAGTGGCACCCTGCAACATGTGGTAGTTATACATCCCCTGTGTATCCACCAAATACGCACCAAACTCGCCCGCCAGCTCAATCACAATCTGGCGATACTCATCCATACGTGCACGCATCGGTTCCGCCTCATTCGCCTCAACCAAAAATGGTGTCATCAGAACCAGACCACCCTTGAGATTAGGACGAACCCGCGTCAAAAGCGAACGATATGTTGCCTTGTAGTCTGTTGGCAAAACTCCTACGCCACGCTTGTCAAACTGACGCCAAACATCATTAGTGCCAATCATAATCGAAAGCCAATCCGGCTTGAGATTAATCACATCGTTGTCCCAGCGGGCTGCAAGATCACGCACGGTGTGACCCGAGATTCCCGTGTTCAACACGACGTTTTCCTTGAGGCGCTCTTGAACGATGGCAACATAGCCACTGCCAAGACCAGCACCCTTACCAACCGGGCGTGCACGCCCAGCGTCCGTAATCGAATCACCAGTGAAGAGCACCGTTGCTCCCTTTGCAATCTTCATGTTTTTTCTCCCATCCGCTACGCGCGCTTAACTTCGCGCAGCGTCAACCGACTGATTATCGTACCAATCGCCAATAATGTGCCAGACACGTAGAAAACCACCTGGCTTCCACCGCTAAGGCCATGCAGCAGACTCGCGCCGCCCGCGCCAACAAAGGCCCCAATGCCTTGCACGAGTCGAACAGAACCAATCAAACCTCCACGCTCATGGTCATCCGCCAAATCGGAGAGATAGGCCATGTATGCAGGAAAAGCCATCACAAATCCGATGCCCAGCAGTGCTCCAAGCGCCACCACCAAGAGCTGACTCTGGACGTAAAAAATCAACCAGAGGCTGGCTGTACAGAGCAACATCCCGAGCTGAATACTCGTCGTTTTGCCCCAGCGATCAGTGAGGTGACCAATGGGAATACTCACCGCACCAATACACATCGCAGGCACAAGCAACACTTTCCCAAAAGTCGATTCGGATAAGTTGAAGCGGGTAATAAAGTAGGTCTTTACATACGGGCCGATCAGACCCACCGCCAGAAAAATCACAAAGCCGAGCAGCATCACCATTGGGATACGCTTCCAAGTGCGCTTCAATGCATCTATGGAAAATGCGCTTCCAGCCTCATGTCCAGCTGGACGCTTATGGGTATCCGCCTTGCCCGGCGCAACCAGATAGCCAAACACCGCAGCGAGGAGAAAACATCCACCTGCAAGATAAAAACTTGGATTGTAGTGCTCAGGCTGTGCCAGTGTGAACTTGGCGCCAAACTTGTCATTGACGAGCCCCGCACAATAAGGACCAATCGCAATCCCCGCAAGATACGTCGTATTGAGGACGGTCATCGCACGCGCCTGACGCTCAGGAGCACACCGGTCACCGATGCTCGCAAACACACTCGGCCAGAGCATTGATGCGCCAATTCCATCTAGTGCCCGCATCACCAGCAGTAGCGGAATCGCAACTCCATTGCCGACATCTTTGAAAGGAATAAACGCTGTACTTAGACTAGTAACCACAGACAGCATCGCGCCGAGTAACATCATCCGCCTGCGACCCACACGGTCCGCCAATGCGCCCATCGGGGAATTGCCGATCGCTTCCGCCGTGTAGAAAATCGCCATCGCAATACCTGGGAGGCTGGCAAGACCCAAGCCCTGCTCAAGGAGCATCGGGAGCGATGAAATATTGACAATCACAAAGCCCAGCTCCGCAAGACCTGCGACAGCCGATAGGACTATCAGAAAGAGCCACTCGGGCACAGCTAGCTTTGACACAAGGAGAGTATACAACTGTCATTGTTACTGGGGTTCCCGATGCCAACGTCACACTTGGCCGGTGAGGTACACTTTCGACGTCATGGCAGAACATATTGGAATCGACCTCGGAACCACACACTCACTCGTTGCAGTCACCATTTACGGGGTTCCAACCGTTCTTCTGGATCCCGAAACAGGGGATGCACTGCTCCCAAGCATCGTCCATTTCGGCGCAAACGGTGCTGTCATCGTAGGGAATGCTGCTGAAGACCTCCTTGTCTCTGATCCGCTGACAACCATTTATTCCGCCAAGCGCCTGATGGGCCGCGGGGCCGGCGATAGCGAACAAGCATCCGATGGCCTTGCCTACGCAATCACATCCGATTGCCAAGTCCTCCTCCCAGATGGCACACGCGTCTCGGCACCCGCCGTCGCATCCCATATCCTTCACACCCTCGCCGCACGCGCCGCCGCAACCCTTGGGACAACCGACATCAAAGCAGTTATCACTGTCCCGGCCTACTTCAACGATGCGCAGCGCCAAGCGACACGCGATGCCGCAGCACTCGCCGGCCTCGCCGTCGATCGCATCATCAATGAACCCACCGCAGCCAGCCTCTCCGTCGGACTGCATCGCCTTCAGACCGCCACCATCGCTGTCTATGACCTCGGAGGCGGCACCTTCGATGTCTCCATCCTCAAGCTCGAAGATGGCGTGTTTGAAGTCCTTTCGACCGGCGGCGATACCCGCCTCGGTGGGGATGACTTTGACCAGGCAATCGCCACCTGGCTCCAGGGATTTGGCTTACAAATGCCACCCGCCGAGCTCCGCGTTTCCGCCGAAGCCGGCAAGGTCGCGCTGTCAAAACATCTCAGCACCGATGTCCTTGGTGTTGTCCTGACACGCCCTGTGTTCGAAAAGATGATTGGGGAAACGGTAGAGCGGACAATCACACTCACCGCGGCCGCCCTCGCCGATGCTGGATTAACACCATCCGGAATTGATGCCGTTATCCTCGTCGGTGGCAGCACACGCGTCCCGTTGGTACGCAGCCGCGTGGAAACTTACTTTGGCAAGCCTGCCCTCACCGATGTTGACCCAGATCAGGTCGTCGCTCTCGGTGCTGCAATCCAAGCGGACATTCTCGCTGGAAACCGGACAGACACACTGCTCCTCGATGTCACACCGCTGTCCCTTGGCATCGAAACCATCGGCGGTGCAACTGAAAAACTCATCTACCGCAACACACGCATCCCAACCCAAGCCGTCGAGCACTTCACGACCAGCAAGGATGGCCAGACGAAAGTCCTCATCCATGTCGTGCAGGGCGAACGGGAAATGGCTGCAGACAACCGCTCCCTTGCACGTATCGAGCTGGCAGGCATTCCTGCGCTGCCGGCGGGTGTGCCAAAAGTCAATGTGACATTTCGCATCGATGCCAATGGCATCCTCCGCGTGGATGCCAATGAGGAGCGCAGCGGCACCAAGGCTGTTGTGCGTGTGAAGCCAACGTATGGCATCGAGCAATCGGATGTCCGTGCAGCGGTACGGGCATCGTTTGTGCACGCAGACGAAGATGTCGCAGCACGCACGCGGGCAGACATGGTAAACGAAGCGACCAGCGCCCTGATAGGCCTCTCAAAGCTCTTTGTGACGCATCGTGAACGCCTTGAACAAAGCACCATCGATGCGATTTCAGCCGCACGCGTTGTCCTCGAAGATGCCATCCAAAATGCGCCAGACCACACCACAATCCGCGAGGCTTGGGATGCGCTTGAAGAGGCTGCACGGCCGCTCGCCGAGCTGGCGATGAGTGATATCGCAACAAATCTCGTGAGCGGAAAGACTCTTACGGATGCGCTCGCATTCCTCGAAGAGCGCTCACGGGAACGTAAAGGCTTGGATACCTCCGGCGCATGATTCGCCTCCGGATGACAAACACCAAACCCATCATTTGGCTGTTCGGGGATGAAACTGCAAACGACTTACGGGATGATCTGAAGAACCTGCAGGACACTGAAGCAGAGTTACGCTGCTACGCCTACACAGGTGCAACCCTCGAAAGTGTGATGGATGCACAGCTTCTAAATGCAATCGGGAGCAGGACATCGCCAGCAGCCATCCTTGTGGCCGTGGGTGCGTACGATGCGCTCCTTATCGCGATGGGCGGCGGCGATGCAAATGATGCAGCTGCACAGTTAGCGATGCGAGTGCAACGCCTCAAAACCATTCTCAGACTGCGTGCATTGGATAGCATCCCTTTACTCGTCCATTCGTCACTTCAAAGCGAGCCACATTGCACTAAACTAGGAATACCTTTGGGATGGGCCGATCAGGTTAGTGCGCTGGCGTGCGATGGATCGGCTGGAACGACAGCTGCACCCGGCACGCTCGAAACGTTGCTTGTTGGTTTAGGTTTTGGAAAGGATTCTGGTCATGAATCGTCGTGATGTATTGCTTGGACTCGCTGGTGTTGCACTCGTTCCATCCATGGCGATGGCCAAGGAACCTGAGTTTCGAATCATCGAGACCGCAACGGGCAAAGAAGTCCGCTGGAAGTCGATGCTGGATACCGCAGCCAAATCGGATGCAGTCTTTATAGGCGAGCAGCACGATGATCCAGAAACGCATCGGATGGAGCTCGCCATTTTGGAAGACCTCCACGAACGCGTAGGTCGTCGCTTGATTTTGACCATGGAGATGTTCGAGCGGGATCAGCAGGTTCTTCTTGATCAACACCTCGCCGGAGTGCTTACAGAAGAAGAGCTCGGCAAAAAGACAAAACTTTGGGGGAATTACGCAAGAGACTATGCCCCGATGGTCCGCTTTGCAGCCAAAAGTATGGTCCCGGTGGTCGCTGCAAACTGCCCAAACTCGATCATCCGTAAGGTGGGACAGGGCGGCATCGATGCCCTTGCCAAGCTCCCTGAATCCGAGCGCCGCTTTGCTGCAAAGACGGTGATTGCTCCTGCGGCTGATGCGTATGCCGACAAGTTTACGGAAACGATGTCCGGGATGGGCGGCAGCCATGGGCCTGCGATGGACCCTGCGATGCTCCGACGTGTCTACGAGGCGCAGTGCACCCGGGATGACACCATGGCTGAGTCCATTCATCGCGCTATGACAACCGGGAGCGTTGTGCTGCACATTAACGGCGGCTTTCACTCAGAGAGTGGTCTTGGAACCGTCGCGCGTCTGCAATGGCGACGCCCTCTCGGTCATCGCTCAACAGTGATTCAAGTCGTGCCTGTCAAGGGCTCCCTCAAATCCGCGGTTGTTCCAAAGGGCCAGGCCACAGGAACATATGTGGTGTTCGTGGCTGACAAACGCAAACCATCGGATGGCTAACATCGGATGCTGAAAACTCTGATCTGTATCCACGGCTGGCCGATGTCATCTGCGACGTTTTCAAGCCTCGCGGATGATCTTACTGACATCAATGTTGTGGCACCAGATCTCCCCGGGTTTGGCGGCACGCTGGATGATGCCTTCGACCATTCACTGGATGCCTACGCGGACTATGTGACTGCTATCGCAGCGGGCATCCCCGGTGAAGTTCACCTACTGGGTCTGTCCATGGGCGGAAAGATTGCCATGCAGCTCGCGGCATTGCAACCCAAGTGGCTACGGAGCCTGATTCTCCTTGCGCCAAGCTACCCGGATGCCACTATCGTTCAACCTGAGGCTCTCGCATCACAGCTGGCCGCATTTGCCGATGTCGATGCGTTAAATACGCTTGTCAGTGGCTGGGCGAGGGAAACGGCTCCTATCGTCGAATGGGCGCAGCTTGCGAGTCGTGATGCATATGGATGCTGGTTGACCGCTGGCCGCCCGGCGGACATCTCCAATATGGTTGCAAATATCAACGTTCCAACCGTGGTACTGCACGGCGAGAATGATCCGCTCCGCACAACCGCAGCGCTAAAGGAGCGGGTCGTGGACCGAATTGCTGGTTCCGAACTGCGCGTTATTGAAGGCGCATCGCACTGCATCCAAATGGACCAGCCGCACGAAACGGCAGTAGTAATCCGGGAGTGGCTGGGGCGACACAGTGGCTAAAGGCTTTCTCCGCCACGCGCCGGGCGGCCCGGAAGCGATTAATGATGCATCGTTTGCGGATGACATTTCAGACCCTAACGAAACCTATGTTATTGAGTTCTGGTCGGCGGGGTGTGCGGCGTGTGAGCGGATCGCCTGGGAGCTGACCGGAGCATTTGGTGCGCTGCCTCGGATTACGATTTACACGGCAAATGTGGATGAAGAACTTGAGCTCGCGATGCGCTGCAGGGTGACGGCACTGCCTGCGGTATTGGTGTTTCGCAGAGGTGTGGAGGTGTTTCGTTCACACAGCCTTGATGCACCGCGTATCGTCGGTACGTTCATTAATGGTGATGCGTACATCAGGTAGAATTAAGCCGCAATCACTGCTTGGGAGACGCAACAAAATGCCAGCATTTGGATGGGATGACATTGAAGATATCGCGATCGGACTTACGGAAGAGTACCCTGAGCTCGAGCCGCTGAAGGTGCGCTTTACTGACCTCGCACGGATGGTTTCGGAGCTTCCTGATTTCAATGGTGGCCCTTTGGATGCATCCAATGGCCGTGCAAATGAAGGTCGCTTGGAAGCGATTCAAATGGCCTGGCTGGAAGAAGTAAACGACAAGTAAGCATCCCGGCAGGAAAGCGGTCGCCCGGCGGTGAACCGCCCGGACATGATGACGATAGGTTTACGGCTTCCTGGGGCATGCAGCCGGCTCCCACTTCACGAATTTGCGACATGGTGTGCAAATGCTGGCTTTGACAGCATAGACCTGCCGGAACCATCGCAGGAACACGTGGATGCTCTGATTGCAGCAGGACTTGCGATCGGCACGATTGACCTTGGTCCGACGCAAAAGCTGTTGTCTCCGGATGATGCTGTGCGTGCAGAAGGCATCGCAGAGGTGTCGGCGCGCGTGCGGGCGATTGCAAATGTCGGAGGAACAAAGGCTTTTTGTGTCTTTTACCCGGCGGACCACACGCAGGCCAGAGGCATCAGTGTTGACAGCTTCTGCAAAGCATTTCCTGAAGTCGGAGCGGTCGCGGCGGAGGTTGGTGTTCGCTTCGCAATGGAAGGCTGGCCGGGACCAAACCTCAGTGCGATTGGTGTCACGCCCGAAACGCTGCGCATTATGTTTGCGGCCGATACATCCGGGACGCTTGGCATGAACTATGACCCAAGCCACTTGGTGCGTGTTGGCGTTGATTATAAGCGCTACCTGCGTGAGTTTGGCCACCTTGTTGTCCACGCGCATGGGAAAGATACCGCGCGTGATTCCGAGGGGCAGTACCTCTATGGCCACCTTGGTCCATCCGTGGACAAGGCGATCGGCTGGAGCGGTGGCGACTGGCGTTACTGTATTCCTGGTGAAGGGGATGTGGACTGGACGCATGTGTGCGCTGAGCTGAATCGTCATGGGTTTGATGGGACGATTGCCATCGAGCTCGAGGACTTCCGCTACAACAATACGGAGGATGGCGAGAAGCGCGGGCTTACCCGTGCCCGTGCCCATCTTTTGCCGCTGCTCTAGGAGTCCTGTCACAACAACAATTCAACCCCGTGGTAGTTCGTTCATATCCGGGGTTGAATATGTGTCAGAGGCTGTTTGTAATCATCCGTCGAGACTGATTCCGTGCTAAGTCTGTTGTCGCCAAGCATCACGAAATTCATCCCCTCATCGCGCATCGACCTCCGGTAGAATTACCGAATGAATTCACCGTCCCCTGATACGAGACCGCCTGTTCCAGGCTACGTTGGGGATGCCGATGCGACGGTTCGCCTGCTCGATGACAA
>Ga0114971_10003418_pt1 | contig 10766 bp, 8 predicted proteins | sample M_140625_MF_Meta_FD_87320 | JGI IMG/M metagenome (GOLD analysis project Ga0114971, IMG submission 87320) | Freshwater microbial communities from Lake Montjoie, Canada to study carbon cycling - M_140625_MF_MetaG | ecosystem: Environmental > Aquatic > Freshwater > Lake | place: Lake Montjoie...
TAATAAGCAGAATTAATCGCTATTTCATTACCCGATGTTCTTGTAATTCGAGAACGCGGATTTTTCAATTTACCGTCAGTTATTACTGCAGATGTGTCAACGTTCTTTTTGGCAGTTTCGATATCTTGTGGTTTAAAATTCAAAAAATCTTTCAAATTGATGTCCAGCTTGCCTTGAATAAGTTGAAAGGCACGATTTGTAATTTTTGTTAGGAATGAATCTTGACGGCGTACTGAGTAAATATCATAGATTAATTTAGAAGCAAACGCACCAAAATCTTTGGCATCTAAGGTTTCAATAGCGGCTGTAATTGGTCGCCAATCACCTCTGTTTTGATTAATTCCGCAACCATAATCTGCCAAATCGTGCTTTTTTATTTTATGTTCTAAGATCCCATACAAGCTCATTGCTTTAACCTTGTCAATAAAATTACCTTTGCCGTATAATATTTCAACAACAGACGACAAATAAAAACTTCTTCCATAGTCGCCTCGGCGAACAAACAAAAGCAACAACTCATAACGAGACATTTTTTGAATTTCTTCAAATTGTTTTTGTCCCACAACAAACTTTTGTTTACCTGCGAAATTCTTTTGTTCAACCAAATTCTTGAGAATATTTATTCTTTTATCTAGTGAGGGATGTGTACTCGTTTCTTCATCTAATTCCTCTTTGTCAGATTTTTCATCTGCAGCTACTGCTTCCGTGAGTTTTTTAGCAATGCCCTCTTTAATATGCGTTGGATACTTATAATATGGAGTTTCAAATGATTCAATATTCATTGTAGTTTCCAAAAATGGATAATCAGAGTACTTAAGCATTTCAAACACATAAATTCCCTCCGATAAATCATATTTAGAATTTTTAATTAATTCATAACCCATTTTATCAGCCTCTAACTCTTGATCTTTACTAAAGCGATATAAATGCTTAATTTTGGACTCAAGATCCGAACTACCTCTTCTTGACCTAGCATCAGCAATGGTTTGTTTTACCTCTTTATATTGTTGCAAAGAATGTTTTAACACATAATGTTGGATTTCATGCGCCAAAATCACAGCCAATTGCGATTCATTTTCCAAACGAGCCAACAATCCGATGGTTACTACCACAATTCCATTGTGCGTGGTATAAGCATTTGGAACATGCGATTTCATTACAAAAAACTGCAGTTCATCGCGCAACTGTTTTTTATCCGTTAATAATTCATCGGCAACCTGATTCACGAATTCTGCCATAGGATCACCATATAAAATTTGACCACTTGTTAACAATTGATCTTCAAAAAAACTTGATTCAATTGCATGATCAATTTCTGTTTTCTTCTCAGATCTTTTGGCATTCGTACTTTTGATTGTTTTGGTAGCTTCCTTGGCTTTAGAGCTACTCGATTGATTTAAAATAGATGGAATTACCCCTTCGCAATATTGCGGTTCGTAATTATTGTAATCTTTCACTTTCGAATTTTGAGATTTCAAACTCAATTGTGAAAATAAAAGAAGGAGCAACATTAAATTGCTTTTAAAATATTTCATAGAATACATTTAGTACAACAAAAAAACAAAATAAAAATGAAGTATTAAAATATGATATAAAAAAAAAACGGCGTTTTGTCATAAAACGGCGTTTTTAAATACTTATCAAATAATATTACAGAAAAATTACAATTAAAAAATATCCTTCATTTTATCAAAAAAAGACTTCTTTTCTTTTTCATCTGGTTTGAAGTTTTTGCTTTCTTGTAATTTCATCATGATATCTTTTTCTTCAGAGGACAATTTTGTAGGAACGAAAACATTCACAACTATCAATTGATCGCCTGTTCCATATCCATTCAAATCTGGAAATCCTTTTCCTTTTAAACGCAGTACTTTTCCCGCTTGGGTACCAGAATCAACTTTGATTTTTGCTTTACCGTCAAGTGTAGGAACCTCTACGCTCGCGCCCAAAGAGGCTTCCGGAAAGCTTAACCACAAGTGATAAATAACATTGTTATTCTCACGGTGTAATTCTTCATGTGCAACCTCCTCAATCAATACAATTAAATCGCCAGAAGAACCACCGGCAGGGCCTTGATTTCCTTTTCCATTCACACTCAATTGCATTCCATCGGCAACGCCTCCAGGAATTTTGATTGAAGTTTCAAAATCTTGACTAATTAAACCTTGCTCGTTTGCATCTTTTGGTTTGCTTTCAATAATCTTACCTAAACCTTGACAAACTGGACAAGCACTTTGGGTAGCCATTTGGCCCAAGAAAGTATTGGTAACCCTTTTAACCGCACCGGTTCCATTACACTGTTTGCAACTGTCGTATTTAACACCTTCGGCTTGCACCATTCGGCGGTATTTTACCTTTTTTTCAACCCCAGAACGCATTTCTGCTAGGGTAAGTTTCAATTTGATACGAATGTTAGAACCTACAGTTCTTCGAGAACCGCCACGCGAACCGCCACCGCCACCAAAAAAGGAACCGAATACACTGTCATCTCCGAAAACATCTCCAAACTGGCTGAAAATATCATCCATGCTAAAACCACCTGAACCACTGAATCCGCTACTTCCACCTGGACCGGCATGACCAAATTGGTCGTATTTGCGTTTCTTATCTTCATTGCTTAATACATCGTATGCCTCAGCAGCTTCCTTGAAATTATCTTCTGCCTGTTTGTCACCAGGATTTTTATCTGGATGGAATTTAATAGCTAGTTTACGGTATGCCTTTTTAATCTCATCAGCACTCGATGACTTTGTAACCCCCAATATATCGTAGTAATCTCTTTTACTCATACTTATTCTAATTAATTACCAACTACAACTTTAGCAAATCGAATTACTTTATCGTTAAGCAAATAACCTTTTTCAACTTCGTCTACTACTTTCCCCACCATGTCAGGGCTTGGCGCTGGAAATTGGGTAATAGCTTCATGTAATTCAGGATCAAATGGTTGTCCTTGAGCATTCATAGGTTTCAAACCGGTTTTCTCCATAATTGAATATAATTTTTTATAAATTAATTCCATTCCCTCAATGGCAGATTTGGAAATATCACCTGCAGTTTCCATTGATTTCAGGGCACGCTCCATATCATCTATAACAGGCAAAACATTTAAAATCACATCTTTACTTGCTGTTTGCATCCATTCTAAACGTTCTTTTGTTGTGCGGCGTCTAAAATTTTCAAACTCGCTATACAATCTTAGATACTTTTCTTTTTCAACTTGAAGTTGGTCAATTCCACTCTCTTCAGTCTCATTATCAACAGGTTGATTTTCTGAATAATTTTCAATTGTAGCATCAATATTTTCAATTGATTCTTCTTTAGATTTATTTTCTTGATCTTGCTTCTTAGTCATAATCATATCAGATTTAGCAAAGATTTTGCCACATTTTTTTTGTGCCATTCTGTCATTAAAACAAAATTGTCACATTAATTGTTATCTTCGAATTATGTTTACTGGAATAGTTGAATCATTTGCCACCATTTTGGATATCAAACCAAATGGAACAAACATTGTATTCCACTTACAATCAAGCATTTGTAATGAATTTAAAGTAGATCAAAGTATATCACACAACGGTATCTGCCTAACAATTACTGCAATTGATGGGCTAAAGTATTCAGTAACTGCAATTAAAGAAACTTTAAGTAGAACCAATGCCGGTTTATGGAAAATTGGTGACAAAATCAACATTGAACGTTGCATGAAAGCCGATGCAAGATTTGATGGCCATTATGTTCAAGGTCATGTTGATTGCATTGGAATTGTAGATGAAATTCATGATTTAGATGGATCGTTTATGATTTTTATTTCTCATCCAAAAGATGCAGGAATTACTGTAAGTAAAGGAAGTATTACTGTAAATGGAGTAAGTTTAACTGTGGTAGATAGTTTTCCAATAGCATTTTCGGTTGCAATTATTCCATATACTTGGGAAAACACCAATTTCTCCACCCTTAAAGAAGGTGATTCAGTAAATTTAGAATTTGATGTATTGGGCAAATACTTTCAAAAATTCAAAGAATTGAATACCAAATAAACAGACCATTCTGTATTTCTTTTGTTGAATTTTTTCTTCGAAATTATTCTAAATAATAAACTTCTGCTATTTATCAAAGGTATTTCACTCACATTTGTTAAATTTGCAGCCAATCAATTTAAATATATAAAAATTATTTATGGGAGTTTTGTCGTTCTTGTTTTCTTCTAGCATTGGTAGAAAACTAGTTATGGCAGTGACGGGAGTTTCACTCATCGCCTTTTTGGTGGTTCACTGCGCAATTAATGCTTGTGTTTTTTTTATGGATGGAGGGGCAACTTTTAATGCTGCCGCTGAATTCATGGCTCATAATTTGTTTATTCGTCTTGCTGAGGTTGGATTGATTGGCGGTTTGTTGATTCATATTGTACAAGGTTTGTCTTTGACGTTAGACAATATGAAAAAGAGAAACAACAAATACGGATCATCTCCAAAAAGATCAAATAGCACTTGGTACTCTAGAAGCATGGGCTTACTAGGAACCATATTGTTATTATTCTTGGTTATGCACCTTAAAGATTTCTGGATTGTTAGTCGCTTTGATGCCCAAGGTGGTTTAACTGAAACTAAAACACTTTACCACTTTATGGTTGAAGTTTTTGCCAATCCTGTTCCAGTTACTTTGTACGTTTTGGGTTGCATTAGTTTGGCTTATCACTTATTGCATGGTTTCCAAAGTGCATTTCAAACTTTTGGATTAAATCATCCAATTCTAACACCTATGATCAAATCAATAGGAGTTGCATTTTCTATCATTGTTCCATTGGTATTTGCGTCAATACCACTAGTTATACATTTAGGCTTGATTAAATAATTTTATGAAATTAGAATCAAAAATTCCAGAAGGTCCAATATCTGAAAAATGGACAAAATTCAAAAGCACGGCTCCATTGGTGAACCCTGCAAATAAAAGACATTTAGAAATTATTGTTGTTGGAACAGGTTTGGCTGGAGCTAGTGCTGCAGCGTCACTTGCCGAAATGGGTTATAAAGTTTCTGCTTTTTGTTTCCAAGATTCTCCTCGTAGAGCGCACTCAATTGCGGCTCAAGGCGGTATCAACGCAGCAAAAAATTATCAAAATGATGGTGATAGTGTTTTCCGTTTGTTCTACGATACCATTAAAGGTGGCGATTATAGAGCACGTGAAGGTAATGTTCATCGTTTGGCCGAAGTTTCTACTTCTATCATTGATCAATGCGTTGCTCAAGGTGTTCCATTTGCACGTGAATATGGCGGAACTTTAAGTAATCGTTCTTTTGGAGGTACACAAGTTCAACGTACGTTTTATGCTGCAGGCCAAACAGGTCAACAACTTTTATTAGGTGCTTATTCTGCACTTGAACGTCAAGTTGGTTTGGGTAATGTAAAAATGTACAACCGTCACGAAATGGTTGAAGTTGTTACCATTGAAGGCAAAGCCCGCGGAATTATTGCCCGTAATCTTGTTACCGGTAAATTAGAACGTTTCTTTAGTCATGCAGTTCTTTTATGTACTGGAGGATATGGAAACGTATTCTATTTAAGTACAAATGCAATGGGAAGTAACGTTACAGCTGCGTGGAAAGCACACAAAGCAGGTGCTTACTTCGGAAATCCTTGTTTTACACAAATTCACCCAACTTGTATTCCTGTTTCAGGCCATTATCAATCTAAACTTACCCTTATGAGTGAGTCTTTGAGAAATGATGGACGTATTTGGGTCCCTAAAAAACAAAATGATGACCGTCATCCAAATGATATTCCTGAAGATGAACGGGATTACTACTTAGAAAGAAGATACCCTGCTTTTGGTAATTTAGTACCGAGGGACATTGCCAGCCGTGCCGCGAAAGAGCGTTGCGACGGTGGTTATGGAGTTGGTCCTAGCAAAATGGCTGTTTATTTGGATTTCAAATACAACATGATGCAAAAATATGGCCGTACCGAAGCAAGCAAACACAATATCGAAAATCCTGATGATGCAACCTTATTGCGTCTTGGACAAGAAGTAGTGAAAGAAAAATATGGCAATTTGTTTGATATGTATAAACAAATTACCGACGAAGATCCATATGAAGTTCCAATGCGTATTTATCCAGCAGTTCACTATACAATGGGTGGATTGTGGGTAGATTACAACTTAATGACAACCGTTCCAGGGCTTTATGCATTGGGTGAAGCAAACTTCTCGGATCACGGTGCAAACCGTTTGGGAGCTTCTGCTTTGATGCAAGGTTTGGCTGATGGATATTTTGTAATTCCATTAACTATTGGTAGCTATTTGAGTGGCGAAATTCATACAAAAGCAATTCCTACGTCACATGAGGCATTTGAAGCGGCTGAAAACCGTGCCAACGAAAGAATTCAAAACTTCCTAAATATTAAAGGTACACGTTCAGTTGAAAGTTACCACAGAGAATTAGGTTTGATCATGTGGAACAAATGCGGTATGGCTAGAAATGAAAAAGGATTAAATGAAGCCATTGCCGAAATTAGAGCCCTTCGTGAAGATTTCTACAAAAATGTAAGAGTACCAGGTACCGATAAAGAATTCAATCCAGAATTAGATAAGGCAGGAAGAGTTGCTGACTTCTTAGAATTGGGTGAATTGATGTGTATCGATGCATTAAACAGAAACGAAAGTTGTGGAGGTCATTTCCGTGAAGAATTCCAAACCGAAGATGGTGAGGCATTGCGTGATGATGAGAATTACAAAAACGTATTTGCTTGGGAACATACTGAAAACAACAAATGGGAACTTCACAAAGAAGAACTTGTTTATGAAAATATTAAAATTCAACAACGTAGCTATAAATAATTAGAAAAACATGAAACATTCAATGAAAGTAAACCTTCAAGTTTGGCGTCAAAAAAATTCCCAAGCTCAAGGTAATTTTGAAAATTATAGCGTTGAAACGAATCCTGACATGAGTTTCTTGGAAATGTTCGACGTTTTAAACGAACAATTAATTCATGATGGCAAAGAACCAGTTGCTTTTGATCACGATTGCCGCGAAGGTATTTGTGGTATGTGCAGCATGGTAATTAATGGCAATCCTCACGGACCAAAACAAGCCATTACTACTTGCCAATTACACATGAGAAGTTTCAATGATGGCGATACCATTGTTGTTGAACCTTGGAGAGCAAATGCTTTTCCTGTAATTAAAGATTTAAGTGTTAATCGCTCATCTTTTGATAGAATTATTGCTTCAGGTGGTTTCGTTTCTGTGAATACAGGAAACGCGGTTGATGCAAACAATATTCTTATTCCAAAAGATATCGCGGATGAAGCTTTCGAAGCTGCAACTTGTATTGGTTGTGGAGCTTGCGTGAGTGCTTGCAAAAACGCTTCTGCGATGCTCTTCGTAGGTGCTAAGGTAACTCAATTAAGTTTGTTGCCACAAGGTCAGGCTGAGCGTCAAAGTCGCGTAGTTGCCATGGTGAATCAAATGGATGCTGAGGGATTTGGTGCTTGTACAAACACCGGTGCTTGTGCTGCTGAATGCCCTAAAGGAATTCCTTTGTCAGTTATATCAACGCTTAACAGAGAATATACAAAAGCCAAATTAAACGGCAGATAAGCTAATTAATGTATTAAATAAAAACCCTTGAATATTCTTCAAGGGTTTTTTTATTTAGTGCAACGGCCAAATAATTCCAATGTCTAAAGATGCTTGCGGACACCAAGCAATTTGAACCCCTCCCGCAGATGGCATCAACGGAATATTGATTTTGGGTTGTAACAATAAGTGCATTGTTTCACCAAACGTATAATCAAATCGTAATCCAGTATTTACAAATAAATTTATTTTAGAGGGATATACCCTTTTGATATCAAAATTTCCTTTGTCATTTGAATATTTTCCATTTGCATTGTGCTCCACAGTATAATCATAGGTGGAAATATTATTTCCTTCAGCCAATGTAAATCCCTGGGTCATAATATTAACATCACTATTAAACAAAATACCTGGTGATGCACCAACAAAATACCAAAGTTTCGTGTTTTTAATAATTAAGCTCGCCCCGTCTATCCTTCCCAAATATTTCAAATCAATAGTTAGATAGGAATAGTTAAATTGATAATTCAAAATTTGGATTGGTCCCTCAGAAAGATTCGCGTAAACCTGAAGTTCAGGATGTGGCACGTAATTAAACATATTTCCTTCTTTTTGCCTGGTAAATCCAATTTTCAAATATGAAATACCTACAGAAAATGCTTTCCTATCTGTTTTTCTGTAAACCAAATTTGCTCCAAAATTCACAAAGTTACTTGAAACATCTGCCTTTGCAAACGAATCCGTTAACTGATTTAAAGTAAATCCACCCTGAATATCCGGGGTAATTGTTCCTAAAATTCGTGTTGAAATTGACGGAGAAACGAACAATTCAAAGGTTCTATCCCATTTTAAATCTTGACCAAAAGAAATATTCGCCACAGAAAAGACGCCGAGAATAAATAGCTTGCTTAACTTCATATTAAAATTTTATTTTATTTAACTTGCTGTAAAAACGATAAACCCCAAAAATCGAAGCCACAAATAATCCAACGGTAAACCCTATCCAAACACCATAAACTTGACCATTTTCCCAAATCGAATTAGGAACATGCACCCTTGTAAAATGACCGTTTAAGAAATGAATTCTATAATCACCGAAATAATATGACAAGGGCAAAGAAACTACCCAGTATGAAACAATTGAAATGATACTTGCCCAAACTACGTCTTTCACACCGCGTAACAATCCCATTGCTCCTGCTTGAATTCCGTCTGAAAGCTGAAAGAATGCGGCCAATGTTAGCAATGGCAATATATAAGGCATTACAGAATCATCAACCATATAAAGGGCAGCAATTTGCTTATTGAAAAGCATAAACATTAAGGCATTAAATATTTCAAAAATAGTTAATAGTAAAAATGTGGCATGTGCAACTTTTTTGAGTTTTACAACATTTTTTTCTCCGTAACTATTTCCAGCCAAAATTGATCCGGCCATGGCAACTCCGCTGGCAATCATATAAGTTACTGATGCAATATTTAACGCAACGGCATGAGCGGCCAATTGAGAAGCGCCATACCAACCAACCATAACACCTGAAAGGGCAAAGCATGCCCATTCGGCAAATGTTTGCAATGCCAATGGAATTCCCATTTTCCAAATTGGACTCATTTCAGGCAAAACTGATTTCCAAGTGGGCATTTTTTCTGGTAAATATTGCTTCATTAATTTGGAATACCTTACATACCAAAGCCCAACGATTGCCATCAATATTCTTGAAATTAGCGTGGCATACGCCGATCCCTCAACACCCAATGCTGGTGCACCCCAATTTCCATAGATCAATAACCAATTCAAAAACACATTGAGAATCAAAGCCGCAATTGTAAGAATCATGAATACTTTAGTATGTCCTAACCCGTCGGTAAATTGTCTTGAACTCATAGTGATTAAAATGGGTAAAATTGACCAACTCACAATATTTAGAAATTTTGGAGCCAAAACATTGATATTCCCCGTCTGACCCAACCAATGGAAATTATGAATGAGTATTTGAAGAATAAAAAATTGAAAAACAAAAAGTAAAACACTCACAATTAAACTGGCTCTATAAATGGCAAATCCATGAGAAGCTTTGTTTTCGCCCACTTTAATACTAACTAGGGTACTCACTGCAAACAAAACCCCAAAAGTTAATCCACTCAACATGAAAAACAAATTGTTAGCTTGGTTTACACTTGCCAGAGCATCCGTTCCCAACTTTCCAACCATAATGGTGTCGGCTACCCCCATCAACACTACTCCCAACTGACCTAAAATCATAGGATAAGCCAAATAGGCTATCTCCTTTAATTCAAACTTGTAACCCTTAATAGAAAAAAACGACATGTACCCTACAAAAGTACTTCTAAAACTTTAATATTAAATAGCCAACAATTTGGTAAATTTGCAGTATGCTTGAAGTATTATGGGAAGACAATCACCTTTTGGTGGTAAATAAACCAGCAGGGTTGCCCGTTCAAGGCGACGAAACTGGTGATGAACACTTATTGGAGATTGCCGAAAGATATATTCGAGAAAAATACAATAAGCCAGGAGCAGCTTTTGTAGGATTGATTCACCGCATTGATCGCCCAGTAAGCGGCACAATGATGTTGGCTAAAACTTCAAAAGCGCTTATCAGAATGAATGAGGTTTTCCGCTTAAAACAAAATAAAAAAATATATCATTGCATTACCCAATATGCATTACCTGAGTCTGAAGGAACTTTAGAAAATTATTTAGGGAAAGATAGCACTACACATAGAGCGCTCACCTATAACACTCCTCGCCCTGGCAGCAAACATGCTGTTTTACATTACAAGTTATTGAATAACAGAGGTGATAAATTTTTGTATGAAATTCAATTAGAAACTGGACGTTTCCACCAAATTCGTGCACAATTGGCAAAACAAGGCTCCCCAATAATGGGTGATTTGAAATACGGTGCAAGAGAACCACTTCCTGACAGAAGCATTGCTTTACATGCATATCAATTGGTTACACCACATGCCGTAAAAACCAATCCATCGTTAAATATTAAAGCACCTTACCCAAATAAACAATGGTGGCAATTATTTGCTGATTTGTTAAAAAAAGATGACTTTAAGAAACCTGCAAAAAAGAAAGAATTTGCTAAGAAAGAATTTTCAAAAAAACCTTTTGAAAAGAAAGCTCTTACAAAGAAGCCGGGTCCCAAAAAA
>Ga0114971_10003422_pt1 | contig 10762 bp, 10 predicted proteins | sample M_140625_MF_Meta_FD_87320 | JGI IMG/M metagenome (GOLD analysis project Ga0114971, IMG submission 87320) | Freshwater microbial communities from Lake Montjoie, Canada to study carbon cycling - M_140625_MF_MetaG | ecosystem: Environmental > Aquatic > Freshwater > Lake | place: Lake Montjoie...
CAAGTCGGCCGATGCCAACACCTTCACCTTTGTCAGCGGCGGGGCGGGCGAGGGCAAATCCACCACGCTAGCCAACCTCGCCTTCACCTTCGCCGAGGGTGGCTACAATACTTTGATCGTCGATGCGGACCTTCGCCGCCCCTCGCAGCAGCGCGTCTTCGGTATCGACGGCGGGCGAGGACTCACCGATTTCCTCACCTCTGACCTCGATCTCGAAGACCTGATCCAGACCACGCCCCAGCCCAATTTGTTCATCCTGCCGAGCGGCAACCTGCCTTCCGATGCGGTTGGAATTCTCAACTCGCAGCGCATGCTTGACCTCGTCGCCCAAGTCAAAAGCCGCTTCGACATCGTCTTCTTCGACTCGCCGCCCATCCTCGGGGTAAGTGATGCCTCGGTTCTCGTGCGTGCGGTCGATCTGACCATCATCGTGGTTCAGCACCGTCGCTTCCCGCGCGCCATGCTCCAGAGGGTGAAGCAGGCCATCGTCAGCGTCGGCGGGAACATCCTCGGCGTTGTGCTCAATAACGTGGATGTTCGCCATGACCAGTATTACGAGTATTACACGAACTACTACAGCTACTACAACCGCACCCCAGCTGAGGGAGGCTTGGCCGTCGATGGCAGGCCCGTGGCCAAAGCCAGCACGAAAACCCGCGGTACACGCACGGATGGCGATGAATATTAAATCCTTCCGAATCATCCTCGCGGTTTGCGCAACCTTTTTGCTGGGCCTGCTTGCTCCGGTCTCGGCTTACGATGCGGTCTTCCGCGTCGGCGACACCATCGAGATGCGGATTGGCGGCGTGCCCAACGAGGAGACCCAACTTGTCACCGGGCCTTACACGGTGGACGGCGAGGGCTTCATCAATGTCCCTCATGTCGGCAAGGTCCGTGCCGCGGGCCTCAATCAGGCGGAATTGCAGCGCAATGTCGAAACCGCCTACCGCACCGGTGAAATCTACACCAACCCCACAATCACCATAGCTGTTCCCACCGTGGCCCGCTTCGTCAACGTGAGCGGCGACGTGCGCACGCCCCGCCGCGTCGAATACACCACCGACCTTACCGTCCTCGGAGCGATTAGCGCAGCCGGCGGCTTCACCGATTATGCCGATCAACGCAAGGTGCGCCTCATCCGAGGCAAGGAAGCGCAGATGATTGATGTCAAAGCCGTGCGGGCCAATCCCTCGCTCGACATCGTGCTTTTACCCGGCGACCAGATCGAGGTGCCGCAGAGTTTTTGGTGAGTCTGCCTAGCCGGAGCCCTCTGATTGCTCGCGCCTTTGGTTGCGGTGACCGCTAAAAGAAGAGATAGAACGGCTTCATGGCCGCGTCTTTTTTCTCCCCGCCGCCGCGCTCCGTTGCCCGCCGTGCTTCCGGATCCGGGGAGGAGGCCGGCCGGCGCGAAAGTCGACTGGTCCGGCGTGGTGGTCGAGCGGGACAACCCGTCCGACCGTCGGTCGCGCGGCACGATGTATCTCTACGGAAAGCAGGGTTTTCTCGGTGCCTTTCGCGCCAATGAGAACGGGTTCATCGGGAACTCGCGCGGCATTCCCCCCGGCCGCTACACACTGCAACCCAAACGCCAGAGCGGCACGAACTGGCCTGCGCAGACCCCCGCCATCACCGGCCCCGGCATGCCGGTCGGCAAACCGGGACCGGGCTACAAAGCTGATGCCGTTCTCCTCCATCCGGCAGGCCGGCCTGGGCAACCGGATTCGCTCTCCTGCATCACCGTGAATGCCGAGGGATTCCGCCGCGTCATGCACCTGATGCACCGGGCGCCCGACTCGATTTTGCCTCTGATCGTGCGCTGATTGGTCCGCGGCGGTTGACACGACCGCTCTCTGCCACCATAGTCCGCCCTCCTTTTCAGTATCGTATGGAAAATATTCGCAACGTCGCCATCATCGCCCACGTCGATCATGGCAAGACCACTTTGGTGGACCAACTCCTGCGTCAAGCGGGCACCTTCCGCTCCAATCAGAAAGTCGAGGAGCGTGTGATGGACTCCATGGATCTGGAAAAGGAAAAGGGGATCACCATCCGCGCCAAGAACGCCTCGCTGCATTGGGACAAGTACAAGATCAATATCGTGGACACGCCGGGCCACGCGGATTTCGGCGGGGAGGTCGAACGCATCATGAGGATGGTCGACGGCGTGCTCCTGGTCGTCGATGCGCATGACGGCCCGCAGGCCCAGACCAAGTTCGTGTTGCGCAAGGCGATGGAGAACGGCCTCAAGCCGATTGTGGTGATCAACAAGATCGACCGCGATAACGCGCGGCCGCATAAGGTTCTGGACATGGTTTTCGAGCTGTTCCTCGAGCTCAACGCGACCGATGAGCAACTTGACTTCCCGCACATCTACGCCAGCGCCAAAGAGGGCTACGCCAAGCGCGAGCTGGTGGATCCGAGCGACACGATGGTGCCACTTTACGAGGCCATCGCCTGGCATATCCCGGCCCCGAAGAAAGCCGATGCCGACTACTTCCAGATGCTCGTGTCGAACCTCGACTACAGCGACTACCTCGGACGTATCGCCTACGGCCGCGTGATCAGCGGTTCCGTCAAGGTCGGCCAGAGCATTGTCTGCATCCATGCGGAGGGCCGCAAGGAGCGGGCCAATGTGACGGCCATCTTTGGTCATGAGGGTCTGGACAAAGTCCAGATAGATACGGCGTCCGATGGCGACATCATTGGCTTGGCTGGATTCGAGGATGTCTTCATCGGTGAAACCCTGGTCGACAGCGAGGAGCGCCCCGCCCTTCCGTTCATCCACATCGATCCGCCGACCATCAGCATGCGCATCTGCGTCAACGACTCGCCCCTCGCCGGCCGCGAGGGCAAGCTGCTGACCGCGCGCCAGATCAAGGATCGTCTCGTGCGTGAAACGCGCACCAATGTCTCGATCCAGGTCAATGAGACCGAGGCCGCCGGGCAGTTCGAGGTCAAGGCCCGCGGCGAAATGCAGATCGCCATTCTTGTCGAGCAGATGCGCCGCGAAGGTTTCGAGCTTCTCGTCTCCCGCCCGGAGGTCATTTTCCAGCGCGCGGACGACGGTTCGTTGCTCGAACCGATGGAGACACTCTACGTCGATATCCCGCCGGAAAATCTCGGCGACATCCTCCAGTCGCTTGCCACGCGCAAAGCCGAGGTGACCAACATGGAGCACCATCCGCATAGCGTGTTGGTCGAAGCGGTGATCCCCACGCGCGGGCTCATCGGCTTCGAGACCGACCTGGTCAACGTGACCAAGGGACTCGGCATCGCCAGCCACCTTTTCAAGGAATACGGCCCGCACAAGGGTGACATCCCCAGCCGCGGCAAAGGCGTGCTTGTTTCCATGGAGGGCGGTACAAGCATGGCCTACGCCCTCGACACGATCCAGGAGCGCGGCCGCCTCTTCATCGGGCCGCAGGAGGAAATTTACGAGGGCATGATCATTGGCGAGAACGCCCGCCCCGACGACCTGCCGGTCAATCCCTGCAAGGCGAAAAAGCTGACCAACATGCGCTCGCAGGGCGACGGCAAGGGCATCTCGCTCCAACCGCCGCAGATCATGACGCTGGAACGTTCGCTCGAATACATCGCGCCCGACGAATATGTCGAGGTGACGCCCAAGACCCTGCGCCTCCGGAAAAAAATCCTCGATGCGAACATGCGCAAGCGGGCTTCGGCCAAGACGGTAGCCTGAGGACCCGGCATGTCGCCGCGGCGGACCGCGATGCCCGTACTGGAGCAAAAGCTGAAGGAGGTCTTCGGCTATGATACGTTCCGTCCGCACCAGAGGGAAATCGCGGACGCCTTCCTCGCCGGACGCGACGCCTTAGCCATTCTTCCGACCGGGGCAGGAAAAAGCCTTTGCTACCAGCTGCCCGCCTTGGTTCGTGATGGGCTGACTGTGGTCGTCTCGCCGCTCATCGCCCTGATGAAAGATCAGGTCGACCAGCTCACGGCCAGTGGTGTGGCGGCGACATTCCTGAACTCTTCGCTCGATTCGCCTGAGGCGCGCAAGCGTTTTGCCAAGCTGCACAACGGCGAATACAAGCTACTCTACCTCGCACCCGAGCGGCTGATGCTCCCCGAATTCCTGCCCAAGCTCAGCGCGTGGGGCATGACCGCGCTGGCCGTCGACGAAGCGCATTGCATCAGCGAGTGGGGTCACGATTTCCGCCCCGAATACCGCCGCCTGCGCGAGGTGCGGGAGGCGTTCCCCGGGCTGCCGCTGCTCGCCCTGACCGCCACGGCCACGCCGCGCGTGCGCGAGGACATCCGCACGCAGCTGGAACTGCGCGACCCCGAAATTTTCATCGCGAGCTTCAACCGTCCCAACCTCACTTACCGCGTGTTGCCCAAGGCGAAGGCAGCGGAACAAGTGGTGAAATTTGTGCGGGAACGAGCGGATGAAGCTGGCATCGTCTACTGCCAGTCGCGCCGCGCGGCTGAGGCGGTCGCCGCTGCCCTGCGCAAAGCAGGAGTGGCTGCCGCCCCCTACCATGCCGGTCTGGAGGGGGATGAGCGGGCTCGCAACCAGGAGGCGTTTTTGCGCGACGAGGTGCGTGTGATCTGTGCGACCATCGCCTTCGGCATGGGGATCAACAAACCCGACGTGCGCTTTGTCATCCATGCCGACCTGCCGAAAAACGTCGAGAGTTACTATCAGGAGACCGGCCGCGCCGGGCGTGACGGGCTGCCGTCCGACTGCCTGCTCTTCTATTCGCGCGGCGATGTGGTGAAATACCTGCGGTTTTTCGAGGAGATCACAGATCCCGATGCACGCCGCGAGGCGCGGGCACAGTTGGAAAAAATGACGCACTTCGCGGAGGACGAGCGCTGCCGGCGGGTCGCGCTGCTCGGATATTTCGGCGAGCAATGGACCGAGGAAAACTGTGGCGCTTGCGATCAATGCCTCGCGCCACGCGAAAAATGGGATGCCACGACCGACGTGCAAAAACTGCTCAGCTGCGTGCTGCGCATGCAACAGAAGAGCGGTTTCAGCACCGGCTTGCAGCATGCAGTCGAGGTGCTGGCCGGCGGCAAGTCGGAAAAAGTCCTCCGCTGGGGCCACGACACGCTGAGCACCTACGGCCTCGGCCGCAATGAGCCGCGCGCCTATTGGGTGGATCTCGGACGCCAGTTGCTGCGTCTGGGCCTGCTCGAGGCAACGGAGGACAAGTTCGCCACGGTTAGCGTCAGCGAACGCGGTCGCGAGGTCCTGCGGGATCGGACGGCGGTGCGTCTCACGCGTCCGATGATCGCGCCGGCCAAGGATGCGCTGGCTGCAGGTGGGAAAAAGCGCCGGGCCCGCGCAGGCGAGATCGAGTGCGACGAGGGGCTTTTTGGCGTGCTCCGCCGGTTGCGGGCCGAGTTGGCGCGGGGCCGCAACGTGCCGCCTTATGTCGTTTTCTCCGACACGACCCTGCGCCACATGGCGCGGGACTATCCGCGCGACGAGGTTTCCTTGCTGCAGGTGCCCGGCATCGGCGAGAGAAAGCTGTCCGACTACGGTGCGGTCTTCCTCGCCGCGATCGGCGGATGGCTGGCGACAAACCCACGTCGGCAGTTCGGCCAGCTGTAGCGCCCGACCGCGGCATTTTTGTCGACTCGACTCGGTTCGGCTGTTGTGGTTTCTCAACCGCGCATGACAAACGATGTAGGACAACTTCTCTTGGTCGGGGTGCCGGGCAAGGCGCTTGATTCCGAGACCGCCGCAATGCTGCGCCGCGTACAACCCGGCGGATTCATCCTCTTCGGGCGTAACATCGAATCCCCGGAGCAACTGCGCAAGCTGATCGATGATCTGCGAGGGCTCTCGAAAGTCGAGCCGATCATCACCATCGACCAGGAAGGCGGACGCGTTTCGCGCCTCCGGTTGATCGGCGAGGAGCCGCCGAACGCGCAGCAGCTGCGCGACAAGGATGATCCCGCCCTCGTGCGCCGACACGGCGAACTGACCGCCAAGCTGCTGCGCCTTTTCGGATTCAATCTCGATCTCTGCCCGGTGTTGGATATTTCTTTCGACGACGAGGCGGACAACTCCCTGCGCGGCCGCTGCTACGGGAAAACTGCCGATCAGGTCATCGCGCTGGCCGGCGCCTTCAACGACGCATTGCGCGCCGGCGGCATCCTCAGCTGCGGCAAACATTTTCCCGGTTACTCGATGGCGGGGGAGGATCCGCACTACGGGTTTCCGGTCATCGACCGCGCGCGTGACGTGATGGAGGCCAACGAGCTCGCCGTGTTCCGCCATTTTGCCCCGCTGGTCGACAGCATGATGATCGGCCACATCAACTATCGCGCGCTCGATGAGCCAACGCGCCCGGCCTCGCTCTCGCCTGCTGTTATCGGCGGACTATTGCGCGGTGACATGGGTTTCGAGGGATTGGTCATGACTGACGATCTCGATATGGGCGCTATCCTCAACACAGCCAGCTTCGAGGATATGCTGGCGTTGGGCCTCGCGGCGGGCAATGACCTGCTGATGATTTGCCACCGCGTCCATTTGCTCGATCAAGCGCACCTTGTTTTGGAGGGGCAACCTCCGGCACTATTGGACTCGGCTCTCGCGCGGGTCGCCAAGTTCAAGACCAGGATGTCTCCGCCGACGAGTTTCTCGCGCGCGGATTTTGACTTCATCAACCGCGAGATTTGGGATTTGCGCGTAGCTGTGCTCGGTGAGGAGAGGGCTCTCCAGAGGAGCACTGAAGATGGAAGCCGTTCGCCCGTAGAGCTTTACTGAAGGTTTTCGGATCAAAATGGCCCACTGCCCCCACGGCACAAAATTATTTCAGGCTTGAGTCCTTTTATTAGCACGGCTTATAAGAAGCGTTCTGCCGCGAGTTCGCGCTTTCGGTTTTTTCACCCATGAGCTTTCTTTTACCCATCGCTTCGAGTTCGCACCTCGCGGCGGAGGCTTTGCCGCTGAAGCTGCTTGGCGAGGTCGACTGGTTCACGAACTCCGTTCTCGTGGCCCTCATCGTGGTCGCGGTGGTTTTATGGTTCGCCCGCCGGGCGACCAAGGATATCAAACTTGTCCCCGACGGCCCGCAGAATGCCTTCGAGGCGGTGGTGGAAATGCTCTACGACACGCTCGAGGAAATCGTCGGCCCGAAGATGGTCTCGAAGATTTTTTCACTCCTCGCCACGCTGTTTATTTTCATACTCACGGCCAACTGGTTCGGTCTGCTGCCGGGTGTTGGTTCGATCGGCTTCGGCGTGAAAACCGGCCCGCTCACCCTCTCCGAAATCAAAGAACCTCTCCTCCGCCCAGCCACCGCCGACCTAAACATGACTCTGGCCATGGCTCTGGTCTTCATGGTGCTCTGGCTCTATTGGTCCCTGCAGGAGATGGGGCTTGGCGGATTCCTCAAGCACATGTTCGGCGTGAAGGGTGGCCTCAAGGGTGTCATGGCCATGGCGTTAGCTCCGATCTTCTTCATGGTCGGTATTATCGAGGTGGTCTCGATCGCCTTTCGTCCCGTATCCCTCTCGCTGCGGCTTTTCGGCAATGTCTTCGCCGGCGAAACCCTCCTCAATACCATGCTCACCTTGGGCAAGACTCTCGGACTGCCCGAGATCGTGTCCTACGTCATGAGCGTCATCATCCCGATACCTTTTTACGGCCTCGAACTCCTCGTCGGGCTCCTGCAGGCCATGGTCTTCACTCTCCTCTGCGCCGTCTACGTGACCCTCTCCACCTCGCATGACGAGGACGAGCACGCGGAGCACGGCGGGCACGCGGCCCCGCATGCCGCATGACAAATTTCCCGCCGGGACCATGCCTTGAGCGTGGGCGGCGCGGAGCAAACAAAACACAACACACAACATCATGATCATCCCACTCATCGCAGAAGCCACCGCAGCCGCGGGCGGCATCACGGGTAGTTTCACCCTCGGCATGGCCGGGGCCGGAGCCGGTATCGGCATCGGTCTGGTCGGCGCCAAAGCCGTGGAAGCCGTCGGCCGTAATCCCGGCGCTTTCGGCAAGGTGATGACCCTCGGCATCATCGGCATGGCGCTGGCGGAAGCCATCGCCATTTACGCCCTGATCCGCGCGTTCGCGGGCCAGTAAGCCTCACCGGCCGCGGTCGCTCCGGCGACCGCGGCCTTCCCAACTTTCGCATCGTATGAACGTTATCACAGACCTGCTCAGCAACTTCGGCGTCACCTGGCCGAAGTTCATCGCCCAGTGCATCCTGTTCATCTTCGTCTACTGGGTGCTGAATAAATACGCCTTCGGCCCCATCGTGAACGTGCTGGCCGAACGCCGCCGCCGCATTGCCGAGGCGCAGGAGAACGCGGAGAAGGTGAAGAAGCAGCTGGCCGAAGCCCAGAGGCACTACGAGGAAGTCCTCGCCAAGGCCGACGCCGAGGCGAAGTCTCTCATCGACGAGGCCCGCGCCAGCGCCGAAGCCGTGCGCGAGAAGCGCGTGCAGGAGGCCATCGCCGAGGCCGAGGGGGTCATCCGCAAGGCCCACGAATCCATCGAGCAGGACCGCCGCAAGATGGAAGCCGAGGTCAAGACCGCCATGGTCGGCCTCGTCGCTGCCACCACTTCAAAGGTCGCCGGCAAAATTCTCACCGGCGACGACCAGAAGCGCCTCAGCGAGGAGACGATCAAAGAAATTGCCGCATGACCTCTTCCCGCGAAGCCAGAAAGAACGCCCGATCGCTTTTTCGCGCCTGTCTGACCGATGGCGCGCTCGATCCCGCGCGCGTCCGATCGGTGAGCGACGCCGTCGTCGCGCAAAAACCGCGCGGATGTCTGGCCATCCTTAAGAATCTCTCGCGCCTCGTCCGTCTGGAACTCGACCGGCGCCACGCGGTCATCGAGAGCGCCGTCCCTCTCTCCGCAGGCGACCTCGCTGCGGTCCGCGCCGAAATCACGCGCGTGCACGGCAGCGACATCACTTTTGCCGACGCCGTGCGTCCTGAACTCATCGGCGGTCTGCGCGTGCGCGTCGGCAGCGATGTCTGGGACGGGAGCGTTCGCGCCCGCCTCGAAGCACTTCCCGTTTGAAAATTTAGAAAAACACAAAGTCCATGAGCACACTGGTTGAAGAAATCGAATCAAAGATAAAAGGCCTCAAGTCCTCCACCGCCCACACCAACACCGGCTCGGTCCGGGAGGTCGGTGACGGCATCGCCCGCGTCGAGGGTCTGAGCAATGTCATGCTCAACGAGATGGTCGAATTCCCCGGCGGGGTTTTCGGACTGGCCCTCAACCTCGAGGAGAACGAAGTCGGCGTCATCCTTCTTGGCGACTACCGCAACATCAAGGAGGGCGACGAGGTCAAAACCACCGGCAAACTCCTCTCCATCCCCGTCGGTAAAGGTCTCCTCGGCCGCGTGGTCAACACGCTCGGAGAGCCGATCGATGGCAAGGGCCCGATCACCGCAACGACCTACTATCCGCTGGAAAAAATCGCTCCCGGTATCATCAAGCGACGCCCGGTGACGCAACCTGTGCAGACCGGCATCATGGCCGTCGACGCGATGATACCGATCGGGCGCGGCCAGCGCGAGCTCATCATCGGCGACCGCGCCACCGGCAAGACGACCGTCGCGATCGACTCGATCATCAGCCAGGCCCGCCTCAACAAGCAGGGTGAGGTATCCGGCGACAAAGATTTCCGCCCGCTCTACTCGATCTACGTTGCGATCGGACAGAAGAACGCCAACGTGGCCCGCGTCATCTCGACCCTCGAGCGCGAAGGCGCCATGCCCTACACGATCGTGGTCGTGGCCTCGGCTTCCGACGACGCGGCCAGCCAATACCTGGCGCCCTTCGCCGGAGCCTCCATCGGCGAGTGGTTCATGGATAACGGCATGGACGCCCTCATCATTTTCGATGACTTGTCCAAGCAGGCGGTGGCCTACCGCCAGATCTCGCTGCTGCTCAAGCGTCCGTCCGGCCGCGAAGCCTATCCCGGCGACGTCTTTTATCTCCACTCGCGTCTCCTGGAACGCAGCGCGCGCCTCAGCGAGGAGGCGGGCGGAGGATCGCTCACGGCGCTGCCCATCATCGAGACGCAAGCCGGCGACGTTTCGGCCTACATTCCGACCAACGTAATCTCCATCACCGACGGCCAGATCTATCTCGAGGGCGATCTGTTCTACCAGGGCATTCGTCCCGCCATCAACGTGGGTCTCTCGGTCAGCCGCGTGGGCTCGGCCGCGCAGATCAAGGCGATGAAGCAGGTTGCTGGAAAGATCAAGGGCGAGCTGGCGCAGTTCCGCGAGATGGCCGCCTTCGCGCAGTTCGGCTCCGATCTCGACGACAAGACCAAGGCCCTCCTCGAGCGCGGGCGCCGCATCGTCGAGCTGTTCAAGCAGCAGCAATACCAGCCGTATTCGGTCGAGATGATGGCCGCCATCCTCTATGCCATGCAGCAGGGCTACATGGACAAGGTCGACGTGGAAAAAATCAAGGATTTCCAGGGCAAGCTGCAGGAGTTTTTCGAGACGCGCAAAGCGCCGTTGCTCGAAAAGGTGCGCGCGAAGAAGGCGATCGACGAGGCGCTGGGCGCCGAGCTCAAGGCCGCGCTCGACGAGTTTGCTCAATTCTACAAGTAGCCGGACCTCATGGGGAATAACACACGCGAAATCCGTCGACGGATCAAATCGGTCCGGAACACGGCGCAGATCACCAAGGCGATGCAGATGATCGCCGCGGCGAAAATGCGCAAGGCGCAGCAGCGCGCCCTGGACGCGCGCCCCTACGCCCAGATGCTCAATCGCGTGCTCGTGTCCCTTC
>Ga0114971_10003423_pt1 | contig 10761 bp, 9 predicted proteins | sample M_140625_MF_Meta_FD_87320 | JGI IMG/M metagenome (GOLD analysis project Ga0114971, IMG submission 87320) | Freshwater microbial communities from Lake Montjoie, Canada to study carbon cycling - M_140625_MF_MetaG | ecosystem: Environmental > Aquatic > Freshwater > Lake | place: Lake Montjoie...
ATCCATATTAGCACGCGGATGAAACGGATTCGCTAAAGCGAAACGCAGATTAAAGCGGATTTTTGTTTGTTTTTCTTTTGTTCTCAAATATTTTTCTTCGGAATTCAGGTTTTTTGCCGAAATTTAGCAATAAGCCTACTTCGCAGTCGGTTCCTCTTAGATAATTTAATAATTGATTTTCAAATTGTTCCACAATATATTCAACCGCTTTTAATTCTAAAATTATTTTATTTTCTACTATTAAATCGGCGTAATAATCACCAACAACATTTCCTTTGTAATAAACTTTAATTTTCTTTTGCGGAATTACGTCTAAACCTTTATTTTTCAATTCAATATACAATGCATTTTGATATACCCTTTCCAAAAAGCCATATCCCAACTCATTATAAACTTCGTAAAAAGTTTTCAATATAACCTCTGTTAAATCCCTGTGCAATAATTCCATAAAAAAATTTCATTTATATCAATGCTTTATTAAAAAAAGGGCACTTTAAATATAAAGAAAATAAATTAAAAAAATCTGTTTTATCCGCGTTTTTACGAAGTAAAATCCGTTTCATCCGCGTTCTAAATAAGAGTCACATTAATCATCAAATAAAATAGATTCATCCGAAAGCAATAAAGTTTATTTCTTAACCAATCCCAATTCCACCAATCTTTCATTCAAATAATCCCCGGCAGTGATGTCCTCAAATTTCTTCGGATTATTCTCATCGATACACAATTCTAAACAATCCAATTTCATATCGCTAACAGGGTGCATAAAAAACGGAATAGAATAGCGGGAAGTATTCCACAATTCTCTTGGAGGATTTACCACTTGGTGAATAGTCGATTTTAGTTTATTGTTGGTATGGCGCGACAACATATCGCCCACATTAATCATTAATTCATCTGGTTGTGCCATTGCATCCAGCCATTCTCCATTATGATTTTGCACCTGCAAACCTTTTCCTTGCGCACCCATTAAAAGCGTAATCAAGTTGATATCGCCATGAGCGGCAGCGCGAACAGCACCATCTTTGGGCTCATCGGTGATTGGAGGATAGTGAATAGGACGTAAAATACTATTGCCCTCTTTGATGTAATTATCAAAATAAAATTCATCCAAACCTATATAAATAGCCAAAGCGCGCAAAACATAAATCCCTGTTTTTTCAAGCTTTTCGTAGGCTTCTTTTCCAGTAGAATTAAAATTAGCTAATTCATTTACCGTAACATTTTCGGGGTATTCACTAGCATATTTAGAATCTTTTTCTACATACTGACCAAAATGCCAAAACTCTTTTAAATCTCCAGCCGAACGACCTTTGGCATGCTCTTTTCCAAAAGAAATGTAGCCACGTTGCCCGCCAATTCCGGGAATTTCATATTTAGCTTTGGTTTCTAAAGGCAAACTGAAGAAATTTCTAACTTCCGAATATAAATTCTCCACCAATCGATCATCCAAAAAATGACCTTTTAACGCTACGAAGCCAATATCTTCGTAAGCTCTTCCGATTTCATTTACAAACTTTTGTTTACGTGCCGGATCTTCCGACAGGAAATCACGTAAGTCAACACTTGGAATTTGTTGCATACTAAACCATTTAATTTTTATAAATACCAATTGGAAAAATTCCAATCCTAATTACAAATGTAAGCAATTCTAAAAATTCAGACGTAAAATATTGTTCCTATTATTAAATCTTATTTTCAATAATCAGAAGCTATTCCGGCTATCCGTTGCAATCTTTTGTTTTTTAAAGAAAAAAACAAAAGGATTTCCACTACTATCCGGGCTAAGCTTATCAGTAATCGTAAGTATTTTAAGTAAAGATTAAGATAATTTGTCAATTCCGTATTTAAAAGTTAAAAATGCCAATATATCTATAAAATTCGTTGCCATCTTCTTTTGTTTTTTTATATTTTTGCTAGGTTAAAAAGTAAAACCATGAATTTCGACAGAAAAGACTTATCCAATAACCAATTATTAGATTTATATAAAAGACTTTTAAAACCAAGACTAATTGAAGAAAAAATGCTGATTCTTCTTCGTCAAGGTAAAGTTTCTAAATGGTTTTCTGGCATTGGTCAAGAAGCTATTTCTGTTGGAATTACTTCGGCTTTAGATAAAGACGAATACATTCTTCCAATGCACCGTAACCTTGGTGTTTTTACAGGTCGAGACATTCCGTTACACCGATTGTTCTCCCAATGGCAAGGAAAAGCCACCGGTTTTACTAAAGGGCGCGATAGAAGTTTTCACTTCGGAACCCAGGAGTTTAAAATCATTGGAATGATTTCGCATTTAGGTCCGCAATTAGGAGTTGCCGATGGAATTGCATTAGCCAATAAACTTAAGAAAAACGGAAAAATAACCGCAGTTTTCACAGGAGAAGGAGCAACTAGTGAAGGTGATTTTCATGAAGCTTTAAACATTGCGGCTGTCTGGGATTTACCAGTTTTGTTTGTAATTGAAAATAATGGCTACGGACTTTCAACTCCAACCAACGAGCAATACCGTTGTGAAAACCTTGCCGATAAAGGAGTAGGGTACGGCATGGAAAGTCATATTATTGACGGAAATAATATCTTAGAAGTTTATACAAAAATAGCTGAATTAAAAGCTTCTTTAGCCAAAACTCCTAGACCCGTTTTATTAGAATTTAAAACTTTTAGAATGCGAGGTCACGAAGAAGCTAGCGGCACTAAATATGTTCCGCAAGAACTAATGGACATGTGGGCTATCAAAGATCCAATCGCAAATTATAAAAAATATTTACTTTCCATTAGTGTTCTGTCGGAGGAAATGGATTCTGAATTTAAAGCCGAAATTAAAGCTGAAATCGACGAACATTGGGCAATTACACAAGCCGAACCAGATATCATTGCTGATTTAAGTGAAGAGTTAAATGATGTTTATAAACCGTATCAATTTGAAGAAGTTAACCCTTCTCAAGAAGTAGAAAATATTCGTGTGGTGGATGCTATTTCACATGCCCTAAAACAATCTATGGAACGACATGATAATTTGGTTATCATGGGACAAGATATTGCCGAGTATGGTGGAGCATTCAAAATCACAGATGGTTTTGTAGATTTATTTGGAAAAGGACGGGTTCGAAACACACCAATTTGTGAAAGTGCCATAGTTTCTGCCGGAATGGGATTATCCATAAACGGGCATAAGGCTATAGTTGAAATGCAGTTTGCTGATTTTGTTTCTACAGGATTCAATCCAATAGTAAATTTATTGGCTAAGCAACACTACCGTTGGAATGAAAAAGCCGATGTTGTAGTTCGAATGCCTTGCGGTGGAGGCACACAAGCCGGACCATTTCACTCGCAAACAAACGAGGCTTGGTTTACCAAAACGCCTGGTTTAAAAGTAGTTTATCCTGCTTTTCCGTACGACGTTAAAGGCTTGCTGAATACTGCTATTAACGACCCAAATCCCGTGATGTTTTTTGAACACAAACAATTATACCGATCGGTTTACCAGGACGTTCCTAAAGATTATTATACAATTCCTCTCGGAAAAGCGGCTTTGCTGAAAGAAGGAACAGAAGTAACTATTATTTCCTTTGGTGCTGGAGTACATTGGGCATTAGAAACTTTATCTAAAAACCCAGATATTAATGCAGATTTATTGGATTTAAGAACATTACAACCTTTAGATAAAGAAGCCATTTTTGATTCTGTTAAGAAAACAGGAAAATGTATTTTATTACAAGAGGATACTTTATTTGGTGGAATTTCTAGTGATATTTCGGCTATGATTATGGAAAACTGTTTTAAGTATTTAGATGCTCCGGTACGAAGAGTAGGAAGCATTGAAAGTCCGATTCCTTTTGTTAAAACGCTTGAAGATCAATTCCTGCCTAAAGTTAGATTTGAAGCTGAATTAAAAGATTTGTTGGCTTATTAGAAAATGGTAATTTCTATAAAATACAAAAGCCAACCTGGAGCGGTCGGCTATTGAGGTGAGGTGTAACTTCCTTTCGGAATCCTCTATGCAAATATAGGTTTAAATTATGAATTGCGCATCAAAAACTACAAATTAAATAAAATTAGGTGCTTTGCATTTCGTATTTAATTAATTTTGGACACTGTCCACTATATACTTACGACTGTCCACTGAGAACTGACCACTATCTTAAATTATCTTCTTAATCACTCTAAGTCGGTGTGTATGTCGGTTTAGTTCTGCATTATAAATTCCTAGGTGGTCCAATCGGTCAACTCTAACTTTTCCGCTTGCATGAATAATATAATTGTTTTCTAGCATTATACCTACGTGAATTATAGATCCTTCTTCATTGTCAAAAAAAGCTAAATCCCCAGGTTCACTTTCTTCAATAAAACTAAGTACTTCTCCCTGGGTAGCTTGTTGGGAGGCATCTCGTAATAGTTTGTAACCATTTAATTTGTATACCATTTGCGTAAAGCCAGAACAATCAATGCCAAAAGGTGTTTTTCCTCCCCATAGATATGGCGCATTTAAATACAAATAAGCAGTTGCTATTATATTGGATTTATCTTTGATTCCGGAAGTTTTTAATCCTTCAAAACTATAATTATTAGTGTTAACATCCTGATGGTTTAAGAAAGCTAATGAAGCTCCCAAAGTAATAGGTATCAAAGAATTATCAGGAACATTAATAAATTCTACTAAGTCACCATTCAGAATAATTGCTTCTTCGCAAAGCATTTCATAGTTTTCTATAGAGATTGTTTGGTATTGTTTGCTGTCAATCCAACCTTCATAATTATCATAATGAAGTTTAACTTTAGACCATTGCTTATTTTTTTCTATAATGATAAAATGTTCTCCAAATAAAATTTGAGATACAATTTCACTACGATTATTAGACTCTAATCGTAAAGGAATAATAGATAAATTACAAATACCAAACATGTAACAAATATATATTAAAAATTACATTCTTTCAATCACAATAGCCGAAGCGCCTCCACCTCCATTACATATAGCTGCAGCACCAATTTTGGCATTATTTTGTTGAAGAACATTAATTAAAGTTACTACGATTCTAGCTCCAGAACAACCAAGTGGGTGTCCTAAAGATACTGCGCCTCCGTTTACATTAATTTTGCTATTGTCAATTCCTAGAATTTTAGCATTTGCTAAACCAACTACAGAAAAAGCTTCATTTAGTTCAAAATAATCTACATCTTTAATAGTTAATCCTGCTTTTTCTAATGCTTTAGGAATCGCTTTTGATGGGGTTGTAGTAAACCATTTAGGTTCTTGGCCTGCATCGGCATACGATTTTATCGAGGCTAAAGGTTTTAATTCCATTGCTAGTGCTTTTTCTTCACTCATTAGGATTAATGCAGCTGCACCATCATTTATTGTTGAAGCATTAGCGGCTGTAACCGTTCCGTCTTTGGTGAAAACAGCGTTTAAAGAAGGTATTTTATCTAATTTTACATTGGAATATTCTTCGTCTTTAGTAACCATTACGGGCTCTCCTTTTCTTTGAGGTACTGCAACAGGAACAATTTCTGAATCAAAATTTCCAGCTTCCCATGCTTTGGCAGAACGGTTGTAGGATTCAATAGCAAACGCATCTTGTTCTTCACGCGTGATTTTATATTCAGAAGCACATAAATCGGCAGCTACTCCCATTGCATTATTGTCATAAGCATCTACTAAACCGTCTTTTTGCATTCCGTCCTGCATAGAAGAAGGTCCAAATTTCACCCCATTTCTTAAATGGATGTAATGCGGAATCAAACTCATGTTTTCCATTCCACCTGCAACTACTATTTCTGCATCACCAGCCATAATTGCTTGAGCTCCCATCATGATAGATTTCATACCTGAGGCGCATACTTTATTTACTGTTGTGCAAATAACTTTATCAGATAAACCTGCAAATAATGCCGCTTGTCTTGCTGGTGCTTGTCCAACCCCGGCTTGAACTACATTGCCCATAAAAACTTCATCTACGAGATTCGGATCTAAGTTGATTTTTTGCAGCGCTCCTTTTATGGCTGCAGCTCCAAGATAAGGGGCGGGAACTGAAGATAAAGCTCCCATAAAACTTCCAATTGGAGTTCGTACGGCTGCTACGATAACTATTTTTTTATTCATAATCTTGAGTATTTTCCTGATTTTGTCAGGAGTATTTAGTTTGTTTGTTCTGCAAATTTACTATTTTTTAGAGAAAATACATTTCTACTATAAAGATAATCGATATTAATTTAATGTAGATATAATAGAAGCATCTATATATTTGATTTTTAAGTAATTCATATTTCAGAAAAGGTAATATTAAAAAAAAGAGATTAAAATGTTGGAAATATTATAATGATACCATACATTTGCAACCGCTTAAAGAAAAAAGTTCTTATATTTTATATTGGATTTTGGAGAGTTGCCTGAGTGGCCGAAAGGACATGTTTGCTAAACATGCGTATGGGAAACTGTACCAAGGGTTCGAATCCCTTACTCTCCGCATTTTTATCCTTCGGGGTGTAGCGTAGCCCGGTTATCGCGCCTGCTTTGGGAGCAGGAGGCCGCAGGTTCGAATCCTGCCACCCCGACTTTTTTTTGTTTTTAAATTTGAATTGGTTCCATAGCTCAGCTGGATAGAGCAACTGCCTTCTAAGCAGTAGGTCGAAGGTTCGAATCCTTCTGGGATCACGCTACGGGACAAATCTAATTTTTTTAGATTTGTCCCTTTTTTTTTGCCTCGGGAAGCCTCATTAACACTGGCAATTTTCAAAAAAAACGGATTGATATCTGCGGTTCGAACTTTTTTATTTTCAAAGCGGATTTTTTTTGGAAATATCGAACCAAGTAGTTGTCTTTTATCCTCAATTTCATGTTTAATATATTGATTTTCAATATTTTCTACTTTGTTTAATCCTTTTTTATACAATTCTAAAACCTCCTTATCGTCTATTGCTTCAATTTCAAGCTCCTTTAATTCGTCGTAAATATTTTGGTATCTTTTCTTAACGATTTCATATTCTTTTTTGTCCATTTCACCATCAATGTAGAGGTCTTGTAACCTTTGCATTTTAACTTCAATTTGGTTCACTCTTTCATAGTGTTTGGGTCCAAGCATTTTTTTATCCTTTTCAATTTTTATTGCTTCGACAATCATCTCCTCTAATAATTTTTTATTGGCGGCATTTAAAGTTATACTGTTCAAATAATCACCAATCCAAAGGTTTACATCTTCTAGTTGATATCTTCCCTTACAAGGACTTATACAATGGTAATAGGAGTAATACTTTGACCTTCCCTTTGAGGTACTTGCTGTTAATGGAGCGTTGCACTCGGGACAAAGTAAAAATCCTTTTAGCGGATAAGATTCATTTATTTTTTTGTGAATTACGTGGTGCTTTTTTCGTCTATTGATTAAAAACCCTTGAGCTTTCAGAAAAAGAGATTTAGTGATAATAGGTTCATGAATCCCTTCTACAATAACTTCTTCTTCCTCTTTGTATGCTTTTATAAAAACTCCTCCATAATAGATGGGATTTTTTATCAGATTAGAAAATGATGTTTTTCCTATCACAAAACCCTTCGACCTTAGTTTTTTTAATACTTCTGCTTGATTATAAAGTCCACTTGCAATCAATTCAAATGCTTCTTGAATAAATTTTGCTTCGTTATTTGGAATTAAAATTGGCTTTTTTGAAGCATCTCTTCCGTTATCGTAGCCTCTAGGTGCACTTCCGACATATCGTCCTTCTTTAAATGCTCTTCGCATCCCAGAAATGATGTTGAGTGACCTTCTATGATTTTCAACTTGCGGTATAGATAAATATACCGCAAGCATTAAACCTTGTTCTGGAACAGTTAAATCTAAAGGTTGCTCAATTGCATTGACCTGAATGGATAACCTTTCGAAAATCTCTATCATCTGATACGATTCAGAAGTGTTTCGTGAAAACCTATCCCATTTAATAAAAATAAGTTGGTGCACGTCTTTTTTGTTTTTCTTACAGAAATCCAGCAATTTATTAAACACAGGTCTTTTAAATGTTTTAGCAGAATAATCTTCTCGATATATTTCTAAAATATTTAAGTCTTTTTCTTTGCAATAATTTACTAGTTTTTGTTCCTGGTCTCTAAGTGAATAGCCTTTGCTTGCTTGTTCATCTGTTGACACCCTTACGTAAAGGATTACATTTTTCATTTGCATTTTTGTTTAATAGGTAATTGACTTCAACTTTTGTAAAAACCTCCAATATTTTGATAATTTCAATTATTTCTTCATCGGAGTACTTCATACCATTTTGTTCATTTAAAATTTTTTTTGCTTTTTCAAGTTCCATGTTTCCATAAAAAGCGAAAAGGAGTAGGGCATACTCGTTTGTGCTATTATGAGATTAAGTGCTAAGGGTCGCTTAGGACTGCTGTAATTATTGTTTTTCTAATATTTCCTTAATTGAGTTTTTAACCACCATGTGTTTGCCATTTCTGAAAATAACTTCGGCTCGGCTGTATTCTTTCAAACCTAAAATAGTTCTTAATTTTTTGGCCTCTTCGTCTTTGATATTTTTTTCGGTGGTGGTATTTATACAAACATTACCGCTTTCGTGTTTAACAATTGTAATTTCCTTGCATTGATTATTTCTGAAGTTTTCTAGGATTCTACTTTCTTCATTTGAGAACAAACCAAAATTAGAAAGATAGCTCTCCATTTTTTCATTTTCGAATAATTTAACTAATAGCGGAATAATCGGAATATTGATAAAAGTATCAGCAGAAAACTTTTCTGAATAAAAATTATAAAGTGCTTCTTTTTCAATTAATGAGGTGGGATTATTCTTTAATGTTACAAAAAAACAATCACCAGTATCAGCACCTGGAAATATAATTATTGATGGGTTTCTCTTTAATACTAGGGCACTAAAAAGTAAACCGCTCATTTCAGACAAATAAAGACTGGTTTCTTCAGTTAAGTTATCTTTGATTGTGTCAATAAAATATTGTTTATTAAAATTAACTCCGAACTCTTTTATTGTATCTGCTGGGTAATAATCTAAAAGTAGGGATTCAAATTCCTCTTTTGTTAGCTGTTCTATATTTTTCTCATAAGTAGTCAATCCAAACATTTCTTCTTTCAGTTCTCTAATAGTTTGAAAGTCGATATTTATCTTCCGCAACTCTTTTACAATGAGTAACCATAATGCATTAAAAACGTCCAAGTAAACCCATTTTCGTTCTGTTTTTCTTTCTATAAGATTATGGTTATCTGCTATAACAGTATTTATTATTTTAGCTTCTTTCCATGCAACATATAATCTTGGCTTAATATCCAAAATCGCCAAAGGAATTTTCTTTTCTGAAATTTTAGGGTAAAAATCTTTTAGTTCCATAGTTATTTATTTTGTCCGTACAAATATAATAATTTATTTTTTAGTTCGCATAAAAGAATAAAAAAAATATTTTTAACTTTGTATAAATTTATAGAAAATAAAGCTATGAGAAGAATAGAAAAAAAATGTAAAAATCCTGAATGTAATGTCATAATAAACCTACATGAAAATCCAAAGAAGTTGTTTTGCAATTTGTCTTGTAAAAACAGATATCATTATTTGATAGATACAATTGAAAATGCAGAAATCATTTCATTAAACAAAGCATTAAGAACCAACAACAAATTCTTATTGATTTTGATAGAAAAAGGTGTTTTTGAAATAAATGCAGATGCCGCTTGTGCATTGGGTTTTCAAAAGAACGTTTTTATGGACATTAAACATTTTAATATAAACGGAATACAATACGTAAATCTAAGAAGATTGAAAGACGTTTATTTTGTTTACAATCCAATTAGAAACGTTATTATCATATACTATTTTGATAACAAAAAAGAAGTTGCATAAAGCAACGTTAATAATCGTTGAAAAACGATTATAAACCGTTTCAATTTGTGAGCTTTGTTGTTTCGTTTTATTAGCAGCTTTTTTTTTAAATTATAAAATTTAAACTTTACTGGGGGTAGGTTTGTGCATTTAAATAAATATTAATAAAGATATTTAATATTTTAAATAATAAGTTTTATTGACCGTTATTGTCAAAATGTTTGTACAAATTTGCTAAGTGTTTTTTCAGATGACTATATTATCAAAAAGATAAACCAGTAACCCAAATAAAACAAGAATCGATTTTCAAGTTTTAAAGGAAATAATATCGAGGTTCCCTTTTAGGAAGGTAATAGTGTAAAATTAGAAACAATGACGTAAACTAAGTTTAATAAAATAAAATTCAATACTAATTTTTAAATTCTTATTTTTAAACACTTTAAAATTTAACACATACAATGGCAATCAAAAAATCTGAATTATATAGCTCCCTTTGGGCAAGTTGTGATGAATTACGTGGCGGAATGGATGCCTCACAATACAAAGATTATGTACTTACAATGCTGTTCGTGAAGTATATCTCGGATAAATATGCAGGAGATAAATATGCACCACTTCTTATCCCAGAAGGTGCTAGCTTCAAAGACATGGTAGCATTGGTAGGGAAAGAAACCATTGGTGATGACATCAACAAAAAAATTCTTAATCCATTAAAAGAAGCAAATCAACTTCAAGATTTCCCAGATTTCAATGACCCAACAAAGTTAGGAAGTGGTAAGGAAATGATTGATACATTGTCTAAACTAATTCTGATATTCAATAAACCCGAACTGGACTTCAGTAAGAACAAAGCTGAAGGTGATGACATTCTGGGTGATGCCTATGAATTTCTGATGCGTCACTTTGCTACAGAAAGTGGAAAGTCTA
>Ga0114971_10003426_pt1 | contig 10753 bp, 10 predicted proteins | sample M_140625_MF_Meta_FD_87320 | JGI IMG/M metagenome (GOLD analysis project Ga0114971, IMG submission 87320) | Freshwater microbial communities from Lake Montjoie, Canada to study carbon cycling - M_140625_MF_MetaG | ecosystem: Environmental > Aquatic > Freshwater > Lake | place: Lake Montjoie...
AAAGGCAACGGATGTCCTTGGTTACCGGCCGCAGTACGGCTTTGATGGCTACTTAGACAGTTTACGAAGTGGCACAAGCGATGGCTATTATCCACCCCAAGGTTTGCCATGGTGGGGAGTTTAGGCTCTCGGAGACAGCTCGTTAGAGGGGCTTGATGACTTTCAATGTGACTTGGTTCCGGGTGTTCGGAGCATTCGGATCTCCGACAACAAAGAAGTAATCAGCCCCACCGCTGCGCGACTTTTGCGCGTAGGCAAGATAAATGTTTGTTCCCATCTGGGCACCCACATTTGCCGCATTCCCGGTTCCGTTTTGAGACACGAGTCGAAGCGAAACCGTGCGTAGCGTATCCAAACGGACTGTTCCGGTGATGATGGTTTGCCGAACTGTCTGCTCGGTACGCTGCTGCTGGTTGTAACGCGCATAGACCGAAAACGGCTTGCTGATCAGAATGCCTTGCGAAACACCAAAGTCGCGTACACCCTGCCCGATTTGCCGACCCCGTCCAAAGCTCACCATGCCGCCTTGGAAGAGCGTCCGCTGGTTCCATCCAACATTCAGCCCGGTGTAATAGTCCTCGTAACGTGTCTGCTCATCCTGTTTACGCTCGCCCTGCGAGAGGTTCAAGCCTGCACTCCAGCCGCTGCGCAGAAGGGATGACATATTGGAATAGAACGTCCGATAGAAAAACTGACCATTACTAATGCGGTCCGCGATATCAAAGCCTGCATTGATGTCATAGGACTGTACTGGACCGCGGTCAAACCTGTTTGTCAGTCCGATGTTAGTGTTATAGTTCAGCCGGTCAGGATTCCGAAGCAAGCCAAGGTTGCTGATGAAGTCACGCGACATGATTGAACGAAGAAAAGAATAGCGGACTTTGCCATTTGTGGCATAGCTGTTGATGCCAAAGTCACTGTCTCCGCCGCGCGGGTCATCATTTAGCCAAGACTGCGTTTTGACAGCAAAGATGCTGTTGCGGCGGTCCCCTTTGATCCAGCCATGGTTTGCATAGGCGCGCGCTGTGCGGTTGGCTGAAACGCCGTATTTATTATCCAATGTCGCCGAAACGCCATAGCCGCTAAAGAGGCCGCTTGCTTGGTTGACCGACAGTGCCATTGTGTCCCGGTCATTCGGCGTTGAGCGTGCCATCGTTGAGAGAAAGCCTATCGATGTTGGTCCTTGGCGGCCGACGACTTTCATGCCGGAGTCAAACTGTCCTATTCTGCGCGTGTAGAGCAATTCGACATCGGGGAGGAACTGAGCGCCTTCCGCAAAGAATGGCCGGCGGTCTTCGACGTACTGCTCGTTGTACGAGAGGTTCACTGATGCAACTTGTTGTTCAATCGTTTGAAAGTCAGGGTTGATGGCAACTAGACCCGTCAGTGTTGTGCTAATCGGTTGCTTAATGTCAACTCCAAAACGTGCACGCTGGCCATCTGGTTTGACCGTCCCAAGCATGAATGGCAAGATAACGGACTTCGGCCTGATATCGGGCATCGGGGATGGCAGCTGGATATCGGGCATGAACTGTGACACAGCGCCCATTGATTGGCCTTCGACAGGGATCTGCGGCCATACCATCGGGTTGCTCTCGCGATTCATCGAGCGCATCAGGACCAAACCGATCGAGTTTGCTCCTTTGGGATGACGCATCATCGAGAAGGGAATCGCAAGCTCCGCAATCCAGCCATCATCGGTTTGGCGGACACTTGCTTTCCAGTCGCCTGCCCAAGTGATATTTCCCGCGGTACCGCCTTCAAGCGCATCCACTTGAGTGCCATTGGCATTGACTGAAAATGTTGACATGCCACGGTGGAGATGCTGGCTATCAACGTGGACCGTGACGTGGTCATCCCCCCAGACAGCTTGGCTACCACGCTGCGTTTCGCTCTTACGTTGCTTTTCAGGCGCAGCATCGTGGCAGTGGAAGGCCACAAACAATGTCTTGCCATCCGTGGTGACCCAGGCATCCGTCTGTTCAACAACAGGGGCATCCCCGGTGAAGCGGTTAAACGATTTAATACGCAGGGCATTCCGCCAAGCCGGGTCATCCAAGCGGCCATCGATGACAGGTGCAGCTTCAGCCTTAGACAGCTTGATATTTGGACGCGTCCAGGCATCCGGGGCCACGGGGGATGCGAGTGCGCCCGACGCCATTCCAAGAAGAATCATCGAGCAAAGAGCGGTGTAGAAGTTGGTGGATTTAAGCATTGGGACGTATTGGGACAGCCATTAAAAAGAGCCCGGTCTTTTGAACCGGGCTCTCAGTGAGCTCCCCCGACTGGATTCGAACCAGTGACCCTTCGGTTAACAGCCGAATGCTCTACCGCTGAGCTACAGGGGACCGCGTCAAAATACTATCAAGGGTTTGCGGCATTTTCAAGAACTTCAGCGAAATCCTGTTGGGAATACAGGGGGAATGACCCGGTTAGATGCGAAGAAGTCACTTAAAACACCACCGAATGCCCAACTGACAACACAATCTGGGTGCGCTGTGTGCCGGCTGCGAACATCGCCTGCGATGCCGCATCGTAGCGAAGCTCGACCACCGTACGTTCTTTTTTGGTCAGATCCGGTGTGATGAACGAAATGCTGATGCTTCCGACACGCGCTGCGGAGCCGCTCGGCATGGTTGTTCCGATCACCGATGGTGAGACACCTCCGGGATTCAGCGACAGTGTTTCCAAGCGGAAGCCAAACTGGCCGGTGCGACGCTGCGGCGTCAAGAGCTGGATCACGGCTGTATAGCTTGTATTCATATTGGCACCGGATGCCTTGCCGGCATTCGCTTGCAGCTGCATGCGCACAAGCCCCAGGCCAGCTGCGGGAGTTTCATTGGTGAGCGAAGCCAAATACGATGCTGATGTCGCGCTGCTATGTGGTGCCGTGACTGCAAATGCTGCACGCCGCCGTGTCCCGGCTTCATTCGTTGTGTCAACCGTCATCGCGAGGCTGGTCTGCTGACTTGCAAAGCTGCCATCCACGAGTGGGTTATGTAGCTGAAACGTTGTCTTGCTGCCCGTAAGGGCATCCTTTTGGATCCGAACACCACGCACCAAAACGGGTGTCATGTACTGGAACGCAAATGACTTCGAGACGAACGCATCCCCCCCGATGTCATCATAGGTGTACAGAGGCCGGAACTGGCCGACTTCGTACTTGGTTTCATCTGTGCGAGAGATAACCGAGCGGAAGCCATAGACTTCAGCGAGGCTGAGGCCGCCGCGGAGGAGTCGCTGTTTTGCTTCACCATCCATGATACGGACATAAAATCCTGGGTCTTCATTACCGGATGCTTCTTTACGGATGCTGATCTCAGCGGAATTCAGTGCGAAGGATCCGCCTTGATTGGTGAAGGCGTAGCCAGTGTTATTGGAGATGTTTCGAAGGGATGCGCTGTTCGTTAGCGCGAATGCCCCATGGAATTTGTATTGTTGGAGCTGAGAGGTTTTCCCGAGGGCTTCCATTCCGATGCCTTGAATCCGGGTTACGCTATTCCTGATTTTGTCGATATCTTTTTGTGTTGCGGGATCGGTTTCCGGGGGTGGTGCAACTTCTTGTGCCAAAACTGGCCCAGCGATAAGGCTGGCAGCGAGCACCAATGGGATAGCCGTTAGGAGAGCGAGCTTTTTGTTACTTGGCATCTTAATTGTCATCCTTGGACTCGGCCTGCAACTTTCGGAAGAGCTCTTGCTGCACAGGTGTGAGGACTCGGAAAAGCTCATCTTGTGCACGCTTTTGGATTGGGGCAGCTTCGCGCATCGCGGCGGACTGTATTGGTTCGAGCTCCTTTCGGAACTTTGCCATCACAATCTTGCGGCGGGCTTCGGCGACAGGAGAGTTCTCGACGGTCCCTGTGAGGGTTTCGTTCTGATACTTGCGCGCAATCGCTTCCATCCGGGGCTGATACTTGTCCTGAATCCGCTTATTGATCGGATCGTACTTCTTCTGGATTGCTTCAATCTTGCGGCGTTGTTCAGGGGTCAAGCCGAGCTTATCTGCCATTGTTTGCGGGGCTGGAGCGCCCTGCAGTACAAGCAGGTGGGGGGCTAAAGATATCAGAGCGAAAGTGTGCAGCATGGGTGGTTTTCCCGAGGGATGTGCGGGTGCGAAGGTACGCGATGGTGAAATTGCCGAATCCCCACAGCAAACGCCATGGGGATCCAACGGGTTATGGACTAGTTGGAAAGCTTCCAGCGGAGCTTGTCACCCTTGGAGAAGCCACCGGCGAGGTAGCCTGCAGGGGTTCCGGTTCCACCAAGGACTGCATTGTTCAATGCACCAAAGGTCACAAACTTGCTGACGTAAAGCGATTCATTGCTGAAGAGGCCGGTCAGGTTGACAGTTGGGAAGTCAACGATGGTTGTGAAGAAGACACCTGACTTGAACAATTTCTTGTTTGAATCATTTGTCTCATTCTCTTCGCCGAGCGTGCCGAGGAAGATTGCGCCACGGAGCTTGTCCGTGTTGACAACATGCTGAGCGGTCAGTTGCGCAGATGAAACGGTTGCGGATCCAGTGATCGCGTTGACTGCATTGGATGCATCGCCAACAGTGATTTCGCCAGCAGCGCCGTAAACGACCTTGCCTTCGAACTCGATGTCACGTGCTTTGTCTTCGACTTCGATCTTTCCTGATGCATTGGACGCACCGTTGACCGAGCCAACAGTCTTGATCTTTGCTTCGACTTCAACCTTGATGGCGGATGCCGTTGCATTGATGCCCGCTGGGGTTGCGAGGATGGAGCCAGCTGGGTTCAGCTTCAGTTCACCGGTGACGGTTCCCTTGGAGCAACCGCTGACGACGGAGATTGTGAGCGCGGCAAAGCTAAGCGCAACAACGTTCAATTTCATGAGTAAGTTTTCCCTGTGATTGTTGCCGGTTCAACATTGCGAACTCGACACAGGGTCAATACTAGACCAGTATTTGTACTAACAGCACTCAGAATCTGACTAAACTTTTATAAACTTTTAACGTGCGTGATTATATGGTGAGTTTGCTATATTGTTTAACATTAATATAAAGTTTAATGTCGCCGAAATACGCTTGTGGATGGCCGGAAATGTGGTTCATCTTGCTCTTTGGTTTTTTTGCTGGTGCGCATGCAACCTGGACTGATAAATCTGTTTCGGTCTATTACAAGGCAACAATAAAGGGCAGCCGGTCCATTTGGCTGCCCTTTCCGAAGGGTTTATATGGTTATGTAAACCAGTCTAAATAAGGGGTCGATTCCTTTATGGAGCCGCTGGCACTTTGTCGTTAACCAACCTCTTGATGACCTCTCCCATAATCTTGCCATGCTCCGCAGCATATTTTCCACGAAGATCCGGTCTGGAGATAAGCCGTTCAATCAGCGCCTCGCGTTCCGCACCCGAAAGCTCTTCCGTGCGGTCCACATAGCCAGGTCTAAAAATCACATAGTAAGGACTTAGGTTTAGGGTCTTAACGAAATCAGCTGCCTTTTCATCTGGAATCTGCTGTCCTAATATCTCAGTAAAGCCCTTTTTGATCTCGCCGACCTTGCCAAAAAGGTTTGACTGTGAAAATACGAAAGCTGCCAGCGTATCGCCATTCAAGCGCTTAGAGTCAGCCTTTGGGACATAGACTTTAACCCAAACAGTGCCCTTGGGAAGCTTTTTCACAATGGAATCCAAGAGATCCTCTATTGATGTCGATGCTAAATCAATGCCAGCAACGTCCACCTTTGTATTTCCTGTAGAGGTGTCACTGTAGACATTGGCACCGACGGATTTTGGCAGCTTCCCAAGAAGAAAACTTAGGCTTGGTTTCTGTACGGAAATGGTGGGCGGCTGCGTCGCTTGCACCTTAGGGTTGGACATTGATCCAACAGGGTGAGACGTCCCGCTTAGGAACATCGACAGCAAAACAAGTGTGGTCATAGTCAAACCCTATCAGGGTGTACAGCCCCGATGTCAATCACAATCGGTAGAAATGGTGCGTCTAAAACTATAATTTAGAAAAATTTAGTAGTGATTTCACGATGAAGAGATGTACCTGACGTCTGTAAGGATGCCATCCACGCGAACATCCCAAGCATCCATCGGGACAGTATCGACTAACATCTCGTTCCAGCAAACGCCAATCTTGATGGTTGACTCCGGGATTCTGGCAAGTAATCGGTCGTACCATCCACCCCCAAAGCCAAGCCGGCCACCCCTTGGGGAGAAGGCAAGTCCGGGTATGAAAATGGCATCTAGAATTGTCAAATCGACAAGGGCATCGTATTCAATAGGTGGCTGCATGACGCCAAACGGGCCGCGTATCAGCAGCAGGGGGTTGGTAATCATCACCAAATCCAGCTGGTTTTCCAGCATCATCCGTGGAGCATAGAGTGTAGCCGAACCACTAACAAGGAGTTGTTGCGCCGGGCTCCAAATGTCAGGTTCGTCTGGCAGCGGGATGAACACTGCGATGTGCTCCCATTTGCGCTCGGCCATCAATGTGTGAAAGGTCGCGCAGAGCTTTGTTTTACACTCATCGAGCGCAGCGGTCTCCAGAGACAAAAACTCTGCACGCTGGCGTCTTGCCCACGCACGGAGGTCTTTCTTTTCTGTCTCAAACGCCGATGTCGCCACTAGCCACCCATCGGAGTCAGCGTCAGTCCGTCTGTCGTAGTGCTTTCCTCTTCTGGTCCAAGCATGTCGCCGAAAATCCGATGCGCGTTGCCATACAAAATGCGGTGCCGCTCGTCATCGGAGAGGTCAAGCTCATCGAGGAGAGCCAGCACTGCCGCCGGGTCAGTTCCCGGCGAACCAGAGCCAAAGACCAGCTTGCGACATCCGCCAAGACGCTGAATCGCGAAGGCAATCTTTTCACTTGTCAGTGCGCCACTAAAGTCAAGGAAGAGATTTGTTGGGCGGACGGCGTAGTCGATGGCTTCACGCCATTCATCCCCGCCCATACCACTCGCAATCACCTTGCCGGTGCCGAGGAAACTCGCGATGTCAACCGCGTGGTGCATCGCAGCGGCGGTTGGGGTATGAATCAGCAATGCCTTGCCGTAGCGTCGGAACACAGTGAGCAGATCCTGACAGCGTGCCAGCGTGACTGGTTCACCTGTCGCTGGGTTTGGGTACAGCACCGCACCGACAAAGTTGTCGTGGAACATGTACTTACGCATTAAGTTTGCGCTTTCATCATGTTGATTCGGCTGAATCACAAGCCAGCCCTTAAGCACAACACCGCCACCCTTGGAGCCTGCTGCCTCGTATACGGCATCATTTCCCGCAACCATGTCGTAGCGTCTAGCGAGCGCGCTTGCAAAGCACCCTAATGTAATCCCGCGTTGGAGCAGCTGACCCTTGACGTGGTCGGGTTGGTTCCAGCTGGGCGCGGCGGTCGTCGGGCCCCATTGGCCATGGATGTCACAGATCACGCAACACCTCCCGCAAACATCGCTTGTGCGTTTCCAAAAAGGACATCGTGTTTTTGCTCATCTGAGATGTGGGACATCTTGACCACTGCAACGGCGCTGGTAAGAGAGCCAAAAGCAATCGATCCGGAGCCAAACAACACACGCTTACTGGTCATCGTGTTCACCACGAGGTCAATTTCGCCAATACCGCGCATCCCGTTTGTACAAAGGTACAAATTCGGCATTGCGGGCGCCAGGGCGATGATTTCAGAAATACTCTCGCTTGTCACGCCTTGTGCGATGACCGGGCCCTTGTACCCGCTTGCATGCAGAATTCCACGGAACTGGCTGAGGTCACCGATACGGCTTGCCTCAAGGATGATGGGAAGCGTGACGCCTTGTTGTGCGAGCGAAGCGAGCATCCCAAGGAATGCTGCGTGGTACATCGGCCATTGTTGCGCAATCGGGAAGGCCGCCAGCGCAATAAAGCCTTCCATCGAAGGAAGCAACGTAGTGCGCGGGTCGAGCGTCGCAATCCCCTTGAGCTTCCCACCGGATTGATTACAATTTGCCAGCGTCTCACGATTGCCAGCATTAGCGGAGTGATAAATCCCGCGCGTTGAAATGGTCAACGCCCGGTGCACGCCATGACCGTCCATCGACGCCACCAATTTCGCAGTTCCAGGTTCCGTCGTCCTTGGTGGGACAGCTCCAAAAACCGTGAATACATCGATGATGGGACTACTCATGCGCTCGCTCCATCGCCGCCCGGAGGCGCTTCGCTGTACGCTCCTTACCCAAAACGGCAATACAGTCAAACAAACTCGGTCCCTGCTCACGTCCGGTTACTGCGATGCGTACTGGATGCGTCGCGGCACCCTTCTCGCGTCCCTGGTCCGCGGCCGCTGTCCGAACGGCCTCTTCAATCGCAGTGGATGTCCAATCAGTCAGACCATCAACGGAGTCTACAAGTGCAGCTAAGTAAGGCTTTACACCCGATTTTTGCAGCCACTTGGCTACTACTTTTTCATCTGTCAGCACACTATCCGTGAAGAAGAACCAAATGAGATTCGGTGCTTCATCGAGGCGGGTCAGCTTTTCCTGTTCGAGGGCAAGCGCCGCCGCCGCGTATGCTCGGGTTTCCGCAGAGCAGTCTGCCGCAACCAGACCAGATTCTAGAATAAATGGCTCGGCTGCAGCATAGAGCGCTTCGGGAGACATTTGCCGGATGTACAAACCGTTCATCCACAGCAGCTTGTCCTGATCGAATGCACCGCCGGAGCGTGAGATGCGCTCAAGCGTAAAGGCATTGATGAGCTCTTCCCGCGTGAAGACTTCCTGATTGTCGCCAGCGGACCATCCGATGAGGGCGAGGAAGTTGACGATGGCATCCGGGAGGTAACCTTCGTTGTTGACCAGGCCGCCAGTGATCTCTCCGGTGGGAAGGCCATCCTTGAGCTCGGGAACCGGTCCTAAAATAGGCTTTGCGCCATGGCGCTTAGAAAGCTTCTTGCCGCCGCCCGGCGCCAATACATTTGGGGTGTGCACAAAAATGGGTGGCTCCCACTCGAATGCACGGAAAATCTGAATATGCTTTGGCAGACTTGGCAACCAGTCATCCCCGCGGAGGACGTGGGAAATCTGCATGTCGTGATCATCCACCATCGCAGCAAAGTGGTACGGAGGAAAACCATCCGCCTTCAATATGATGAAATCATCCTGTGTGGTGGCATCCCACTGCATGTGCCCGTGGAGGAGGTCATCGGCTTCAATCATGCCAGTGACAGGCATCTTGATGCGGACGACTGCGCCTTCGCCGGCGGCGACACGCGCTTGGGCATCGGCCAGCGGATACTCACGGAACTGCCGGTCGTAGGTGTAAGGAACCTTGCGCATATCGCAAGCCCCACGCTTAGCATCTAGTTCTTCTTTGGTTTCAAATGCGTAATACGCCTTGCCATCAGAGAGCAGCTGTTCGATCAGCTCATGGTAGCGTGGCAGACGTTGCGACTGGAAGTAAGGACCAAACTGCCCGCCATTTTCAGGCAACAGGGATGCATCCACATCGCCATACTTTGCGGAATCCAGAGCCGCGATACTTGTTGCATCCGGGCCCTCATCGTAGTTGAGACCCAGCGCATGCAGCGATGCAATGATGCTCTCTAGGGATCCGGGAACCAGACGGTTCTGATCGGTGTCTTCTATACGGAGGACGAAGTCGCCTCCGTGCTTGCGGGCGAAGAGCCATGAGAAGAGCGCGGTTCGGAAAGCGCCAACATGAAGAAAGCCTGTCGGACTCGGCGCGAACCTTGTCCGCACTCGGGTCGGTACAGTATTTAACACGCGGGTATCATACCCCCGCCCACCATTTGGGGGCAATCACACACGGTGTGCATCAGGATACACTGGACCTGAAAAGACAACACTTTGTAACTGTTTTGGCAGCCCGGCTTTAACCGGCTGGCGGGTCACCCCAAGGCTGCCTGAGGGAGCATCGCCAACATGGCTGGAAACAACTCGCGTATCCTGATCGGATCATTGGTCGCCGGAGGACTCATCTCGGCAGGCGTCATTTTCAAGATGCAGCCTCCCAAAGTAGAGACCATTCTCCCTATAAGCCGTAATGTCATCACCAGCATCGCTGCTAGTGGTCGCCTCCGCGGGGATGTCGAAACCAGTATCGGCGCGCAGACCGGCGGGCGGGTCGCCCGTGTCCTCGTGCATGAAGGCGACAAGATTCTGACAGGCACTGTAGTCGCTGAGCTCGACACGGATGTCCTTAGTGCGCAGCTCGGTCAGGCTACCGTGGGCGTTGCGACTGCAAAGGCATTACTCACACAAACCATGACGCAGCTTGGGACGGCAAAAGCACAGGTGATGTCAGCGCAGGACACCGTCCGTACTGCAAAAGCATCCCTTGCACAGGTCAGCCGTCCACCGCTGGGGTCCGAAGTCAATCGTCTCAAAGCGGATGTCGACCAAGCGGTGGCTGTCGCCGAAGCAAAGCAGGCTACCGCGCGAAACCGATTGTCCGAGCTACGAAATGGCGCAACCAAAGAGGAACGAGATCAGGCCCGTGCCCAGCTTGCGCAGGCATCCGCGCAGGTGGAGCAGGCTGAAAAGGACTTCAACCGCCAGAAAGCGCTAGTCAAGGAAGGCGCAGTGTCAAAATCTGCTCTCGATGCGGCTGAAACTGCACTGACGGTAGCGCAGCGGACGCATGAAAACGCCGATGCCCGCCTAAAGCAGCTGACGGTCGGAACGCGTAAGGAGCAAATCGCGCAGGCGGAAGCGGATCTTCGGGCTGCTGAGGCGACACTGCGAGGTGCCCGCGCAAGCGGAGAAGCCCAGCTGCAAACGCTGCTCAGCCAGCC
>Ga0114971_10003428_pt1 | contig 10752 bp, 11 predicted proteins | sample M_140625_MF_Meta_FD_87320 | JGI IMG/M metagenome (GOLD analysis project Ga0114971, IMG submission 87320) | Freshwater microbial communities from Lake Montjoie, Canada to study carbon cycling - M_140625_MF_MetaG | ecosystem: Environmental > Aquatic > Freshwater > Lake | place: Lake Montjoie...
CCCCCACCACCGCCGCCACCACCCTGGCCGAAGACCCGCCGGAGGCGAGTGGGCAAGTGAGCCAGTAGGTCAGAAAACACCCAATCGCGCCCACCCACTCACTGGCTCACTGGCTTACTCGCCCACTCACCTACTTCCCATGCGCTTCCCCCGAATCCTCGCCGCCATCCGCAGCACCCCGTGGGCCGCGCTGCCGTCCACCGTCCACGCCATCCATGCTGCGGTCCTCGCCGCCGCCGGGCGTGATGGCCTGCCCGACGCGGACATGGGTGAGGATGGACCTATGCCGGAGGCGGCACCTCTCTACGTCATCTCACCTGATGGCATCGCCGTGATCCCGGTGCGGGGCATCATCGGCAAGCACCTCTCCTCGATGGAGACCATGTGCGGCGGGTACGACCTCGACACGCTTGCGCCCGCTTTGGCCGCCAGCGCCGCCGACCCGCGCGTCCGCGAGCGCGTGCTCTTCATCGATTCCCCGGGCGGCACCTGCACCGGCGTGCCCGAGGCCTTCGCCGCCGTGCGCCGCAGCGCCGACATCAAGCCCGTGTTCGGCTTCACCGATTCGCAGGCCTGCTCCGCCGCCCAATGGATTGCCAGTGCCTGCGACCGCTTCGCCATCACCACCAGCGCCACCGTCGGCAGCGTCGGCGTCTACTGCGCCCTGGTGGATGAGAGCGCCGCCTGGGCCAAGGACGGCTACCGGCTCGAACTCGTGAAGGCTGGCGCCCAAAAAGCCGCGGGCATCGCGGGCGCCCCCATCACTGCCGACGACGTGGCCGGCTTCCAGCGCAACGTCGACACCATCTACGGGATGTTCATCGCCGATGTCCGCACCGGCCGCGGCCTGGTGGACGACGCCGTGCTACAAGGCCAGACCTTCATGGGTCACGCCGCTGTGGACGCCAACCTGGCCGACGACGTCGTGACCGACCTCGCCGACCTGCTCGCCCAGATTGTCGCGGCCCGATGAAAGCCAGTGTGAAAGTGAGCCAGAGAGCCAGTAGGTCAGAGAAGGCGCGCAGTCCGCTGGCTCACTGGCTTTCTGGCTCACTCACCCACTTCCCCGGCGCTTCGCGCCGCGCCGCCACCATGGACGCCCGCACTTCCCATTCGTAACCGGCACACCGCCACCAAACCCCACATGAGCCTTTTCTCCAAAAAGCCCGCCTTCGTCCTCACCGCGCTCGCGGCTGCTGGTATCAGCGCCGAGCAGGTCGACGCCGCCTACGCCGCCGGCAACACCGACTTCCTCGTCGGTGAATCCGCCACCCGCGACCAGCTCGCCGCCGACATCGCCACCAAGGACCGGGCGCTGCAAGCCCGGGACGCCATGTTGCAAATTGCGGCCACCCGCGACACCTCGTTCCTCGCCGCACTGAGCGCGCTCGGCATCGACCCGGTCGCCCTGCTCGCCACCGGCGCCGACCCCGCCGCCATCGCCCGCGACACGCTCAAGACCGCGTCCGCCCGCGAAGCTGCCGAGACCCTTTCCCGCCACGGCATCAAACCCATCGCCGGCGCCAGCACCCCGGCCGGCAGCGGCAAGCCCGAACCCCAGACGTTGGCCCAATACCGGGAGATGAAACCGTGGGAAGCGAAGTCGTTCTTCGCATCCGGCGGCACGCTCGCGGACTGACCACCACCCAGCCCACACCCACTCCCGTCGATACTTAACACCTAGACCACCATGGCAAACACCCTCACAAACCTGATTCCAGACGCCTTTGCGGCGATGGATGTCGTCTCCCGCGAGTTGGTCGGATTCATCCCCGGCATCTCTCGCGACACCAGCGCTGATCGCGTCGCGATCAACCAGTCCCTCCGCATCCCCGTCGTCGCCGCGAACACCGCCGGCCTCGACATCACCCCCGCGATGGCTTTCCCGGCGCGGGCTGACCAGACCGTCGCCAACGTCGCGCTCACCATCACCAAGCAGCGCGCCTATCCCTTCAGCTGGACCAACGAAGAGCGCTACTCGCTCAACCAAGGCCCCGGCGTCCTCACCATCAATCAGGGCCAGATTGCCCAAGCGATGCGCGCCGCGGTCAACGAGATGGAGTCCGACATCGCGGTCGCCGCCAACCTCGGCGCTTCACGCGCCTACGGCACCGCCGGCACCACCGCCTTTGCCACCAACCTCGGCGAGTCCGCCCAGATCAAAAAGATCCTCGACGACAACGGCGCTCCGGGCGCCGACCGCTCGCTTGTGGTCAACACCACCTCCGGCGCTGCCCTGCGCACGCTGCTCAACAACCCGCTCAACGCCAACACCTCGCTCAACGGCGACATGACCCGCCAGGGCGTCATCCTCGATGTCAACGGGTTCAACTTCCGCGAATCCGCCCAGGTGGTCACCAGCACCGCGGGTGCCATGGCCAGCGCCACCTCCACCAGCGCCGCCTTCACCGTGGGGCAGACCGCCATCCCGTTGGCCACGGCCGGCACCGGTGTGGTTGCCGCGGGCGACATCATCACCTTCGCCAACGATACCAACAAGTACGTCGTGTCGGCGGTCTCGTTTGCCGGTGCGAATCCGGCCTCGGGCGACACCATCACGCTGGCCGCTCCCGGCCTCCGCGTTGCGCAAGGTGTCGCCACCCGCGCCATCACCGTGGTCGCCGCCGCGGCGCGCAACATTGGGTTCTCCCGCAACGCCATCGTGTTCGCCACCCGCTTGCCGGCCTCCGTCGAGCGCGACCTGGCCTTCATGAAAGAAATCGTCACCGACCCCGTCTCGGGCATCTCCTTCGAGATTGCCGGGTATCCCGGCATCGACATGGCCACCTACCACGTCCGCGCCTGCTGGGGCGTCAAAGTCATCAAGCCCGAGCACATCTCCATCCTGCTCGGCTAAGCAAGTGGGTGAATGGGCAAGTGAGCCAGTAGGTCAGAGAGCCAGCGACAACCTCACTCCCTCCCTCACTGGCTCACTGGCTCACTGGCTCACTCACCCACCGCCGCACCGCCCCGCCCTTCGGATTCGCTCCCCGAGGGGCGGGGTTTTTCCTTCTCCCCATGAACGCCTTCGACACCCTCTGCGCCACATCGCTCGAAGCCGCTGCCTCCGTATGCGGCCAATCCTTCAAGCTCGCCGGCACTGACACCCTCTTCGTCGGCATCCTTGATGCCTACCGGCGCCGGACCAAGCTGGCCGATGGCGGTTTCGGCATCGAGTGCGACTCCCTGCTCACCGCGGCCAAGGCCCAGTTCGCCGGCATCGTGCTGCCCAAGACCGGCGGACGCCTCCTGTGCAACGGCCACACCTACGTCATCGTCGACATCACCGACGACCCGTCGGGCATCGTCTTCGGACTCAATGGCGTGAACCAGTAAGCCAGTGAGCCAGACAGTGAGTGGGCGAGTAGGTCAGAGAAGAGCGCCAGCCTTACTCACTCACTGGCTCACTGGTTCACTTGCCCACTCTCTTATGACCTTCGGCATCAAAGTCGAGACCGCCCAGCTTGAGAACGCCCTCCGCGCCCTCGCGGCTGGCACCGGCAAGGAGCTGCGGCGCGCGTTGCGCGAAGACCTCGGCCGCCCGCTCGTGGCCGACCTCATCAAGTTCACTCCGCCCAACATCTTCAAGGGCGCCCGCCAGCAATCCCACACCGAGCAGCGCAAGATCGGCCAATCGCGCGTCCGGATGGACCTGCGCCGGCTGTTCAAGGGGAAAGCCCAGCTCGACGCCATGAGCAAGGCCAAGGGAACGCTTGGCGCCGCCATCGCGCGCGCCGTCAAAGCGGGCGACATCACCCTGGCCAACCAGCTCCTCACCCGCGGCCACTGGAAGGAGACCGCCGCTTACGAGCCCACCCGCGCCCTGCATCGCGCCGCCCGCAATAGTCGCGGCCGCGTGGCCAAGACCGCCGCGGGTATCTTCGTCCACAACGAAGCCGCCCGCCGTGAGTTCCTGGCCGACCGCCTCCGGTTTGTCGGCCTGGGCAAGAGCGGCTGGAACACCGCCGCCGATGGCGTAGGGCTGGCTTCCCGTCACCGCCCCGCCTACGTGCGCGCGCTCGGTGGCGATGGCGTCTACACCGAAGAGGGCAGCGCCGCCGCGCCGGTGATGACCCTGGGCAACAACGTGCCCCACATCCAAGAGGCCGGCCGCGAGCTGCGCATCATCGATGCCGCGCTGAAAGTCCGCCGGCAGCTGCTGCCGAAGCAGCTCGAGCAGACCCTCCGCGCCATCGCGCGCAAGGCCCGTGTGAAAGTGAGCCAGTGAGCCAGAAAGCCAGTGAGTGAGGCTGGCGCTGGCTCTCTGACCTACTGGCTCACTCGCCCACTGGCTCACTGGCTCACTTCTTCGCCGGCTTCGCCGGCGCGCCGCCACCATGGACGCGCGCGCACATCGGTTGACATGCGCTGCCTTCGTCCGCTGTTTTTCCTCCTCCTCGCAGTTGCGGTCGCGGTCCCCGCGCGCGCGCAAGGCACGCGAATCAAGGACCTCCCGCTCACCACCACCATCCCTATCGATGGACGCATCGCGCTGGATGCTTCCACCTTCCCGGCGCTTCGCGGCGTCTCGATTGCGCAGCTTGCCACCAATTTTGCGGCGGCCGCCACCGCCTCCAAGCTCGACGCCACCAATGGCGTGGCCGTGGGACTCACCACCGCCACCGTCCCGACTACCGGAAACGCCGTGGTCAACAAGACCGCGCTGGATGCCGCCGCAGCTCTGGCGCTTGCCAAGGCGAGCAATCTCTCCGACCTGGCATCTGCGGCCACGGCGCGCACCAACCTCGGGCTTGGCACACTGGCCACCCAGAGCGGCACCTTCTCCGGGACCAGCTCGGGAGTGAACACCGGCGACCAGACCACCATCACGGGCAACTCCGGCACAGCCACGGCGCTACAGACGGCGCGCGCCATCAATGGCGTATCATTCGATGGCACCTCAGCAATCACCGTGCCCGCGGCGGCGGGCACGCTCACCGGTTCAACCCTCGCCAGCGGGGTGACAGGGTCCAGCCTTGTCAGTGCTGCGGGCGGAGCGTTTGGGACCTCAGCCTACACCGCGGCCAGCGCCTATGATGTGGCCGGTGCGGCGGTCGCTGCGACCAACGGAATTGCCAGCACGTTCTACGACTTCGTTTCGCCTTGGGCGCGCGCTCGCTACTACGGTCTAACCGACCTCAACACGTTCGGCGATTCGCACACCGATTCCGGTGCCATCAGCTACGCCATCCAGCTCGCGGATACCAACGGGCTTACGCTGCACAACTACGGCGTCGGCGGCTCCGGACTGGTCTATCCGCACATCGGGAACGGCGTCCCTAAGTCGTTGGGGAACCAGGTCGGCCACTACATGGACCCGACTACATGGTCGGGCGTGGCCACGATGCTCTCGGGGTATAACGACGCCTACGTCCAGTATTCCTCCGACGCTTGGTCAACCGGCTATCGGCTCGCCTACCAGTCCGCCATCGCCCGACTTCTCGTCACCAACTACGTCAACTTGAGCAACGGCCGGACCGCCACCGGAGCGACCAACAGCACGCTGTCCACCACCGGCACCACGCTGGTCAGCTCAGTCACCGCGACGCTCAATCCTTTTCCGTGGGGCACACCGGCATCCGACCCGCGGAACACGCTTCTGCTACAATCAGGCCAGCGCCTTTCCATCGACCAATCCGCCGCCGCGAACGTCCTGTTCTTTGAGCTGACCACCGATGGCGGCGGGGCCTTGATATACGTCGGTGGAACCAACGTCGCCCGCATCGATACCCGACTTCCGACTCCTGCAACGACCAATCGACTGGCCGCCGCGATTGTCATCCCGCAGAGCGGATACACGCTGACCATCACCAACACCAGCGGCACGAATTACCTGATGGCGCTCGGTCAGCTTCCCGCTGCGTCTTCTGTGACCAACCGCGTCGTGATCGTGGGTGCTCCGATGCAGCTCACGACGACGCATTCCCGCACGGTTTCCGAAACTCTTGGCCAAGCTGCGTATGGTGCAGCTGTTGAGTTCTCTGATTTTCCGGTCTACTTCGCCGACCCGTCGAAGTTGATGGACCCGGTCTCCGACATCATCGGCTCCGCCGACCCGGACCATTTCATCCTATCGGGCCAGCGCAAGATCGCGCAGGCATTCCAGACCGCACAGCGCATCGTCCAGCCGGCCAGCAAGGGCACTTATGTCGGCTCATACGGCGAGACTATGACGCTCAACGGCACCGCGGGCGGCGTCGTCTCCATGTCGCTCGGCCGGCTCGACACCAATCGCGTGGTGATGCGGCTGTCCACTACGGGAACCGGCGTCTACGGCGCTGGCGATCTTGAGGTGGGAATGTACGGGGCCGACGGATCCAGTCTCGGCACCGCGCTAACCATCGCGCAGGACGGACTTGGTGCCAGATTCCTAAGCTCGGTCACGGCTGGAGCGGGTGGAGCATTTTCGGGTGTCGTGGGGGCTCCCGCCACAGACTTTATCTCACTGCAGACATCGGGCGGCACCGCGTACCTGCAGGCTCGGAATGCGAACAGCATCGCATCGATTCCGCTCTCGGTTTACGCAAACGGCATCTACTGGGGAAACGCCGGCGCTCAGACCGGCGCATCGTTCACTTCCCCCGCGCTCACCACGCCCACGCTCGGTGTCGCGACGGCGACTAGCGTGGCTGCTTCTGGGATACTCTCAGCGGGCGCGGGCTTGACGGTTGTTGGTACGGCTGCGGTCGCTCCGGCGTCGGACTTCATCTCGCTCCAGACCGCGGGCGGAACCGCATACCTACAAGCCAGAAATGCCGGAAGTGTCGCATCAATTCCGCTCTCGGTCTACGCAAGCGGCATCAGTTGGCTCAACGCTGGAAGTCAGTCGAGCGCCACTTTTATTGCACCGGTGCTCGGAGCTGCCACCGCGACATCGCTCGTGGCGTCGGCCGGAGTGACTGGTTCCACGATCACGGGCACGTCAGGAATAACAGTTGGTAACGGTTCCGGGAACCCGCTCACCACCTATAATGGTGGCACCAGCAGCATTCGCGGGCAGGATTACTTGACTGCCGGTTCTTACCGCTGGCGCGTCGCAACCCAGGGCGCCGAGTCGGGGTCCAACGCTGGTGCAGACATCCGGTTTGACGGCTACTCGGACGCGGGTACGTTTCTTGCAAGCCCGTTTGCTTTGGAGCGCGCTGGCAACGTCTACCTCCGCGCCCCTGCGGCGGGAACTGCCGCGACGTATTTCCCGGTGTATACTGGCGACCCTTCGTCCGCCTACAAGCAGGTCGTCTCACGGACGGCGGCAGAGGTCCGCGCAGATATTGGAGCAGGCACCGGAAGCGGTACGGTGACGAGCGCATCAGTGACTACCGCGAACGGTGTCAGCGCCACGGTCGCAACAGCCACCAATACTCCGGCGTTCACTTTCACGCTCGGTGCAATCACACCAAGCTCGGTGGTGGCCTCTGGAGCCATCACCGCGGGCACGGGGTTGACGGTCGGCACCGGGTCCGGGAACCCGCTCATTTCTATCAATGGTGGAACCAGTTCAATCCGTGGCTTCGACTACTTTTCCAACAGTTCGCTGCGGTGGCGCATGGCGACGCAAGCAACGGAATCCGGGTCCAATGCCGGAGCCGACCTCCGCTGGGACGGCTACGCCGACGATGGGACGACACGGTTGTCCAGCCCGTTTGCTCTGGAGCGTGCCGGTAATGTTTATCTGCGAGCGCCGGCGGCGGGTTCGGCGGCGACCTATTTCCCGGTCTACACCGGTGACCCTTCATCTGTATACAAACAGGTCGTCTCGCGCACCGCCGCACAGGTCCGGTCCGACATCGGGGCTGGTACGGGTAGCGGCACGGTGACCAGCGTTGCCATGACGGTGCCGTCGGGCTTGTCCGTTAGCGGCTCGCCTGTAACCACCACGGGGACGCTTGCAATCACGACGACCCTAAATGGACACGTCAGCGGCAACGGCAGCGGTCTGACGGCCAGCGCGACCATCCCATCAACCGACATCTCCGTGACCGAGAACACCCAGACCGGAACGACCTACACCGTCCTGTCCACCGACAACGGCAAGGTCGTCACACTGAACAACGCCGGCGCAATCACGGTCACGGTCCCGACGCTCTCGGCCGGCTTTTCCTGCACCTTCATTCAGAAGGGCGCGGGCCAGGTGACATTCTCAGCCTCGGGAACCACGGTCAGCAACGCGCACAGCCAGACCAAGACTTTCGGCCAGTATGCCGCGGTGACGCTCTACGGCCTGTCCTCAACCGCGTTCGTGCTTGCCGGCGACACTGGCACCTGATGAAAACCAAGCTGGCGATACTCTTGGCGCTGTGCCTTCCGGCCTGCGCGCAGTTCAGGTTCTTTCACGCGCTCTCGACGTGGAAGGGGTCCGCGGACACGAACTCGCCGCAACTCTACCTGCCGCTTGCCGAGGCCAGCGGTAACGCCATCGCCACGACCGGCCCGAACTTCACGCAGTCCGGGACCGTTGGCGCGCTGTCTCCAGGTCGCGGAACATACACGACCAACAATTATTTTAGCCACTCGGACAGCTTCGCCCAGAACATGGGGTCGAACAGCTTCACGGTCACGGCGTGGGTAAAGTCCAGCTACTACTACACGAACCTTGGCTCCGTAATCATTGAATCCGGAAGCTCGACCAACTGGCACTTCAAACTTCTCGGCCCGTACAATGACGGCGTGGATAATTATGATGTGACCATGCAGATGCGGGATTCCACCAACGGCACGAAGGGAATCGGGCTGGGTGCGTTCGCGACCAACGTAAACTCTTGGAACTTCATCGTTGGGCAATTTAATCAGCCGGCCAACGCACTGTCGGTGTCGGTGAACGCATCAACGTCCGCCACCAATTCATCATCGGCGACCGCGATGGGCTCTCCTTCGTCTCAGACATTCAACGTGGGCGCTCCGGTTTCCGACATCTTGGCGTCACCTTTCACTGGGTACATCCAGCACCTTCGAGTTTACACACGTCTTCTTTCTGGAACTGAACTCACCAATCTTTACAACGGCGGAACTCCGAACTAATATTATGGACCACTCCGACCCCATTGTCACTGAGACCACCAACCGGTCCGGAGCTTTCCTTGCGGACACGCTCAAAGCCGCGCTGCCGGTAGGCGGTGGCAGCGCGTTGGCCACACTGCACAGCGCCGACGTAGTGGTCACCTTCGCAACCCACGTCATCGGCCTGTGCGCCGCGGCAGTCGGGCTCGCGTGGTACATCGTGCGCCTGAGAAAAGACCTTCGGAACCGGAACAAGCCATCCACTAAAAACTGACCATGAACGAAACCTACCAATCCATCCTCCGGTCGGTCCTCAAAGTCGGGGCCGGCGTGCTCGTGACGAAGGGCATCACCGACTCCGCGGGAGCCGAGACCATCGTCGGCTCGCTCCTCGGCCTCATCTCCGTCGTGTGGGGCATCATCGCCGCGCGCTCCGCCACGGCGAACAAGCCGTGACCATCGCCATCATCGGCGCGCTGCTGGCGCTCCTGGCGGCTCTGGCCCCTGCGCTCGCGCGCTGGATTACCAGCCGCCAGGACCGCGCTGCCGACCCCGAGACCGCCTGCAACCGCCGCATCGACACCGCTGCCCATGACATTGCCACGACCCCGCCAGGACTTGCGCCAGAGGCTTCTGCCAATGGCCTTGCTGACCTCGATGCTCTGGAGCGGCTGCGTCCACCGGATCGTCATCGTCCCCAGTGACGACGCCGTGGTGCGGCTCAAGGCCGGCACCGCCTACACGCCGCCGAGGGATGGCTGGTACATGACCGACAGCCTCTACCTCCGATACCGCCGCGCGGTTGCTGACAAGATCGCGGAGAGCACCGCAGCGAAGTGAAGGCAAAAGCAGAAAGGAAAAAGGAAAAAGGCAAAAGTACCGGACACGCCGCGCGCCACGCCTCCCCACCTTTTTCCTTTATCCTTTTGCCTTTTGCCTTCGCCGGCTCCGCCGGCGCGCGCCGCCACCATGGACGCCGCCCGCACCAGTCAACGACCGGGAGCGGAGTGCGTCGCGCTCCAAGCCGCGCCCGCCGCGGCACTCCCGGCCGTTACTGAAAGCCGCCGCCGCCATGATTGTCCCGCAAAAGAAAATTCGCCTCCAGCAACAGGATGACGGCTACTGGGTGGCCCAGTCCAACCTGTTGCCCGGTGTCCACGCCGCCGCGCGCGACAAGTGGGATGTGCTCGTCCGCTTCCAACAGGCCGCCAAGGCCCACCTTCGCGCCTTGCTCGACACCGGCCGCCCGATTCCCGAGCCCTTCCGCGCCAAGTTCGTCCTGACCGCTTGAGACCTTCTTCCACTGGCTCTCTGGCTCACTCACTCACCTACCCACTCTCCCCAACGTGATCGCCGACGAACTCGAACGCGCAACGATGGCCTACCTGGTCGCGCGACTCGTCGCGTCCACGGCCGGCGCGGCGGCGGGCGGCGCGCTGGCTGATGGCGGTCTGACCTCGGTCGATACCATTCCGGCCGCGCTTTCCACCCCGATGGGCGATGGCGGCATCGGTGAGCTGAGCGACGAGAACGGCATCCCCCTGGCCGGCGGCAACATCTTCCGCCTCTACCGCGGCCACGGCACCGAAGAGCGCCAGCTCCCCTGCGCCGTGGTGAGCGTTCAAGGCGGCGGCGACAACGGCGACCTTTCCGGCAACGAGTCAGTAAAACTCCAGGTGGACATCCTCCTGCCCGCCAGCCCGGTTGATGCCGGCACCATCGCGGGGCTGGCCGCGTTGCTCGCCACTTGCCGCG
>Ga0114971_10003429_pt1 | contig 10751 bp, 8 predicted proteins | sample M_140625_MF_Meta_FD_87320 | JGI IMG/M metagenome (GOLD analysis project Ga0114971, IMG submission 87320) | Freshwater microbial communities from Lake Montjoie, Canada to study carbon cycling - M_140625_MF_MetaG | ecosystem: Environmental > Aquatic > Freshwater > Lake | place: Lake Montjoie...
GCATGGTGGTGTTTATATTTTGTGAATTTTTACTTTAACATTCAACAATGATTATTCGTGAGAGATTAGTGATTTAATGTTTGAGAAATGGGGGCGTTGCAAGTCGTACTTCCCATACGGCTGAGGATTTTTAGTCAAAAAGATGAAGCTTAATTATTAAATATCTATAAAGTAAATTTTCAGGTTAATTTGGTATTACATATTTTAATTAAAAATCTTCTAGAGCATCCTCTATATAAAAAGCAATTTCCTTTTAAAAAAAATTTATCAAAAAAAATACGAAAACACTTTAGTGCAAATGGCAAAAAAATTTTGCTTAAAAATTAAATTTTAATTTAATATTTATCATTACCTGATCAAAAAAATAACATTTTCAATAAGTAATTGAGCTGATTAAGTCAATATGATCAAAATAAATCTATTCGTGGATCTTCTGATTCATTTGCAAGTGAAAGAAACTCCTTAGATTTGCGTGTACAAATTTAATTTTGGGGTTGATGTTGTGAAGTTAATATACAAAAGCAATGGGAACTTAAAACTAAAAAATTATTTGATTTTCAGTAGCTAATCGCCAATTGTAAGATATAAAAAAACCTAATAATCTCACTTAATCAACGATTAGCTACTTAGAATAGCAACATCTTATTAGATATTGCCAAACTTTTTGTAGACGCAATATTTGTTAACAAATTTACTAAAATTACAAACTAATCATTTGCAAAAATTAAATCTTTCTTAAAAAAACTTAATTCAAAATCAGAATAATTTTTCACAATATTAACTTATTTATTTTTAGTTATTAATAGTTAGTGGTAAATAGCTATTAACTGTTTTGGCTATTTTTTAACTAAGAACTAGAATATAGTTAAAAATAATTTTTTATTAGAAAACTTAAAAACTAATAAAATATTTAGCCAATGGCTCTAAGAGTAAATTAAATATTAATTCACTTAAACTCCGAAATTCTGGGCAATCAATCGGGTTTAGCGATTTAGCGACAATTAAAATCTCACAAAAATTGCGCTTAATTTATTCGTTAAACCTAGCTTTGCATAAATTTAATTATTGATTATTTATAAATAAATCATCAATAAATTAAAATACAAAACGCTAATAATCCTATGGATTTAAATATTTAGAAAATGCTTAACAACTAAAATCTCACAAAAAGTTGTGGCATTTCTTATATTTTGATAACCCATAACAAAGTTTAATTGATCGATAATTTAGGAAACATGATAACTAAATTTTCAATCAAAATAATTTGCCAATTAAGAATTAGAAACGTAAAACCACGATAACTTTATTTAAATAATTTTGTATAACTTAAATCTTACTAAAAGTTAGCAAATATTACCAAAAACTTAAAAAAGTTATCTAGGTTAATCGATAATTAGAAATCATCTAATTATCGATTGATCTGCAAATCACATATTGATTCAAAACCGATAAATAAGCATATAAATTACTACTAAAATCTCACTAAAAGCAATAATTTAAAATGTAAATCATTCGCCAAAGTATAATTATCAACATCGTAAATTTGATAAAAAGCCTAACAACCAAAAGCCAAAATCAAAATTACAATTTAATTTCAAAATATTTTAATTATTATCATTTTTTCTATAATAATAATTCTAGATGTCTAGCTCATTAATTTACCAAATCATATACAATCTTATCACACCATTTAATAAGACCGAAATTATTTGATAGAATCATAAGGCTTTTTTATTTTTTACTAAATATCAATAAATCTTAAAATAAATTTATTTCCTTGATTATAAAATTTATTAACCAAATTAATATCAAATACCAAAAATTGAGTTAAAAATAATTGCGCGTAGTAAACGCATTACTTAAATGATCAAGTTATATGTCAATTTTGTAAATGAATATAATTTACAATAGCGCCATAGATAATACTTTTCATTTATTCTTCATCAATCAATTAAAAAACAGTAAAATAAATTTTATAAAATAAAAAACCTAAAGTCTAAAACCTCATATTTATAAATTTTTTTAATCATTTTAGCTCCCTAATTGCAATTCGATTGACTCACTTAACTCAATCATGTATTAATTTATATAATTATTTCTAATACTAAAAGATTGACGATTAAATAATCATTAAAGATTGATGCGGTGATTATCTTGTAATAATTATTTGTAGAAATAGAAAAAATTAATAATTTTAACATTTCCTTAAAATTTATTTCATTGATATTTCTTCAACGTCTAGCTTTTAAAAACATTATAAATATTTTTAAATAAAATAATATTAAATTTCTGGTGCCCAGTTTATGCACTAGAAATTTATTTGATCTAAATAATAATTTAAGTTTTTATAAAGCATTTGGCAAAAATTGCCAATCTTTTCATGCTCAGGAAATATCTTTTGCAATTTGATTATATTGCTATATTTACCAAGCATTGATGAAAAGTTTAAATTTTAAACAATTGCCTAAAATTTAAATTAATGCTATTGCCTTAGTTTTTGTTGTTTAAAAACATTATAAATATTTTTAATACAATAGATCCAATAATTAGCTTCTAGGTTAACAACTAACTATTCATTTGACATAGTAACAATTATTATTAGATAGTGATAATTACTAATATAATTATTTATTGTTAAGAGTAATATAAATTATTTACGATTTAATATCGCAATTACTAATTAGTAAAAATAATCATATTACTCAAAAAACCGCGCAATCTAATTAGATAGATCAAACGAATAATCTACCAGATTAATTGCGCTATTAACAATTTCTAAGCCAAATTTGATTTTAATCGCTCACAAAAACTTCCGCTTAATTGAAAGTTTAATTTCAAATTTTTACTCAAACTTTAAAAATTAATAAAATTTTAATAGATCAAAAAATTCAATTTAGATTAAAATAGTCATTAACAATCTTACTAAAAATAAATCAAAGACACAGAATATTTTCAAATCAAGTTGATGAAAGCTATAATTGATAAAATTATATCATATATAACATCCTCAAGCATTGATAATCAAAGCTTTAGCTCAATAATTAAAAAAATTACTAAGAATAAATCAAATTTTTTTAATAGATAAACAAGTTATTACGTCATACAAACTCTATATTGCCAGTTACTTATTCTGAAGCCTTACTCTCACTTTTAACCGATTTCTCAGTTTTTTTAGTGCGATGTTTTTTACCTTCAGAATCCTTAGCGTGACCTGCGATTGCAAAGCCTGATGCTAGAGAAGCGATAACTAACAAAGATAATAATTTTTTCATTTAAAAAAATTAAAGTTAATAATGAAGCGACTGCCTAAACGACTTTCGCTTATTTTTCTAGCATTTAATTTTTACAATTTATGCAAAATAAATTATAAAAATATGCCAAAAAAATTCTAGTAATTGCAACTTTTTGTCGATAAAACAAATCAACAGAAATTGCCAAATATAATCGTTTAAATCTTGCCAAAATTGACCTAGAAAAGATATTTTTATAAATCAATTTTTTATATTTTTTTTGAAAAAATTCTTTTACGATTATTTCGTATCTGCTAAAGAAAATTAGAAAAAATTGCCAATAATATTCTTGAAACTTTGTAAAATTTTTTATCGAATATTTATCTTCATAAAAAACTCTATCAAAACAATTTATTACAAATTTAATTTTCAAACCAAGCTTCAAAATCACTGGAAAAATCCATCCAAACATTAGCAAAACAAAACCTTCAAAATAAGATTTTAGATATTTGATCACGATTACCAATATAACAAATTCCATTGCAACTACCCGAGAAATAAGGTTATAATTTTTTTTGTTCAAAATAAATTCCATAAATTTTTTCATAAATTAATTATAAATTGCGCCGAAAGCCAATAGCTTCTAGCAAATGAATTTTTGAAATTTCTTCAATATTTTCTAGATCAGCAATCGTTCTTGCCACTCTTAGAATTCTTGAAATTCCCCGCATTGATAATTTCCTTTTATCAGCAAATTCTTGTAAAATTTTTTTAAGATTTTCATCGAGCAAGCAAAATGGCTCGATAATTTTACCATCAACTTCAGCATTAGTACTGCAAAAGAATTCTTGAGATTTATCAACTTTATAACGTTGATATTGAAGCTCGCGCGCTTTAATAACCCTTTGTCTAACAATATTTGATTCTTCTTGATTAGATTTATGATCTTCGAAATAATTAACCCATCCAACATTAATAACGATATCAATTCGATCAAGAAGTGGACCAGATATTTTGCTTTTATATTCTTCTGCGCAAAACGGAGCTTTTTTGCATTCACGAGCTGTATCTCCTAGATATCCGCAACGACATGGATTCATTGCGCATATTAATTGGAAATTAGCTGGATAAGTTATGTGCGAATTAACTCGTGAAATATTAATAAATCCGGTTTCTAAAGGTTGACGAAGCGAATCCAAAACTTGTCGTGGAAATTCTGCCAATTCATCAAGAAATAATACGCCACGATGCGCTAAGGAAACTTCTCCGGGTTTAGCTCGCACACCTCCACCAACCATCGCTGGCATTGAACATGAATGATGAACTTCGCGAAAAGGCCTCTTGGTAAGAAGTTTGCCTTCGATAATTTTATCGCTCATGCTTGCAATCATGTTAATTTCTAGAACCTCCATTAATTCAAGTGGTGGCAAAATTCCGCTCAATCGCGAAGCAAGCATTGATTTACCTGTACCAGGTGGACCAACCATCAATAAATTATGACCACCCGCAGCAGAAATTTCAAGAGCGCGTTTAGTATTTTCTTGACCCTTGACATCAGCTAAATCTGGATATTTTTCCTTTTCTACTTCATCAGTAATATTAACAAGATCAGGACGGGCAATGATTTGCTCGCCCTTGAGATGGTTGATTAATTCGATAATAGTTGAGGTTGCAATAATTTGTGGATTTCCAGACCATACCGCTTCACGGCCATTTTTTTGTGGACAAATTAATCCATAACCAAGCTGGTTTGCAGTAATTGCAGAAGATATTACACCCCCAACCGCATGAATTGATCCATCAAGCCCAAGCTCGCCAATAATAAAATAATTTTTTATTAATTCTTGCGCCAATACTCCAATTTCTATCATTATTCCTAGCGCAATTGCCAAATCAAAATGCCCACCTTCTTTTTGTAAATCAGCGGGAGCAAGGTTCACAGTAATTTTTTGAAAAGGCCAGGAAAGTCCTGTTGAAGAAATTGCAGCGCGAACACGTTCTTTAGATTCACCAACTGCCTTATCCGGCAGACCAACAATTGTAAAGCTAGGATTTCCCGAAGTAATTTTAACTTGCACAGCTACAGCTATAGCTTCAATGCCTGCAAAAGCAAAGGTTTGGGTTTGGGCGACCATAATGGTTGGGCTTAAGGGTTTAAATTTGTTATGTTAAAATATTGTTATTTGGTTAATAACAGTAAAATAGTTAATTAAAACTTAAATAAATAAATTTGTTTTAAACAAATTAAATTAATTTATATTAACTCTAATAACTTTAAATTACTTTGCAATAAGTTTTTTTATTTTAGTTACAAAAAATTTTAACGATCTGGGAGCTTATTTTTGTAGACGAGATAAATTTCAAATATTAGTTAGTAAGAAAATTTTTATTTTTGGTAAAAAAAATTTAAACTAAATTTTCGAAATAATATATAAGATTAAAAAATTTAATATATTAATTTCTGACAATAAATTCACGATATTTACTGAGCAATAATCTCGAGATGGGGAAGTTTGAGTTCGATTTTTTGGCAATAATTTTGTCATCAATTTTATTAATTGGTCGAATTAATAAAGTCGAACTTGTTAAGAAAGTTTCTTTTGCTTCATATAATTCTTTAACGCTAAATTCTTTTTCAATCACTGAAATTTTATTAGCTTTAGCGATTGCAATTAAACGATTACGGGTAATTCCGCAAAGTATATGATTACTAGCTGGATGAGTGATTAGCTGATCATTTTTATCAACAATAAAAACATTGGCATATGTTGCTTCGGTTACTACAGAATCTCGCACAAAAATTGCATCATCGAAACCCAAATCTTTAGCATTTTGATTGGTTAAAGTTGAAGCGAGAAGTCCAACTGTTTTAATATCACATCTTTGCCAACGAATATCCTTAGTGGTCATTACACAAAAACCGCGATCAAATTCCTCTTTACTGATAATTTTTTTTTCACTAACGGTTGCGCTAATTGTTGGACTTAAACCTTTTGGACAATTTGGCTGACGATTAGTGGTTCCACGAGTAATTTGCAAATAACAAAAACCACTTTGCATTTGATTATGTTTAAACAAATCATGTTGCATTTGCAACAAAAAGTTTTTACTAAAATTATGTTCAATTTTTAATTCATTAAGACTGCGCATCATTCGCTCAATATGAGCTTCTCCATCTATTAAAAATCCATTCTCAAAAAGCGTAACTTCGTAAGCACCATCTGCAAATTGAAAACCTCGATCTTCAATATGGACTAGACATTTCTGATGCGGTAAAAATTCGCCATTTAAGTAGCTTATTTTGTTGAAAATTTCGTTCATAATTTTATAAAATTTAAAATAATTTGCTTTGATTTTCCAAGAGAGTTTTGATTAAATTTCAATTTTAGAATAACGCTTTGTCGATAGCTTTTATAATTTCTTTTTTTTCAACATAGCCCGTTAAACTGTAAATTATACTTCTTTTTTTATCAACAATTTGAATTTGTGGAACGGTGTTTTTGCGGTTTAAAAAATTGGTTTTAGCATCACTATAAAATGCACTTGGATAAGATAATTTATTGGCAAAATTAACAACTTTTTCCTCATTTTCTTTGCGATCAATCGATAAGGCTATTATTACCAAGCCCTTGTCTTTGTAGATCTTATAAATTTCATCTAATTCAATCATTTCTTTGCGACAATATCCGCACCACTGCGCCCAAAACAAAACTAAAACAGCCTTATTTTTATGCTCATCAATTTCAAAAATTTTGCCATTAAAATCTCTAACTTTTAAAATTGGTGCACCTAGCGATTCGCTAAAAGCATTATTTAAAAAACTACATTGCCAGATCAATAAAATTAGCAAGGATATAAAAATTTTTTTTGACATTTTTTATATTTTAAAATTTTTTAATCATTATAAAAAAAATCCTGCACTAGCGCAAGGGTTGATATTACCGCAGTATCTGACCTTAAAATTCTAGGACCAAGTCCAATTGAAATTAAATTTTTTAAAGCATAAAATTTTTTAAATTCACTCGTGCTAAAACCACCTTCGGGACCAATAAAAATAATAATTTCTGAAAATTTTTTTGGATTATTTTTAGAAAATTCTAAAAAAACTTTACTAGCTTTTTTACAGCGATTTGATTCATCGGCAAGTATTATTAAGGCCTCGCTATTTTCAAGCTGGATTAAATAATCATCAAGTTTTTTTAGCGGATTAATTTGCGCCATATCATTACGCTCACATTGTTCACAAGCTTCTTTAATATTTAAGCGAAAGCGATTTTCGTTAAATTTATCAACAACGCTATGTCTTGTAATTAAAGGCTGAAAAGCCGAAACGCCAAGTTCGGTAGCTTTAGTGGCAATTTCATCGATACGATTATTTTTTAACAAAGAAAAGGCGAGGGTGATAGTGCTTGAGATATTTAGTTCGCTGATTTTTTCAATTATTTTTAAAGTTAAATATTTTTTTTCAATCTCAATAATTTCAGTTTTAAATTCGCCATTTACGCCATCGAAAATAAAAATTTTATCGCCAATTTTTTGGCGCATAACATTAAGCAAATAGTTGAATTCATTAGGCGAATCATCCTTGCTAATTTTTACTTGCTGATGTAAAAATTCTGTGGTTAAATTACCACTAAGTAAATTGATTTTATTTGGTTCAATAAAAATTCTAATTTTTTTCATTATCTATTCGATGAGTTTTATTTCAATTCAAGGCGCAATTTTAGGCATAGTTTCTTGCATCTTAGCAAGTGGTATTTTTTTAAATTATTACTTTAAAAAAATGCGTAAAAACAATGATAAAAAAGCACGCTTCAATTCCTTACCAAAGCATTACAGTTATTGTTTTTGTTTGTGGTTGGTAATTTTTTTTATAGGCATTTTATCTTTGCAATTATCAATCCTATTAAAACTTATTTTTTTATCAATATTTATTATCGGCAATTTCTTTTTAATAAGATTAGCTTATCTCAAAAATTTTAATGCCAAAAAGCATTTTGAAAGCGCAAATATTGCTTTACTAGCCTTAACGGCAATGTTTGGGATTGGCATAACAATTGCCATCACTATAATAATTTTTAGCGAAAGCTTAAAATTTTTTCAACTTGTTAATGTTAATGATTTTTTATTTTCATTAAGTTGGAATCCACAAATGGCAATTACCAGTGAACAAGAAGTTGCGCAGAGCTCATTTGGAATTGCTCCAGTTTTTTTAGGTACATTGCTTATAACTTTAATTGCAATGGCCGTAGCGATTCCGATTGGAATTATTTCAGCGATTTATTTAGGAATGTACGCCAAATCATCAACACGAAATATTTTAAAGCCATTAATTGAAATTCTAGCAGGAGTTCCAACCGTAGTTTACGGCTATTTTGCAGTAATTGGAATTGCTCCGTTTTTTAAAAATTTCTTTGCAATTTTTAATGTTAGCATTTCTACCGAAAGTGCTTTAGCAACTGGATTTGTTATGGGAATTATGATTATTCCTTTTATTTTATCACTTACCGATGACGCGATTGCGACAGTTCCTCAAAGCTTGAAAGACGGAGCGCTAGCGCTTGGTAGTACAAAATCCGAAATGATAAAAAAAGTTATAATTCCTTCGGCAATGCCTAGCATTGTTGGAGCAATAATTTTAGCAATTTCGCGCGCAATTGGCGAAACTATGATCGTGGTAATGTCAGCAGGATTGGTTGCCAAATTAACTTTCAATCCACTAGATTCAGTTACTACAGCTACTGCGCAAATTGTAACCTTATTAGTTGGAGATCAAGAGTTTAACAGTCCAAAAACCTTATCAGCTTTTGCCTTAGCTTTGGCGCTTTTTATTTTTACTTTTATTCTCAATGTTATCGCTCTTGGAGTTATAAAAAATTACAAGAAAAAATATAGTTAATTGATGTTAATAGGTAGTTATAAATAATTATTAACAACCTAAAATTTATATATTATTAAATAATGTTAAAAAAACTCTCATCGCAAGAATATAAAATTCTCATTGAAAAAAATACTGAAATGCCATTTTCAGGAATTTATTGCGATCATTTCGCAAGCGGAATTTATGTTTGTAAACAATGCGAATCGCCTTTATTTTCCAGCGAAAGTAAATTTCATTCACATTGCGGTTGGCCAAGCTTTGACGATGAAATTAATCAAGCAGTCAAAAAAATTTTAGATGCAGATGACAAAAGAACAGAAATAGTTTGTGCCAATTGTGGTGGACATCTAGGGCATATTTTCTATGGCGAAAACTTCACTAAAAAAAATCAAAGATATTGCGTCAATTCCTTGAGTTTATCTTTTTGTAATAAGATACAAAAAGATAAACATTAAACTCCAAAACAAATATAAAATCCCTCAGCTTTAAAGAGAAAGATACATCGAAAACCAATTCAATAATTCCAAGTAAGTAAGCGCAGAAAATTAACTTGTCGTAGCGTTGATTGATTTTAATTAGTATCATCCACAAATAAAACAACTTCCCAAAAAAAAATTTAATTTCCCAATAAAAACTTTGTTATAAGAAATTTAAGTTAAAGATAATTAAAATACCACATTATCTTGCAATTTAATTTTTATAACAAGTATGCTTCAAATCAGAGATATTGAAGATTCATCTATACAAAAAGCATTAGGCAGAAGTTTTGAACCACAAATTGAAAATTTGAGCCTTGAAAGTAAGGAAAAATTAGGAAAAATTATCCATAATAATTCATATTGGAGAGATATTAAATACTCTCATTCCTTAACTCCAAAACTACTTGACGAAGAAACTATCAAAACATTTTTGAGCTATAAAGAATATTTTTTAGAGCAATTTTCTGAGGATCTAGATGTTGTGGCAATTTGCGATAATTTTAACCCCAATGCATCATTTTTTAGCTCTATTAAATTTAATCAAAATACTATAAGTAAAAATGATTTTGACCAGAGAGTTAGCTTGGCTCGAGAATTAAATGCTTATCTATTAAAATTAATAATTATTTTAGAATCAGCTGATGAATCAGAAGAAATAAAAAAAGCTAATGTAAAAAACCATCTACTTATTTTTCCAGGCAATCCCAATGAAGTTGATTTTATTTGCCTAGATGGAACCAGACAAAGAATTAGTAACGCTAATTTAGAAACTGAAGAAATGACTTTGATAGAAAAGGTTGTTACTGAAGCTATAAACGAAGAAACTTCTAAGTCGCTAAGCAATATTTATTCTGGCAATGAAATTCATTTAAAACCTTGTTTAATCGATTGTTTATCCCTAGATACAGATTTAGCTAGCAAGATAGATAGCAATTATTCACTATGCCATTCTAATTTGCGATTAAAATCAAAAATTGATTTTGTAATTAAGTTTAAAGAAAATATTTTTACCAAGATAAATGAAAGAATAGACTATGTTACTAGCGTTTACGAATCCTTACTTCAAAAAGAAAAATTAGAACTTAAAGATATAAAGAAATTTATAAATTCACTGCAATTAAGTTGCGGTGTAAAGATTAATCAAACTGATTTATTGAACGA
>Ga0114971_10003430_pt1 | contig 10749 bp, 7 predicted proteins | sample M_140625_MF_Meta_FD_87320 | JGI IMG/M metagenome (GOLD analysis project Ga0114971, IMG submission 87320) | Freshwater microbial communities from Lake Montjoie, Canada to study carbon cycling - M_140625_MF_MetaG | ecosystem: Environmental > Aquatic > Freshwater > Lake | place: Lake Montjoie...
AAATAAAAAATAAAAAAAACAAAAAGGTTGCCGTCGAAGCATAAGTCTATTCGGTTAGTGCCACGTCGCCCCCTGGGAAGGGCGACTTGAGCGAATGAGACGGCGCCTTTTTGCGTTAAAACGTTTTTTGTTTGGTTTCTACATTAGGGGGTCGCGATGGCGTCCAACCAGGGTCCCGCCTCCTCGGTACTCAGTCCGAGTTCTGCGATCACCTCCGTCGCCCGAGTGTAGCGCGCCTCCTCGTCCTCTATCTCGCCGATGGCCGCGAACCGCTGCTGCAGGATCTCGCCCTTGGACTGCTCGACCTGAATCTCGTCCACGAAACCGCTCAGAACGTTCACGAGGCGGTTGGTGTGTCCCTGGCAGCACATGCGCATTGCCTCGCGGCACTCCTCCATCAGGCGCGCCTCGAGTTCCTTCCGCCGCTCCGGGTCATCCTGCGCCTTTATGTACGCCCACACGCCGGTGAGCAAGCGGCGGTACATGTAGTCGTCCGTCGTGAAGCAGGACTTCTGGTTCCACCACATGCGAATGTCGGCATGGATAAGCGCGTGCGACGCCTCGGACCACCGCGCCTTCAACTCTGCCAGCGTGTTCTGCCCCTTGGGCACCGGAACCGCCAGAATAAAGTCCATGCCGCGCTTGGACTGATCGATCACGGCGCGCGTGTGAACGTTCTGCGAGGACGCCGCGATCGCCCCCAGAGAGTCGGGCGGGTGCGCTTCCGGACGCGCTTCACCCCGTGCCGCCCACCATGCGGCTATCACTACATCGTCCGGGCGGGGTCGGAACACTGCGACAGCCGCAGCGATCTGCTCCTCGGTGGGAGTGGTCGTTAAATCGAACGACAGGAAGACCTGCAACGAGCACGCCTGCACCTCATCGATCACAGAGTGTCCGTCATTCGCGGGAGGCATCTGGATCCCCGCCGCCCGGCGCTCGTCCCAGTACATGTCCTGAATCTGCTGGTATATTCCGACCCGGCGCTCCATATCGTCCCGCCGAAACCGGATACGTGCGTGCACCGTGCACTCGTGCTGGGCATTTCCCGCCACCTCGCCCCGGCGGCAGCGCTTTCCGCGACTCACGTGCGAGCACTGCTCTACAGCTAGCACAATCTCCGTGTCTATCGTGCGCTCCGTATTGCGGTGCTGGTGGCACTTGGTTCCGCCAGTCAATCCGTCGCGCGTACACTGCGTTCCCTTCGCAGTCACGCAGACGCACCGCGGCGGCGGCGGGACCCAGTTGCGGTGCGTCCTGCACTTGTCGCGACCTTCTTCTGCTTCGAATCTGCATGCGTTTCCTGTCTTAGTCGTGGCGATGCATGTGGGCATTCTCGTCTCTTCTTTTCTTCTTCGCGTAGTTTCTTCCTCGTAGTTGTCGCCGACATGACCGTGATCCGATTTCATCCGATCCGTTTCGATCGCAAAACGGATCGGTGAGACCACATAAACACCAATCGCCCCCACCACAAAGATACAACTACCCCCATAGTTGTAGCACGCACAGCACGCACAGCACGCAAGAAGAATGTCAGTAGCAGTAGCAGTAGAGTACCCCGATGTAGGAGTCAACCTTCTCCCGCAGTTTATGGATGCAGCAGCACTACAGGCGAGCAACGACGAGAAGATAGGATCCGTGCTAATGGAGGGCGGCGCAGTGGGCGCGGAGATCTGGGCGTACTATGAAGGCGCCGACGTGTACTTGGAGTTCCGGGGGTGGCGCAGCGACGGGTCGACGTGGGGCATTGTCTGCAGTACGGAGGAACGTATAGACAAGACGCTGAAGACCGCCTGCTTGGTGGGAGAGGATCTCGGCGCGCTCGTCGATCACATCCGAGTCACATCCATCACCTACAGCAAGGTGATGCCGGACCAGGCGATCACGCGCGATGCGACGCTCAACCAGTGCATGGACTTCCCCGATGAGCGCTGGGTCGATGTGCGCGACCAGGACCAGTGGTACGACGTTCACATTGTCGTCCGCCGCCCCTAAGTAAGTCTAAGTAATGTAAACACAACCCAAAAAACATAAAAACTAATAAGCAGCACCGAAGCGTAAGTCTATTCGGTTAGTGCCTCGCAACTCCCGTTCGGGGGGACGTAGCCCCCCTCGTGGGGGCGACGGAGTTGCTAGAGCGAAAGTAGGTGCTGCCAATTTTTTGTTTAGACACGACACTGTGCGGTCTGTCTGAAATGGTACCCCCTGAGATCGGCAAGTGCTACGAGGGTCGCAATATCCTCTCCGCGTGGGACCTATATGGGCGAGTTTGTGAAACTAATGTCGTGCGGCGCAATACACGATCCGGACCCCATGTACGTGTTCGAAAGAAAGGAAGTGCACGGATTTTTTGGCAGTTTCGGGAGGTTAAAACGGACGAAAAAGCAGCTACGGATAAAGTAGATAAGTAAGACATGCCGCCTTTTAAATTCGTAGACCTGTTCTGCGGCATCGGGGGGTTCCACGTGGCGCTCAAGCGACTCGGGGGCGAGTGCGTGTTCGCCTCCGACATCGACGAAAAGTGCCAGGACGTGTACGCCGCAAACTTCGGGTTGCGTCCGGTGGGAGACATTACCCGAGTGAGCGCCGAGGACGTTCCCGCCCACGACATACTCTGCGGCGGATTTCCGTGTTTCGTAGCAGGAACACGTGTTCTGACACGATCTGGATATAAACCCATCGAATCTGTGTGTCTCACAGACGAACTCATGACACACACCGGGCAATTTAGGCGGATCGTAAACTTGCAAACCAAGATATACAACGAAACACTGCATTCGTTCCGGATAAAGTATCATCCAGAACCGATAGTTTCCACAAGTGAACATCCGTTCTACGTCCGCGAAAAGTACAAGGTGTGGGATACCAGTCGGCGCGCATACAACACCTTCTTCAAAGACCCCGAATGGAAACACGCGAAGGATCTGACCATGAACGATTATTTCGGAATGGTCGTAAACACAAACAGCATAATCCCCGAGTTCACATACTCGCATGCGGTAAACAAAACCAACACTGTAACGGATACCATCTGCCTCGATCAACCGGACCAGTGGTTCATGATGGGATACTTTCTCGGAGACGGGTGGGTCGAAGACGGGAGGAAATTGGATGAAAGACTGAAATATACCATACGCTTCGCAATCAATAATAAGGACGAGGAGTATGTTTGTGCTCGCATACGCACTGTATTGGCGATCACGGATAAGAAATGCGATACTGGCAAATGCAGAAAGTTTGGGTGCGGGAACCAGCAATGGTATACTATACTCAAGGAATTTGGAAAGTATTCGCACGGTAAGAAGGTGCCTGAATGGGTCCAAGACGCGCCTCCGGAACTCATACAGCACTTTATAGACGGATATATGAAGGCAGATGGTTGTATTGACAAGTCTACAGGGGCATTGAGTATGACAACGGTATCTCCAGATATAGCACTTGGCGTGCAGCGTCTCTTTCTAAAACTCGGGAAAATTGCGTGCTTGCAAAAGTATATACGCCCCCCTACGTGCGTCATCGAAGGGCGAACTGTGAACCAGAGAGATACCTACACGATCGAGGTATTTCAGACAAAGCGCAACCTGTCGTTCATCGACGGATCTTATGTATGGTGTGCTCCTTTCAAAATAACTCAAACTCCCACAGAGAGCACGCCGGTGTATAACTTTGAAGTCGAAACCGATAACAGTTATATTGTTGAAAATACTATAGTCCACAACTGCCAAGGGTTCTCCAACGCGGGACACAGACTCGGACTGCTCGACTACCGCGGAACCCTGTTCTATGAGATCGCGCGCATCGTAGAACATCACAAACCACGCATCTTGCTTCTCGAGAACGTGAAGCACATATTGACTATCCAGGACGGCGAGGTTCTGCGCACCATCCTGGAGACGTTTCGCAATCTGGGGTATGCAATGAAGACGGTCACGATGAGTCCCGACGAGTTCGGAATCCCGCAAAACCGCCAGCGGGTGTACTTTATGGGCGTGCGCGGACTCGAGGGGGAGGACGTTGCTGCGCCGCCCGCACCTGTAAACGCGCCCGTCGAAATCCTGCAGCGCGGAATCCAGGGGTTCGGCGTGAAGGAAGACGTCGAAGCAGCGTTCGACGCGTGGACGGAGGCGCTGCCCGTTATTCGCGAGGCGGGCGTCAAGCACCCTGTGCTCATAGACTACTTCTACAACTTTGACGAAGACCTCTCTGCCTACCCGGACTGGGAGCGGAGGTACATCGAGCAGAACCGCGCGCTGCACGCTCTGAACCCCGAGTTCTGGGACGAGTGGGTCGCGCGGCACTGCGATATCCTGGAGAAGCGCGCCGTCTACCGCAAGTTGGAGTGGCAGGTGGGCGAGATTCTGGACGGCGACACGATGTGGAACCACTTCATCCAGTTGCGCCAGTCGGGCATGCGCGTGAAAAAAGCGACCTTCTTCCCCACGCTGGTCGCAATGGTGCAGACGCCCATATACGGACCCGAAAAGCGCTTTCTCACACCGCGGGAGTGCGCGAGACTCCAGAGTTTCCCAGACGAGCACATTCTGCATGCGAAAAACCCAACCGCATACAAGCAGTTAGGCAATTCGGTGAACGTGAACGTGGTGGAGCATATCATGCGGCATTTGCTGGAGAGTTATTACGCAGAGTGAATCTGGAACTGGGGGGAGGCGCCGTAGCAGTCGCCCTTCCAGCGCACCTCGACGCGGTATGAACCGCGCGGGGTCGTCAATCTATAAAACATTTTTGCACACTTGCGGGGCGTGACGCCGTCCTTGTCGCACATGTAGAACGGCATGTGCTCCTCGAATGTGACCTCTGCCAAGTCTACGGCGCTCAGACGAACCAGTAGAGTCCCGTCAAACTCGTACAGCGGGTAGGGAACGCCTGCCCCATAAAGGCAGTCTGCGAGCGTCTTCGTGATGGAAGATTTATATGTTTCAATGTGGGTTCGCAGCAGAGTCCAGTATGGGTTCTCGCGGTCGTAGAACAGCGCGTTGACCTCGTCGCGTTTGGATTCGTCGTAGTAGGTTGTGACGCCGATGGCGGCGAGCATTTCGCGCCGCACTTTGAGGCATTCGGCAGCATCCTCCTCGCTAAACATCTTTTCGACGCTGTAATTGCTCTTGGTCGCCGCCTCAGACTGCTTGACCGATATACCGACGAACGACGCGTCTGCGAGTTTCAGATAGACGTCCGCCTTGACCACCTTGCGGTCGAGTCCTGCGTTCAGCGCCTTGATTTCCGGCGTGTCTGCGAACGACTTGCCTGTCAGATACACTTGTGTGCCCGCCCATTCCGCGGGGCGGGCGGTAATAAAGTTCGCCGCGCTGTGTTCGTTGTCTGTCGCGGGGCGCGACATCATGTCCGCGCGGTACTTACCGAACTGCTCGGGCGCGCACCCCAGCAGGTTGGGCGGACACTCGGGCGCGTCGAACCGCGCGCCGGCGCACAGCAGCGCCACCAGCAGTTCCGAACCCACTGTTTCCACATTCTTCCGCATCTTCTTGGCAGCATTCATGGCGAGGGTGTAATTATCATATTCCTCTAAAGTCTCGAACAACATTGCGGCAAAGTTGGGAATCATTCTCTTGCGCCGAGTTAACATTATAGTCTCATGTGTGCCGGTAAACCGATATCCGTTTTCGTGTTTCATGGGTGTACAAACAAATGCCCAGACTGCGACACGCGATGGTTTATGCGCTGGCGCTGTACCGCGAACACCTGACGGGCACGGCGGTGTGCTCGGCGCCGGACGCGCTCGCCAAGAACCTTGCGGTGTCGATATCCACGGACACTCCCGCAAAGGACGAGGTGGTCTTCACGACCTTCGACTTTGATTTGGACGCGCCCATTGTGTCCGGAACAGCATACTACGACGTGACGCTCAATGGGTTTCCGTACAGCGCGACTGCTCCGTTGTGCGAGGAGGTCGCAAAGACGGGCGATTCGTGCCCCCTGCTTGCGGGGCACCACCACGAGGTGTCGAACTCGACGAACACTGTTACGGGCAAGTTGGTGACAAAAATCACGTGGAAGGACGCCGCGGACGCCGAGATTCTGTGCGCGCAGATCACGACTAAAACGGCGTAAGCATGTCGATGGCGATGCGCGAGACCGCCATGGTTATCAACGTGGCGTAGGAGTTCTGGGAGTTGGACGCGTACGCGAGCGTCGCGGAACAGAGCGGACTTCCTGCAGATAGAAACCCCTGAATGTATCCGAGAATTCCATCGGGGACGCAGACACCCGAGTACACCTTTATGCTAGCATAGTGAGCAGAGTAGGTTACGATAACCGCCGCGACGGTTTTTCCGACCTCCGCGAGCATTTTATTTGACCAGTCTATACTATAGATTATCCGTTTTACGGCGCGGCGCGGCGCGGCGCGGCACACTTTCAGAAGAGCGTTCGCTTTTCTGAAAGTATGGGTTCGATCTGCGATCGAGTTGAACGATCGACCTTCCGGTGGGTGTGATATGTAGTGTAACAGCCAGACGCTCTAACCAACTGAGCTAGCAGATCTTCAAAGGATACAATCACTGGGAGTCGAACCCAGATCTAAACCTTGCGCTCACTTCGTTCGCTTGTTAGCGCTCGCGATGCTGGAAGGGTTTCATTCTACCGTTGAACTATGATTGTTCGTAGTAACTGCGAAAGTCTCCTGTAAATGGTTTATAAAGGCAGCATGGACGATCTGGCAAAGTACGTGCGCGAGCGACGACCGACGGAGGAGGACCCGCTGCTGTTCGACCGGGAGATCCGCCTGCTGCTGAACTGGTTGGACACGCACAAGATCCGCGAGCGCGAGGTGTTCGAGGCGCAGGAGGGCAAGGAATACGCGGCGATGCTGCAGTTTGTCGAAGAGAGAACCGGAGTCACAGATTTCAAGGTTGGTACGGAACTATTTCAAAAGTTGCTTCAAGTCCGCCAAGTTTCTTCTGCTCCTTCTTCTTCTGCCGCCGCTGCCGCCGCTGCCGCCGCTGCTGCCGGCGGCGGCGGTGAGTCTTTGAGGAAGCGCCGCCAAGCGATCAGATCTTCGCACAATCCATAAATATTCGCACAGAACGGATCGTAAAAGAAAGATATTAGAGACGCAACATATAAGTAAGATACAATGTCGATTGTAGGCGTGCAGTTTGGCATTACGTCGCCCGAGGAGATTCTGCGGCGCTCGGTCGTGGAGGTCATCACCGACAAGACCCACCAGGGCAGCAATCCCGTGCCCGGCGGCGTCTTTGATTCCCGCCTGGGCGTCATCGAGAGCGGCAAGGTCTGCCCCACCTGCAAGCACACCAACCTCCAGTGCCAGGGTCACTTTGGACACATCACCCTTGCGCGCCCCGTGTACCTCTACCAGTTCCTCGAGTTCACGATCAAAGTTCTGAACACCGTATGCCTCAACTGCTCCTCGCTCTACATCGTCGCCTCTAACGCAGACGCTGAAATGCGCTACCTCGAGTCCGAACTCGCAGGCATGGACCGTCTCTCGGCAGTGCGCAAGGACACCGTCGCTGCGGTCACGAAGGCGTCCAAGAACGGCAAGCAGTCGGTTTCCTGCCCCACCTGCGAAACTCAGATGCTCCACAAGATCGTCAAGGTCCAGGGCACAGTTTGCTCGCTCCAGGGGCAGCAAACGGGACCTGCTGCCGTCCCGCCCGAGTTTGTGCCTCTGCAACCCGAGATGGTGCTGCGGTGCTTCCAGCGCCTCACCGACACCTCCATCCGCATTTTGGGGTTCGACCCGCAGTACAGTCGCCCCGCGTGGATGGTCTGCACCGTGCTCGCCGTCCCCCCGCTCACAGTGCGTCCGCCCGTCGTCATGGACGACAACCAGCGCATGGACGACGACCTCTCCCACAAACTCATCGACATCGTCCGCAGCAACCAGAAGTTGCGCGAGCAGATCGACCGCGGCCAACCCCGCGACTACATCGAAAAAATGACCGCACACCTCGAGTACGATGTCGCGACCTATGTGGACAACGACATCAAGGGCATGCCCCCCGCCGCCCAACGGTCGGGTCGTCCACTGAAGACCTTGAAGTCCCGTCTCGGTGCCAAGACGGGGCGCGTGCGCGGCAACCTCATGGGCAAGCGCGTCGACTTCTCCGCCCGTTCCGTGATCACGCCCGACGCCAACATCGACGTCGACGAACTCGGCGTGCCCGAGGAGATTGCTTCGAACTTGACGAAACCTGAGATCGTGACGCCGTACAACCGCGACCGTCTCATGATGTACGTCCGCAACGGTGTGAAATACCCTGGCGCCAAGTCGGTCTTCATCAAGGACGACAAGCGCATGATTTCGTTGCGCTACGTCAACCCCGACATGATCGAACTGCGCGAGGGCGACGTCGTCCACCGCCACATGATCGACGGCGACTACGTGCTCTTCAACCGCCAACCCTCGCTGCACAAGGGTTCGATGGAGTGCCACCGCGTGAAAGTCCTGCCGTACTCGACGTTCCGTCTGAATGTGAGTGCGACGAAACCCTATAACGCGGACTTTGACGGAGACGAAATGAATTTGCATCTCCCACAAAGCATTGCTGCGGAGACCGAACTGCTGCAACTCGCCTCCGTGCTCCGCCTCATCATCAGTCCCCGCGAGAACGCGCCCATCATTCAGATGGTCCAGGATACGCTCACGGGCGCCTTCCGCATCTCCAACCCCAAAGTGCGCATCCCCGAATTTATTGTGATGAACATCATGGCGAAACTGCGCCGACCGCTCGCGTCCTTCGACAAGACGGGTCTCGATCATACCGGCATGGACGTCATCTCTGCTGCCTTCCCCCTCATGAACTTTAACGAACTTGTCACGGTAGAAAACGGCAGACTTACCAAGGGACTGCTGCGCAAGGGCGCCTTCAACAAGACCTCGCAGGGCGTATTGCATGTCCTCTTCAACGACTACGGACCGCAGAGGTGCGGTCAGTTTATTAATGAAATCCAGGCGATCGTCACCAAGTTCAACACGTACACGGGGTTCTCGACGGGCGCGTCGGATCTTGTGGCAAACGTGGAAACTGCCGAGTTCGTGGCGACCACGCTCGCGGACGGTCGGCGCCGCGTCCAGGAAATTCTGACGGACGTCCACGCGGGTCGATTCGTCAACATTTCCGGTCGCTCCGACGGCGACGAACTCGAGAACCAGATCAATAACACGCTCAAAGACATCTCGGCAAAGGTGTCGAGTCGCGTGACGGAATCCCTGCCGCGCGAGAACCGCCTTGTACAAATGGTGGACTCGGGCGCGAAAGGCAGCGATCTCAACATTGCGCAGATGATGTCGCTGCTGGGTCAGCAGATTGTGGACGGCAAGCGCGTGCAGTACACGCTCCAGGACCGCTCGCTGCCGCACTTTACAAAGTTCGACGACGGCATCGAGTCGCGCGGGTTCGTCGAGAGTTCGTTCGTCCAGGGACTGCGACCTGCCGAATACTTCTTCCACGCCATGGGCGGTCGCGAGGGTCTTATCGACACAGCTGTCAAGTCGGTCACGGGCGATACTCCAATCATCATCGTTGAAAATGGCGTTTCGAAATACGTTCGTATCGGCGACTGGATTGATGGGACCTTGGCGGCGAATGCAGACAAAGTAAATCACTTCGAGGAGCGACAGATGGAACACTTGTATGTAGACGGATTCTCGATCCCTACAACAGATCACGCGGGGGCAGTCACATGGGGCGACGTCGTGGCGGTCACACGGCACGATCCGGGCGAGCACCTCTACGAAATTATTACACAGGGTGGGCGGCGCGTGATTGTCACCGAATCGAAGTCGCTGCTCATCTGGAACCCCGATACACGGCAACTTGAAGAAACGTCGACACCGAGCGTGAAGGTGGGCGATTGCACCCCCGTAACCATGAACCTCTGCTCTCCCCCCGTCGTAACTAAAAGGATACATATGGAAGAAATATTCGCAAGATCAGAGTACGTATACGGGACAGACTTTAATGTGGCGGCGCGGATGATGAATGAAGCAATGGAAGGGCGGGAGCATATTCCCGCCGGATGGTGGGAGGCGCATAACGGCAAAGAGTTTACGTTGCCATACACAAAAAAAGCGCTGCTTATGCGGGCGTTGAAGCGCTCTTCCAATGTGCGCGACGGCGTCGTCTACCCCTTTCACGCGACGCGCACGTGTGGCGAAATACCTGCAGTGTTCGAACTTGACTATGACAACGGTGTATTTATTGGTCTCTTCCTCGCCGAGGGAAATGCATGTATTCAGTCTGGCAGCGTTCAAATAACCAACCTCAATGAAAATGTTCAAAACGCCGTTATCCGATGGTTTGCAAAACACAACATCACCTATCGCAAGACGTGCAAGGTCAACCATATCGGTGGGCGCAGCGAGGCGGTGGTGGGATCGTCGCGTATGCTCGCTCAGTTCCTGACGCGTATTGTAGGACACGGTGCAGCAGAGAAATACGTCCCAGACGCTGCATTCACGGCATCCGACGAATTCGTAAGGGGTCTTCTGTCGGGATATATCTCGGGCGACGGATGTGTTTCACACAACTCGGTAGAGGCGTCATCTGCCTCGAGGCGGTTGACAGAGGGAATATCTATGCTGTGTTCGCGTCTCGGAATGTTTGCCAAGGTCTTTACGACCCAACTCAAGGACAATAACCTCCATACCGAAACGATTGCTCCTTCGCACCGCCTGTCGATTCGGGCGCAGTGGGCGCGGCGGTTTGCAGAGGTAGTTACACTTGTAGATGATCGTAAGCAGCG
>Ga0114971_10003431_pt1 | contig 10749 bp, 10 predicted proteins | sample M_140625_MF_Meta_FD_87320 | JGI IMG/M metagenome (GOLD analysis project Ga0114971, IMG submission 87320) | Freshwater microbial communities from Lake Montjoie, Canada to study carbon cycling - M_140625_MF_MetaG | ecosystem: Environmental > Aquatic > Freshwater > Lake | place: Lake Montjoie...
AAAAGAGGTCAGTGCGGGTTTTGGCCGTCTAAGCAAGGAAAGAGTGTGTGCGTTCATTTAAAACAATTCGATTCACAATGATTCGACCAGAACGCAAAAGTCTTGAGTCGCACGCTTACGCAGGTGTTTCATAGGACACGGCACATTCAAAGAGGCCAAGCGAGAAAAGAGCAAAGCCTTCGGGGGGAGAAGGCTTTAATTCACCGTATAGCATGTGGTATCGGAGTGAAGTTTGCCTTTGGACGTGACGCATTGCTGGGAGATGAGTTTGCGGTTCAAGTCGGATAGAAAGTAGCTTCGATAAACGTTGTCATTTTTGGAAATGAGGCTGACAGATCGAAAGATCGGACAGCGGTCATCTCGGATGCAGTCGTTCATTTGCCGCGTGCTTGCATAAAGTTGAACGTTGATGCGACCAGCGGTCAAACTTTTGAGTGTTCCAATGCCCACCACACAGGCTTGGCCATTGACCATGGGCAGCTCAACCAATTCGTTGAAATAATTCATCTCAGCAGTGAGCAATTCTTGAAACCAGGGCCCAAGCACACCTTGACACTCGTAGAAGGTCAAGCGGTCGTTTTCATACACGGGCTCTGTCAAGGGTTTTTGCTTGGAGTCCAGTCTGAGCATGGGCTCTTTGCCAGAGCTTGGCGGGCGATGCTTCAATGACAAGGTGGGCTCTACACCAAAGGGCTTGTTTGAGAGCATCGAGGAAGTGCTCGAGGAGCTGCCAAGGGCCGTAGACTTGGTGCTTGAGGGCTTGGCACTTGAGTCGTCTTCCGAGCTCTTTTTGGTGGGATACGGCTTGAATTTGGGCTCGGGCTTGTCTTCAGACCAAACCTGAGTGCTTTGAAGCAGCCCTAAAAAGGCCAATAGGAAAATAAACGTTCTCATGGTCTAATGTTTAGGGTCTTGGCAGTCGATACAATGTCTAGATGCGAAATGTGCGTGGCATGCTCTTGGGCCCTACTTTATCAGTAAGGCATTGCGCTGGTCAAAGCTTTTTGCTTTTCGTACAACAGTTCTTGTTCTTAACTGGTGCTTGTCACATCCTCATTGTAATGATTAAGAAGCCCTTGACCCGTCGATTTTTGTTAAACATTTTGCCTCTCGCCCTTTTGGGGTGCTGCACTTGTTTGCTCATCTCCTGTGGCTCGGGCAAGGGCACGCCAGAATCGGATGTGTTGGTCTCAGACCCCTCTTTGGTGAGTGGCAGTGGCTCTTTGCCACTCGCAGTGAATGCACCCCCGTCCTCTGTTTTTTCCACCTCCTATGAGTACAAACAAGATGCCAGGAAATTGTTGGTCCCCTCCTTAAATGTGGCGAGTATTTTGGGCGTGCCGGTCACTGACTTGGACACCCGAAATGCCATCACCTTTGGGGACTTTTTTAGACAAGGTGTGGGGCAATTTTCTGCTTTTGTCATGGTCAACTCCAGCGCAGGTCTTGCCAGCGCGCGCTTTTTGCGTTTGGAGTCTGGAAAGTGGGTCGATCGAACGCCCCTTGTTTTGACGGATACGGTGGGTTGCCAGCAGGCCACTTTTGCCATCACGGCTGATTTCAATGGAGATCAACGCCATGACGTGATGGTCACTTGTAAGGGCAGTGTGGCCAACGGGAAAGAGGCTCAGTTGTTGTATTTGAGTGATGCCAAAACGGGTGTCTATCAAAAAATAGCACTTCACGATCGGAACATGACGCCCTATCAATTCAAGGCCTACCAAGCAGCTGCTGCGGACATCAATGCAGATGGTTTAATGGACTTGGTGTTGGTCGATCCCACGCAAGCGCCCATTGTGCTCTTGGCCAACAAAAGCTTGCTGTCCAGCGACAGAAGCTTTGATCTGGCTCCAAGTCGGGTCATCGATAACGCGCAAAACGCCATGATTCCAACGCAACTGCACAGTGTTCAACTGATCCCTTCAGCAGGAAAGCGACTCGATTTGTTTTTGATGGGCAGTTTAGGCAATGGAAGGCCCTCGGTGTGGATCAAAGGCTCTGCAGACACCGTCATCTCCAACGCGCAAGCAGGCACGTTCTTTTATGCCAACAGCAATTACGCCTTGTTGTTTCCCATCACCTCCATGGAGAGCCATGATGTGTTTTACGAAGCTGGATTTTTCTACTTGAACTTGCAAGATCCCACGCAGACGATGATGCGGGTGGCGAAAATTTCCGAGGCCACTTGGGGAGAGGTGACCCCCTCCATGATGCTGGCAGTTAAAAACAGCGATGGCGTGAGCGCACAGTTCTTAAAGAACAGTGCTGGCAATATTGTCGTGATGGATGCCAATTGCGACCCCCAAAGCGCAGCAGTGATTAAAAACAGTTTCAGCCGCTGCGCACTTTTGGTCAAGTGAGGGTTGGCATATCAAAGCGCATCAAAGCGCATCAAAGCGTTGATGCGCTGGCCTATCGCTTTTGGTATTGTGTTTTTCCAAAAAGCATTTCTTTGGACTTGTCATCGTGAATGGGCTTTCTAAGACTGGCCAAGACCGCGACGCCTCTTTGAACAGCGGGTCGTTTTTCGATCAAATCAAACCAAGCTTTTAGGGTTGGATAGTCGGCCCAATCAATGCCTTGGTTTTGCCAACTTCTAAGCCATGGATAAACAGCCATGTCCGCAATGGAGTACTTGGCGCCTGCTAAGAAAGCACTCGACAGCAATCTCTTGTCCATCACGTTATAGATGCGCTTGGCCTCTTGGGTGTAGCGGTTGATTGCATAATCAATTTTTTCAGGCGCGTATATTCTGAAGTGGTGTGCTTGTCCAAGCATGGGGCCGACCCCTCCCATTTGAAACATCAACCATTGCAAGACCTCAAATTTGGCACGATCGGATTTGGGCATGAATTTACCGAACTTGGAGGCCAAGTAAATCATGATGGCACCCGACTCAAAGAGGTGGATGGGTTTGCCATCAGGGCCGTGGGGGTCAACCAGGGCGGGAATTTTATTGTTGGGACTGATTTTTAAAAACTCAGGGGTGAACTGATCGCCTGTGCCAATATTGATGGGGATGGCTTGCCAATCGCGACCCAGTTTCATGCCGCATTCTTCAAGCATGATGTGAACCTTGTGGCCATTTGGCGTGGGCCAAGAGTAGACGTCTATCATGGGGTGTTCCTTGTGTGAAAGTGATTGTAGAGAATTGAGCACCATGGCTAGGCACTAAGGTGTGGGCTTAAGCGTCTTGATCAAGTCAATCGGTCTGGTCGTTAAAGCTTGGTGCTCTGTTCAACACATTTGAGCATACGTCCATGCCAATTGGGCCATGGGTCTAGCGCGCGCGCCTGCCGTTTGGGCTTGTAAGCTAGAAGCGGTACCCACCTGAGCTCGTTTGGCAATGCCTTGCAAAATAGCTGCCATGCGAAACATATTGTAAGACAGAAAAAATGACCAATCGGCCTTCAGATGTTCAGGGCTTGTGAGGCCTGTGTTCTCGCAATACCAGCGGATGTATTCTTCTTCCAATGGGATCCCCAGGGCTTTCAAGTCATAGCCCAAAATGCCTCTAAAGTGCTCAGGCGTCACATGCCAAGACATGCAGTGGTAGCTAAAGTCAGCCAAGGGGTGTCCCAAAGTGGACAACTCCCAGTCAAGGACGGCCAAAATGTCCTCTCCTTGGGTGTCAAAGATCAAGTTGTCGAGTCGAAAGTCACCGTGCACCAAGCAAAGCTTGCCGTCTTTGGAGGAGCCGGGCATGTTGTGAGGAAGCCATTCGATGAGTTTTTGCATCTCCTGAATGGGCTCTGTCTCTGAGGCCAAGTATTGTTGGCTCCAGCGTGCAATTTGCCGCTCAAAATAATTGCCCGCTTTGCCAAAATCGCTCAGGCCCGTTGAGCTCAAATCAACCGCGTGCAAGTTGGATATCACTTGGTTCATCTGCTGATACACACGGCGGCGGTTTTGGGGATCTAGCTCAGGCAAGGATTGATCCCAAAACACGCGACCTTGTACCATCTCCATGATAAAGAAAGCACGTCCAGTGATGCTTTCATCCGTGCACAAGGCCAACATCCGAGCGACAGGGACTTGGCTTTTTTCAAGGGCTTTCATGACCCTGAATTCGCGCTCGATGGCGTGTGCCGATGGCAGCAGTTGAGCCACCGGTGCGGGTTTGGAGCGCATCACATATTGACAAGAAGGCGTCATCAGTAAAAAAGTGGGGTTGGACTGACCCCCTTTGAACATTCGAGCGCTTAAAGGGCCCCTAAAGCCCTCAACATGACCCGTCATCCAAAGGCTCAGCTCTGCAAGATTGAACAAATGACTTGCAGGCACCTCTTGTGTGCCTGAGAAGTTTTGATCCATTTGACTCATGTTGAGGGTGAGGTGGTTTTAAAAGAAAAGTCAAAGCCCATCAAATCGGGTATTGGGCCTGTATTTTTTGAACAAAGGCATCCAAACCCATTTGCGCGTTGGGGTGGTAGAGGTTTTCAACAAAGCAAGCTTTCTCCAGTTGCATGTGCTCACCTAAACTTTTTTCGGGGACTTGGTTCAAGAGTTGTTTGATGCTGCACACTGCATTGGGCGCTTTTTGGTTGATGCGTTCGCAAAGCGCTAAGCTTTTGGTGAAGGATTGCCCTACAGTTGCCAACTCATTGACCAAACCCAATTGATGAAGTCTGGGTGCGTCGATGCGTCCACCTAGCATCAAGATCTCAGAGCACAGTGCTCTTGGCAACTGTTTGGCCAAGTTCCAACTGCCACCTCCATCGGGTGACAAAGCAATGTTGACATAGGCCATGACAAAGAAGCTGTTTTGGGCCGCCACTAAAAAATCGCATGCCAAAGCAATCGAAAACCCCGCGCCTGCTGCGGCACCCTCGACACAAGCAACGACGGGTTTGGAGCAGGTTCGAATGCTCTCCACCCAGGAGGCCAATACATCCAAATGGGCCTCTTGGGTGTGCGCTGGCAAGGAGCGTTGTTCGAGCAAGCGGTTGACGTTGCCTCCAGCACAAAAATGTTCCCCCTCTCCTTGAATGAGGATGCTTCGGATGCTGTGATTGGCATCGGCTTGGTTGAACGCCTCTACACCAGCAGCATAAATCTCAGGTGTCATGGCGTTTCTGGCCAAGGGGTTGGACAAGGTGAGCACCATGGTTTGACCAATGGTGGTGCTTTTGAGTTGTGCGCTGCTCATAAGTTCATGCCTCTTCGTGCAACAAGCTCAAGCCCAATGCGCCTCGTCTTCTGAGCCAAGGGCTGGGCCGGTACCTGGGGTCTGCGTAAACGGTTTGAAGATTAAAGAGGACCTCTAGGATGTTTTCCGCACCCAAGTGGTTTCCCAAAGCCAGTGGCCCTTTGGGATAGCCCAACCCCAATTTTACAGCCAGGTCCAAGTCATCAGGAGAGCAAATTTGTTGCTGACAGATGTCGCTGGCAATGTTGACAATGCAAGCCACCACACGTTGGGTGACAAAGCCACCGGAATCACGGATGACGCTAAGAGGCTTTTTGTCCAAGGTGAAGATCACTTGTGCGGCTTGCTTGATGTCTTGTCTTAAGGCAGGGTTGGTTGCAATGACCCGGCGTTGAGTCTCTTGGTCATCAAAGAGCATGTCAATGCCGATGGTTCTGGCTGGGTCCAGTCTCTCCAAGACGCAGGCGGTGGTGATGTCAAAGCCCAAAGGTGCAACCACGCAAAGCGCGTTGGGGCTGGGTTGTGTGGAGGTTTCAATTTTGACACCCAGGTCTTTGAGCAACTGGTACAAAGAGGCGCGCCTGGCCGCTCTGGCTGAGACCCAAACTGGGGGCAGGCTATCAAGCGCAATGATGCTTGTGTCAGGGTGAGTCTCCTCAGATGGGACTTGGCACACACCGTCTTTGTATTTGTAAAAGCCCTCACCCACCTTTTTGCCAAGCACGCCAGCAGCCAAGCGTTGTGCCGTGATGTAGCTTGGGCGGTACCTGGGTTCTTGGTAGTACTGGTTGTAGATGGACTCCATGACGGGGTGAGAGACGTCCAAAGCAGTCAGGTCCAAGAGCTCGAAGGGGCCCAATTTAAAGCCCACTTGGTCCTTTAAGATTCGATCAATGCTTGCAAAGTCGCTCACCCCTTCGGAGATGACTCTCAAGGCTTCCGTTCCATAGGCGCGTCCAGCGTGGTTCACCACAAAGCCAGGCGTGTCTTGGGCCATGACAGGGGTGTGACCAAATGTTTTGGTAAAGGCGCAGAGTTTTTCTAATGCAGGGGTGGCACTTTTTAAACCACGCACAACTTCGACCACCTTCATGAGTGGTACAGGATTGAAGAAATGAAAGCCTGCAAAGCGCTCAGGGTATTGAAGCACTTTGGCAATGGAGGTGATGCTTAAAGAGGAGGTGTTGCTGGTCAAAATGCAATCTTGATTGACCATGCTCTCCAACTGCATGAAGAGTTCTTGCTTGGCGCTTAAGAGTTCAACAACGGCCTCAACAATCAGATCACAGCCCTTGAGCTCACCGAGCTCAGTCACCGTTTGAAGGGCATCACAATACTGTTTGAATTGCGAAGCGTTGATTTTATCTTTGGCCAATAACTTTTGCCATTGAGTCTCGATGCTTTGTTTGGCATCCAAAGCCGCCTGAGCCTTCACATCAAAGAGCAAGACCTGAGCGCCCGCTTGCGCGGCGAGTTGAGCAATACCTCGTCCCATGGCACCTGTGCCAACGAGTCCAACGGTCTTAAAAATGGTGTTCATGTCTTCACAATTGTCATCAAATAGACGATCATTCTAAGACTTTCTGAGATCGTTTCTGCAAAGCGCTGGCCAAAGCCTCAAGCGAGGCTTAAAAGCATCCGTGATGCAGGGCTTTGGGTCAAGAACGGCAAGTACGCTTTTGACTACTCGGCTTTGATCTTGGCGTTTTGAATGACCCTACCTACTTTATCGGACATGGTTTTGATGTGTTGCGAGAACTCTTGGGAGGTGTTGCCACCTGGATGGAGCATCAGTTCATCTGGTTTTTTTTGAATTCAGGACTTTTGATGGCCTTGACCAATTCAAAGTTCAAGTGTTGAGCCACATCTTGAGGAGCGCCTCAATGTAGAAATCAAAGCAACTCGATTTGAAAATTTCAGACGCATGTTAGAGAACTTTACCAAGGATTTATTGGGCCGTTGTCTCGCACCCTCAGTTTATTCAAGCTAGGGTTAACCGTTACAGGCTGATCAAATTCGCCATAGATTGGAGATAAAAGGCCAACTTTGACGGGCCTAATTACTGTTTTTCAATGCCGGCGTCACTGATGACTTTCGCCCACTTGGCAATATCAGATTTCATCCTGTGGCTCAACTCCTCTTGTGACAGCGGGCGTGTTTCTACGCCAAGATCGGTGAGTTTTTTAACCAACTCTTGGTCTTTTAGTGTTTCCAAAATTTCGATGCCAAGTAGGGACAAAATTTCTCTAGGTGTATTTTTAGGCGCAAACAGGCCATTCCAAGAGACAACCTCAAAGCTTTCAATGCCAAGTTCTTGTAAGGTGGGAATTTGCGGGGCTGAAGGATTTCGTTTGGCAGAAGTGATGCCCAAGGCCAGTATTTGTTTATTCAATAGGGCTTCTTTAATGGCGCCATAAGATTGGATGATCAGGTCGACATCATTGCGTTGAATTGCAATTAATAAATCTGAAGGACTTCTGTAAGGGATGACGGTAAAGTTCAATCCTGTTATGGATTTGAACAAGGCGGCTGTAAGGTGATTGCTCGACCCAATGGAGGTTGTGCCTATGTTCAGATCTCCTGGTTTTGATTTTGCGCGCTCCATGAGTGTTTTGAGGGATTGATTCTTTGAATAGTTGGATGCGAACACGTTGGTAAAGTCACTGATGCCAATGACTGGGGTAAAGTCTTGGATGGGATCAAAGCTTAGGTTTTTAAATAAACTCACGCTGATAGCCGTTGAGTTTGATAATAAAGCCAAGGTATAGCCGTCATGCGCAGAAGACAAAACAGATTTTGCTGCATTGATTCCACCAGCACCAGTTTGGTTTTCGATGACAATTTGAGTATTGAGTCGCAGACCTAGCTTTTGGCCCACCGTTCGCAGCGTGATATCAGAGATGGTGCCAGCTGCAAAAGGGGAGACGATCTTAATGGGGCGAGCAGGGTACTTTGCCTGACTAAAGCTTGCTTGGGTTGCGAGGACGCAAATCAAAATCAGTAGAAAGTGCAAAATGAATAGGTTGGTTTTTTCTCGCATTTTCAAAGTGTTGAGCATAAATATCCAGACATCAAATGGGTTCCATTGCGCGCACTACTTTATTCCACTTCTCGATTTCTGACTTCATTCGTTCTCCTAACTCTTGAGGTGAACTGATCCTGGGCTCTATGCCCAGGTCTGAAAATCTCTTTATCGTATCTGCTTCCTTTAAGATGGCATTGACTTCATTGTTTAAAAAAGCAATGATTTTTTCAGGTGTTGATTGGGCAGCAAAAAAACCATTCCAAGTTGATACCTCAAAGTTTTTAAACCCATACTCTTCAATGGTTTGGGTGTTTGGCAAAGTTGGGACTCTTTTGGATGAGCTCACACCAATTGGATTGATCTGTTGATTGTCAATATGGTCCTTAAGTGCTCCATACGATTGAATGATCAAATCGACATCCCCACGCATCAAAGCAATGAACAACTCGGAGGGTCCTTTATAGGGGACAATTACAAAATTCAATCCACTGACAGACTTTAAAAGATTGGCCGTCATGTGCGTGCTATTGCCAATGACCGTTGTGCCGATGTTCATTTTTCCAGGATGCGCTTGAGCTTCCTTGATGAATTTTGCCAAGTCTGTGAATTTTGAAGTTGGGTTTGAAGCAATGACATTTGCGAAATCACTGATGCTGGCAATCGCAACGAAATCCGTGTTTGGATGAATCGGATAATTTTTAATCAATGAAACGCTCAGGGCGGTGGCGCTGGACAAAAGCGCAATTGAATAGCCATCATTTGGCGCAGACAGCACAACTTTGGCAGCTGAAACACCCCCGGCGCCTGTCATGTTTTCTATGAGAATTTGAGTCTTCATTTTTTGACTCAACCGATTTCCAATGTAGCGGATTGAAATGTCTGATACAGAGCCAACTGCAAATGGAGTTACGATTTTGATGGGCTTGGAGGGGTATTGACTTTGTGCGGTAACTGTTGAATAAATAAACCCTAAAGAGAGCAATACCCACTTTATAGGGAATTGAAAAAATAGCTGATTTGCTACTTTGAAATTCAACATGGGATAAATTTTCAAGGTCAAATGTTACTCTGTGATTTTCCAATTCAAGCACTGCATCAAAGCCTTGCCCATCAACAGTTCCTTTTCTATTGAAGGTATCTTTTCAAAAAAATCCAAAATCATATGGACCGCTTGCTGGTAGGACGCCGACGATGGCATTCGGGTTATATCCGTACCCCAAAAGCATCGATCGGCTCCAAAAGCACTCAAAACCTGAAAAATGGGGTCATGCAAGTTGGCGTAAGGGTAGGGCTGGGTTGAATAGCATGCAAGGGCGGAAATCTTGATGAATATATTCTTGTGGCTTGCCAAAGGCAAAATGCGCTTGACGCCTTCCATTGCGTGTTCATCCACATTGGATCTTGCAAAGCCCATGTGGTCGATGATAATTTTTAGATTGGGGTATTGAGTGGCCAATTGAGCAATTTTCTCAAGTCGCTCTGGCGCATGAACCATCACTGGAATTTTGAGCTCTTGAGCTTTGGGCCAAAACCAGTCTGCGCTGCCATCCGTGAGCCATGGCCGGTCCTTGTCTCTGTGAAAGGTGAGCCTCACACCAAGCATTCCTTTTTGACTGAGCCATCCTTCTAAGTGTTTTGGGGATTGCAAGTCGAGCAGAGAAAGTCTTCCCATGACCGCAAAACGATTGGGAAATAATCGTGCCGCCTCTAAAGCATAGTCATTTCTAAACCCTTCAAAAGAGGGTGGAACCAAAATAGCACCTTGAACGCCACTTTGGTTCATAAGGCTTAGCGCGTCTTGGTATGTAAATGGCTCTCGAGGCTCGGAGCCTTCTGGCCATGGTCGAGTTGGACCACCAGGCAACCAGATGTGAATTTGTGAATCAACGATGTGCATGTTCAATCTTGAGTTTATTTCTCTAGAACAACCGAGTTCTTCAGTGACCCGATGCCAGATATTTCAATCTCTAAAGAGTCTCCCTCTTTCAAGTTAAGCGGCAGTTCGTCTGTCCCAAGCCAAATCACATCTCCAGGAGACAAGGTGTTGTACTGGGAGATGGAGGCGATCACTTCATAGGGGCTAAAAAGCATATTTCCTGTTGCAAAGTCGTGAACGACTTTGTCATTGAGTCGAACAGTTGTCCTCATGCTGTCAAGGTCAATATCGGTTGAAATCCAAGGGCCCATGGGTTTAAAGGTGTCGGCATTCTTGCCTCTTAAATTGGTAGGATCTTGTTTTTGCCAAGTCCTCTCAGATACGTCATTGCCAATGGTCCATCCAAATACACAATCTTTGGCTTGTTGAGGTGTGAGATTTTTCCCCCTTTTTCCAATGACAACCACCAATTCTCCTTCGTACTGAAACTCCGAACCTGCGTCCTTGGGTTTAATGATGTTTTCATTCGTCGCAATCAATGCGCTGTTGGCTCTATAGCCTACTCTTGGTTGGTCATAGAACTTGGGTGAGGTGCCTTTGACGACGGATCTCTTGAGGATATGGTCCTTGTAATTGGAGCCAATTGCATAAAAAGTATTTGGAATGACCGGAACCAATAATTGAACATCTGATAGATCG
>Ga0114971_10003432_pt1 | contig 10748 bp, 11 predicted proteins | sample M_140625_MF_Meta_FD_87320 | JGI IMG/M metagenome (GOLD analysis project Ga0114971, IMG submission 87320) | Freshwater microbial communities from Lake Montjoie, Canada to study carbon cycling - M_140625_MF_MetaG | ecosystem: Environmental > Aquatic > Freshwater > Lake | place: Lake Montjoie...
CCCCGATATCACGCTGGCAGCACTGACCATCAGTTTTCCAGTCGAACAGCAACCCCTCCTTCGAGCCCTCATTGAAGAGATCAATGACCTCATTTCTCGGACTCAGCGGCGCACCCGCCAAAATCGCATGCTTCTTGCCCAATGCGTGGAGTCGGCACGGCAATTGCTTGCTCTAAGTAATCCGGGAGCAATCCCCGGAACTTATGGATCCCATGGTCAAGTCAGAACGACATACACAGCAGACAGAATGGCCTCGGCTGTCGCCTAAAACTGGCGATTGTAGGAATCCTCTAAACAAGGAAGTTTAAAATATGTCAGGACTCATTTCAAATCTCGCAACAAGTAGCAAAGCCCTTGGTGTGCACTCCAAGGGGCTTGAGATCGCCGGTAAAAATCTGGCGAACATCAACAATCGCAACTACGCCAAGCAACGCGTCGAGATTGGCGACAGAGGTTCGATTAACAGGGACATTGCCACAGAAAGCATGGGCGTTGAAGCCATGGAGCTTCGCCAAAATAGGGACGTGCTTTTGGACAAAAGCGTGATGCGTGAGTTCACTGCCTCTTCGGGGCTGGAAGCCGCTAAAAAGATTCTTGAAAGCGCAGAAGGGGCACTAGGTCAGTTTCTGGATCGCACGAAAGACTCGACCTCAATCCAAAATGCGAATGGCGCAAGCGGTGGAGGCATTAGCGATTCCTTAAGTGACTTCTTTAACGCCTGGGAAAGTTATTCGGTTAAGCCAAATGATGTTGCCGTAAAGCAGTTGCTTATTGAAAAGGCTAAGATTCTCGCAGATAAAATCAATATCACCGATGAGCGTCTAGGTGATGTGCAGTCGAATGTGGATGGACAAATTGATAGTGATCTCATTGATGCAAATGGGATTCTCAAAACCCTAGCTGAAATCAACGGTTACATTGCTAAAGCCGAAAATGGGCGTCCCAATTCGGCGGTAGATTTGCGCGATCAGCGGCAAGCCAAGCTGGAGGAGCTTTCCAATTATATGGATATCAGCTTCGAGAATATTGAAGATAGTAATGGGCAAATCCGAGTCAAGTGCGGTGATGTCGTCTTGGTTGAAGGTAAGGACGTGAGTGGCGATGGTGTGCTGGCCTACGTTAATACCCTAGCCAACAAAAAATTCACTTTCGGTGGTGCTGATCTCTCCATTTCAAAAGGCGCTTTGGTTTCTCAGTTGAATGCCCGGAATGGTGCCGTTCAAGATAGTCGTGACCAGATTTCGGCTCTCGCAAAACAACTGCAGGATTCCATCAATGGAGTTTATTCAACAACAGGAAGCAACTTCTTTAAATCTGCTGCCAGCACGGCGGTTGGCAAACTCATAGAAATAGACTCGGCTATTTCTGTAAGTAATTTAAAGTCAACTTTTACTGCAAACGCGGGAGCCAATGATGTTGCTCTTAAAATAGCCGATCTTGCGAATAAAAAGTTCACTACACTGAGCGCTGACTCGATAGACGGGACATTTGGGGGTTTCTTTAACGCGACGGTTAGCAAGCTAGGTCAAAACCTCAATACAACAAATATCCAACTTGAGGACCAAAAGCTGAGTGAGGAAATGACTCGTTCAAACCGAGATTCGTTCAGCGGTGTTTCTCAAGATGAGGAATTGACAGATTTGATGAAATTCCAACGCAGTTTTCAGGCGACTTCAAGATTCATCAATGTTGTAGATAATTTGCTCGACCAAGTGGTCAATCGTTTGGGATCATTCTAACACCACTTTTAAATTATGAGAGTCACATTCAATACTTTTCCAGACACACTTCTCGGCCGACTCCAGGCTCTTGGTGGCGAGCAAAACAAGGCCCTCACACAGCTTAGTACTGGTCAGCGTATTGCGGCTCCTAGTGACGATACACCAGCGATGCAACGCATTTTAAGCCTGCGAACAGAGAAGGATCAAAATCAACAATACTACCGCAACTCCATCGATGGGCTTGAGGTAAGCAAAACCACTTTTGTCGCACTAGACCAGCTAGGTCAACTTGTGGGTCGGGGCTCGGAACTAGCTGCTGGTGTAAGTGGCATCACGTCCGATGCTGAGTACAAAGCCAAGTATTCTGAGATCAACCAGCTAATTGAGCAGGGGGTTAACGTTGCCAATACAAAGTTGAGAGGCAGTTTTTTATTGGCTGGTGATGCGTCAGCGTCAGCAACAAAGCCATTTGATGCCTCGAGAGACGCCGGTGGCAAAATTACAACGGTTACTTACGCTGGTAGTGAAACATCGCCTGAGATGAATATAGCTGAAGGAACAAAGATATCAGCTTACACTACGAGTGATGAAAATAAGGATGTGCGAGACGCTCTTAACAAACTTATAGCCCTTCGCGATGCCATGGATGCTAAAAGTCCCAGCTTGGTATTAACAGCTCGGCAAGCTCTCACGGAGGGGAATACGAGTAGCGAAGATAAGCTTCTTTCTGTGATGTCTCGCGCGGGGAGTATCCAATATCGTTTGGAGAATAACATGAAAGACCTTGAGCTTCGCTACGAATCTTCGGAGAAGCTTATATCGACGGATGCTGACGTGGATTTTGCAGAGGCTACGGTGCGTTTGAACCGCTCACAAATGGCATATCAAGCGGCGATTCAGAGTGGGGCAAAAATCCAGAATAATTCCTTGCTGGACTATTTGCGCTAGTTTTGGAATAAAAAACTAACATGCTGCTTGAAGCTGAAATCGCGGGTCGTGAGGAATTTATTCCTGATCAGACCAATAATAAGTTTTTTATGCCAACGGGCTTGGTCGGCCTTCCTGATTTCAAAATATTTGAACTCATCGTCGACCCTGAGTCATTGCCATTCGTTATTCTTCGCTGCATTGAGGGAGATGAAATTCAAATCCCCGCAATAGAGCCGGTAGGGTTGGTCCAAGACTACATTCTTGATATCAGTGATGAGGATTCGGAAGCACTGGGCTTGAAGGGAACAGCCTCGGCACCGCTGATATTGAATGTTGCCACAATCAAGTCGTTCGAGCCGCAAAAAGTGACCCTTAACTTGGCGGCTCCTATTATAATCAATCGTCAAACGCGCGTGGGAAAGCAGGTCATCTTGGTGAATTATCTCAAGTATTCGACCTCCCACGTTCTCATTGACGAAACCGAGTAAGTTAGAAAGAGACCGATGCTTACTCTATCCAGAAAAATTGGTGAGACAATCCAGATTGGCGACAACATTGTTTTGATCGTGAAGCGAGTGGACGGGGATGTCGTTCGTATTGGTATCGATGCTCCGAAGTCGATTCCGATTTATCGTGGGGAAATCTACGAGGAAATCAAAGCCCAGAACTTGCAGGCTATTAGCAATCCGCAGACTTCACTTACGAAGCAAAATCTGGGCAAGCTCAGGCTAGCTGCATTAGCTGGTCGGTCGGCTATAGCGCAGAAAGACGGGGCGAATACCCCGCCGAGCCCAGCAACAGAGGAAAAGTAGGGTTCTCTTTTTTGTCAGTCAGCTGCTCCAAGCCTGAAAGGTGGAGATTTATTCGCTTCGGTCTTCACTGGAGTTGATTTTAGCATCTCGGATGGGTTTAATGGCCCCATTCATGGCGATCCGTTTTTTTAATACGCTTTCACGACAAATTGAGGAATTCATTCCGCGAGAGTCTGGTTGCGTGCGGCTCTACACGTGTGGCCCCACGGTTTACAATTTTGCCCATATTGGGAATTTTCGGGCCTACATTTTTGAGGATCTTCTTCAGAGGCACTTGGAGCATCGTGGGCTGAAGGTCACGCGCGTGATGAATCTCACCGATGTCGATGACAAGACGATTCGAGGTTGCCGTGCGGCAGGAATTCCTCTAGCGGAATTCACCCAGCCATTCAAAAATGCGTTTTTTGAAGATCTGGATACCCTGAGGATCAAGCGGGCGGATCATTTCCCGGAGGCGACAGCGGCGAATCACATCGAAAGAATGATCTCGATGATTGGGACCCTGATAGAAAAAGGCCACGCCTACCGAGCTGAGGACGGATCGGTTTATTTTCGCATTCGTTCGTTTCCCAATTACGGAAAACTAGCTCACTTCAATTTGGATGAACTTCGCGACGGTGTTCGTGTGAGTAGTGACGAATACGAGAAGGAAAACGTCGGCGATTTTGCGCTTTGGAAAGCTTGGGATGAGGCGGATGGCGATGTCGGTTGGGAGAGTCCCTGGGGAAGGGGTCGCCCTGGTTGGCACATTGAATGCAGCGCGATGGCGACGGGCATACTCGGAGATGAACTCGATATTCACTGTGGCGGTGAAGACAATATCTTTCCCCACCACGAGGCCGAGATTGCTCAGACGGAGTGTGTCACGGGACGACCATTTGTTCGCCTCTGGATGCATTGCAAGCACCTCCAAGTCGAGGGCTCGAAAATGGCTAAAAGCGCAGGGAATTTCTTCACCCTTCGAGATTTGATGGATAAACGATGGACCGGGCGGGAGGTCCGATATGCGCTCATTTCCGTGAAATACCGTGAGCCGCTCAATTTTACATTTGAGGGACTGTCCGCGGCCCGCAGTTCTTTGCAGCGTCTCGATGAATGGACGCTGCGTCTTCGCTCACTAGCTTTTGGAGCTACTGGAGAGGTTCCTGTTGAGGGCGTGGAGGCTTTTGACTTGGCTCTCGATGATGATCTCAATATCTCCGCCGCGTTGGGTGCGGTTTTTGAAATGATGCGTGATACGAATCGCCGTATGGATGCGGCCAATCTTACGCCCAATGAGGCAGCGTATCTTCTGAAATGGCTCGAGGGGGTGAACTCGGTGCTGGTCTTTGGCCCCGACCTCGAGCCAGTCCCTGAGCAAGTTCATCAGATTTTAGATCGCCGCGCAGAAGCTCGGGCGGCGAAGGAGTGGAAGCTCAGTGATACTTTGCGCGACGAAATCCTCGATTTGGGCTGGATCGTCAAGGATACCAAAGAAGGGCAAAAACTTTCCCCCGCTGCGCCAGCAGTAATGCACCATTAATATTATGTTTTCCGTTGAAGAATTTTTTGATCTCAGCCATTGCGAACACCGCAATTTATTTGAAAATATCGAGCATCCTTGGGAGGTGCTGCCGAAAATTGCCAGCTACCTTCAGTTTCGTCTCAAGCCAGGTCTTCACGGTCGTCTGATCGGAAAACCATTTGTCAGCGGAGCCGTATTCGTTGGAAAAAACACCGTCATTGAGCAGGGGGCGATGATTAAGGGACCAGCGTGGATCGGTGAGAACTGCGAGATTCGCAATGGTTGCTACATCCGCGAAAATGTCATCATCGGTGATGGGGTTGTGGCAGGAAATTCCTCGGAATTCAAAAACTGCCTGATTTTTGACAATGCCCAAATCCCTCATTTTAATTATGTGGGTGATTCCATTTTGGGGCATGGCGCGCACTTGGGAGCGGGTGTCATCCTTTCCAATGTTCGTCTGGATCGCGGGGTGGTGACGATTCCAACCCCGGAGGGGCCGGTTTCAACGGGGCTTCGGAAATTTGGCGCCTTGGTTGGCGATCAGGCTGAGATTGGATGTAATAGCGTGCTGAGCCCCGGTTCGCTTGTTGGGCGTGGCAGTGTCATTTATCCGGGGAGTCAGTGGCGAGGTTATCTGCCTTCGAATCACATCGCCAAGCTGAAGCAGGAATTTGAGCTGGTGCAGCGAAACGGAACCCGCGACTGAAGTCGTTGGGTTTTTTCGTCGTCTACTTGTTGACGATGTCTTCGGGATCCGAGTCATCCCCAGAATCCTCTTCGATCTCTTTACGAATAGCCTTGGAGATGAATGGACGAACAAACCCATATAGCAAAAAGGCCACAAAAAGAACCGCCGGCATCCATTGGTAGTTCATCGCGGTGAAGGCTAGGACAAGGATCAAGATCAGAAATGCGGAGATCGACCGCTGGGTGCGCCAGTTCACGCTCTTGAAGCTGGGGTATTTGACCCTGCTGAACATCATGAAGGACAGGAAAATAAGAAGGACAGGAAGGCTGAACTTCCAAGGGCCAATCGTTCGGGCGTCTTCCTGAAGCCAAAGCATAAACAGGGTCAGCGAGGCGATCAGCCCCGCTGCAGCGGGGATGGGGAATCCACAGAAGTCCTTTTCGGGCTTGTCCCCCCCGCTGGCCGCGACGCAGTTGAAGCGTGCTAGGCGCAAGGCCCCGCAGAGAAGAAAGAAAAAGGCGATCAGCCAGCCGGTTCTCAAAAAATCCCGCAAGACGATTTGATAAACAAGCAAGGCTGGGGCGATCCCGAAGGAGATGATGTCAGCCAGAGAGTCGAATTCGCGTCCAAAAGGGCTCTCATGCCCTCCCAAGCGCGCTAGCCTCCCATCCAAAAGATCAAAGACACAGGCTCCGAGAATGAAGGCGATCGCTTCATGGTAGAGTGAGCCAGCAGATTGGCCTTTTGCGATCAGGATGGCTGCGTCGATGATTCGCAGGGACGCTGCAAAGCCGCAGAAAAGGTTGCCTGCCGTCATGAGATTCGGCAGAAGGTAGATTTTGGGCTCGTTTGAGGGTGTCATGATTTGAGAGGGAACTTCACAACGGGGGTTGCGCCCCCAGCCACACGGTCACCGACTTTCACCAATACTTCAGCATCGAGGGAAAAATACATCTCGGTGCGAGATCCAAATCGGATCATGCCGAAGCGTTCTCCGCGCTGGAGTTTGTCACCTACGACGGCCCATGGACAGATGCGGCGGGCGATGGCGCCGGTGATCTGTTTGACCATCACCATAGCAACGGGGCCGGAAAACACCCAAGAGCGGCTTTGGTTCAAGATGGAACAACGGGGATCTAGTGAATCAAAAAATCCACCCGGCTTGGGTATCGAGTGGGTTACTTCGCCTGCGAGCGGAGCGCGATTCACGTGGACATCGAGTACGGAAAGAAAGATGCCAATGCGTCGGACACGCTTGTTAAAGAACTCGTCCTCATCAATTTCATCGATCGTCGTCACGACCCCATCGGCTGGAGAAACGGCGATATTTTCCCCCTCTGGCGGCACACGCTCCGGATCACGGAAAAAGTAGAAAGTGAATAGAATAAGCCCCGCAAAAAGGAATCCAAGCTCGGGAAGGAAGGGGGTTGCGATCAGCCATCCAGCTATCAATATGGCAAATATCCAGCGTGCTTCTCCTAGTGCCTTTGTGAACATTTAGTAAAGCTATCAATTCACTTCGCTTTGCCAAGCTCACTTTCCGGTTGATGTTCTGGGGTAAGACGGAGGATAGTCTTCGTTATGTTTACCGGACTCGTTGAGGAAATTGGGCTTTGTGAGGACTTGCAGCGTTCGGCAGGATCTGCCCGTTTAATGATCCAAGCTCCTCGCATTTCGAGCGGGGTGAAGATCGGTGATAGCATTTCGGTGAATGGCTGTTGCCTTACGGCGATATCCATTTGCGAAGGAGTTATGACTTTTGACCTTCTCGACGAAACTCTTCAACGCACGAACCTCAAGGATTTGATCCCAGGCAGGAAGGTCAATATGGAGCGCTCGTTGCTAGCTGATGGTCGAATCGGGGGCCACTTCGTTCAAGGGCATGTCGATGCAGCGATATACGTTGTTGCCATTTTGCAGCAAGGTTCCGATCTCCGTATCGACTTCAAGGTGCCACCGGAATTTGCACCTTATGTGGCCTACAAGGGGTCGGTCGCCATCAATGGGGTGAGCCTCACTATTGCCGAGGTGACCGCCGATTCGTTCGCTGTTTGGATCATTCCGCACACGGCATCACATACTAATCTGGGAGATTTAAGGAATAATTATCTAGTTAATCTGGAATGCGATATGCTTGCTAAATATGCCGCTCGTATCATGCAGTTGCGTGGCATTTGATATTGCCAAGTAAGGCTAACTCAAGTCTGAGTTCTCTATTTTTTTAATTTGGGATCGATCTTGCATGAGCCAAGCAATACCTATGCATATCTCATATAAAAAATACATCGGCCCACCCATCAGAATGAGGGTCATGATATCCGAAGTGGGCGTGATGACAGCAGCCAGAATAAAAATAATAACGACGGCGAATGTGCGTGTTCTTTTGAGCAGGTCGTAATCCACGATACCCAGCTTCACCAAAAGCAAAACTACTAGAGGCAATTCAAAAGCCAAGCCGAACGAAATCACAAACTGGGTCGTGAACGAGTAATATTCTCGAACAGTCCAAGTCGGCTGCCAATTCATCGACTGGGCATCTTTAAAGAAAAACTCGAGCGTTTGGGGAAGGACAACGAAGTAACAGAATGCGGCTCCTGACAAAAAGAGTCCGGCACCTAAAAGGGAAGCAGGGAAGAGCATGGCCTTCTCTTTGCGAGAAAGAGCGGGGAGGATAAACTCGGCCAAGAAAAAAACCAGAAATGGAAAGCTCAAAACCAAACCGCCGTAGAAAGAGAGTTCCAACGAGATGGTAAACGAGTCAGCTACTCCAAGTGACTGAAGGTTCGCTGCTCGATTGGGGTCGACCGCGATGAGTGGTCGCTGAACAATGGCGGCAAGCTCATTGCGAAAGAGGAAGCAGGCGACCATCGCCAAGATCAAGGCAATGGCTAGTTTGACTATCGTAAAGCGCAGGTCCTCGAGGTGGGAGAGGAAAGGCTTGGAAATGTCACCGCGATTGCGAAATGCAAAAAATTGATCAACTTTCATCGGCTAGGGTTAAGACAATTGCTCTGACCAGCGCTGGATTTCGCGGGCGACATTATCTGGTGAAGGAGCTCCTATTGCCTTGCGAGTGGCCATAGCCAGATTGAGGTCGAATGTTTTCTTAACGATGTCCCGAGTCAAAACAGGCGAGGCGGATTCAAAGTCCGACTGGCTCAACAAATGAAGGGGGGTTTGTTTTTGCTGCGCCAGAGCGACGAGCCCACCGACAATTTCATGTGCTTGGCGAAAGGGAACTCCGCCTTCGACGAGGCGGTCGGCTAGATCTGTCGCCAGTAGGAGCGGGTCGCTCGCGGCTTCCAGTGCGCGATCTTCCCGAAGTGAGGCGGCAGACATCATCTCGGCCATGATGACAAGGGTATCCGAAGCAGTTTTCACCGAGTCGAGCACACCCTCCTTGTCTTCTTGCATATCACGATTGTAGGTCAAAGGCAGGCCCTTCATTGTCGTCAGCAGGGCCATGAGATTGCCATAAAGTCGACCAGTCTTTCCACGCGCTAGCTCAGCGACATCGGGGTTTTTCTTTTGCGGCATGAGGCTGGATCCGGTGGTGTGACGGTCGCTCAAATCCAAAAAACCAAATTCAGCGGAAGCCCATAGAATCACATCCTCGCTCAAGCGGGAGATGTGCATGCCCAGAATCGCGAGGGCCGCGAGCAACTCGCACGCGAAATCGCGGTCAGCGACGGCATCCATACTGTTCGTGCTAACTTTCGAAAATCCAAGTTCCTGAGCAACCGATTCCCTGTCCAAAATGATCGTCGAGCCAGCAATGGCACCCGAGCCGAGAGGCATAGAATCCATCCGCTTGGCGGCATCAGAAAGGCGGCCCGCATCGCGGTCGAGCATCTCCACGTAAGCAAGGAGGTGGTGTGCGAAAAAAACCGGTTGAGCACGCTGGAGGTGGGTGTAACCCGGCATTAAGGCGTTGCGGTGGCGGTCGGCCAGTCCCACCAGAGCTTTCTGAAGACTCCGGATATGTTGCTGAATTTGCTCGGAGGCGTCACGAAGATAGAGTCGGAAGTCGAGGGCGACTTGATCATTCCTGCTCCGAGCAGTGTGAAGCTTGGCTCCCGCCGGACCGATGCGGCGCGTGAGTTCTGCCTCGATGTTCATGTGAACGTCTTCGAGGTCGCTGCTGAATTCAAAATCGCCTGATTCGATGTCCTTTTGAATCCCAAGAAGACCGCTTTCGATCGAGCTGAATTCAATTGGGGTGAGTATCCCTGCACTCATCAAGGCGCGGGCATGTGCGATGCTGCCCCGAATGTCGTGGCGGAAAAGTTGCCAGTCCGTGCTGACAGATTCTCCATAGCTTTTGAGCAGATCGGACTGCTCCTCCTTAAAACGGCCTTTCCACATAGTTTTTATCTATTCGAAGGTTATTCCTCCGGCAAGACAAGTGCAAGGCGACTCATCGCCTGTCCGTTTTTCTGTTTCTACGCTTCGGTTTCAGTTTCGCGACCACCACGGCGCCATAGAGACCGTAGCCGCCGACCACAGTCTCGCGCTCGTAGAAAGCCTAGGCGTCGGCGTCCGCCCCCTTGGTGAGAACGTGATAATGAGACCAAGCGATTTGGGGGGCATAGCTTTGCGGCGCAGGCGCTGAGGAGAACGGCGGATAGGTTGGATGCGATAGCGTTCATATCTATGGCTCGGGACGCGGCGTGGAGGCCAATGGGGCGTCTTCAACGCAAGCAGGAAATAAGGGTAGTTGCATTTGCGGATCCACCTGAGGTTGTTCCTCTGGCACATACGACTCGCGGAAGCGAAGTGTCCTCGGGGCGGTTTCAGGATTATCAAAAAGCGAGATTTCCCAACCGTCGCGCGTCACATTGGTGCGCCCTATCCAGACGCCAAGGGGGACCACCACGATCACGATGGCGTCGGATTGTTCTGCATCTCGAAAGTAGGTCTGAACGAGCTTTCTTAGCTTGGAATGCCGGAGGAAGCACACTCCCTCCCGCTCTATAGTGGCCTCACAACCCGCTTCGATATCCCCGCAAGAGAGAGTGACATTCCCCGCTGATGCCTCAATGCGCAAAAGCGGGTGCGCTGCGCTGCAAGCGGCCCTGAGAAGCCGGATA
>Ga0114971_10003433_pt1 | contig 10747 bp, 7 predicted proteins | sample M_140625_MF_Meta_FD_87320 | JGI IMG/M metagenome (GOLD analysis project Ga0114971, IMG submission 87320) | Freshwater microbial communities from Lake Montjoie, Canada to study carbon cycling - M_140625_MF_MetaG | ecosystem: Environmental > Aquatic > Freshwater > Lake | place: Lake Montjoie...
AAGCCCTTATTTTTGATGTTTTCGGAACGCTGGTTGACTGGCGAAATTCCATTGCATTCCAGGCTGAAAGGGATTTATCACCCCTTGGATTCCAAACCGATTGGCATGATTTTGCCGATGCTTGGCGCAATGAGTATCAGCCTGCCATGGAGAGGGTACGCAGCGGACAACGGGCGTTTTGCAAGCTCGATATATTGCACCGCGATAACCTAGATACCGTTTTGTCCAGATTGGGATGGAATTCTGTTGACGAGGCAACCCGCACAAAGCTGACGCTAGCTTGGCACACGCTCGAGGCTTGGCCTGAGGTCAACCAAGCGCTGATCAGGTTGCGAAAGAAGTTTCTTCTAGCCCCCTGCTCCAACGGCCATATTGCGCTGATGGTCAATCTTGCTCGCCACAATGGCTGGTATTGGGATGCCATCACAGGCGCAGAAATCGCTCGTGATTACAAGCCGCAAGCTGTGGTTTACCAAGCTTCTGCTGAGGCGCTTGGTTGTACTTGGCAAGATACAACCATGGTTGCCGCGCATTCAGGTGATTTGGCGGCGGCAAAACAATCGGGCCTTGGCACCGCTTTTATTGCGCGCCCTGATGAGTGCGGACCGGGTCTTGGCGAGTCAAAAGCGACAACTCCTGTCGATTTTGAAGCCCTGGACCTGAATCACCTTGCAGATATATTGGAATGCTGAGCAAGTGCTGTTATATTGCACTGCAACATAACTGAAAAGACAGGCCTGACATGCTTTACCAACTCTATGAAGCCCAACGGTCACTGATGGAACCATTTGCAGACTTCGCATTGGCTTCTTCCAAAATGCTGGGCAATCCAGTTTCTCCATTAGCGCAAAACCCTTTGGTTCAGCGCTTGTCGGCCTCGTATGACCTGATGTACAGGCTAGGCAAGGATTACGTCAAACCTGAGTTTGGCATACCCTCTGTAGACATCCATGGATCTGAAGTCGCTGTCCGTGAGGTCATTGAAGTTGACAAGCCTTTTTGCGATTTGCTGCATTTCAAAACCTTTTGCGACAACGCAGCAACCCTTGAAACCTTAGAAGCATTGCCAGCGGTACTCATTGTGGCGCCACTGTCAGGCCATTACGCCACCCTGCTTCGCGACACAGTGAAAATCATGTTGCAAGGCCACAAGGTTTACATCACCGATTGGAAAAATGCCAGACTGGTACCGCTGTCTGATGGAGAATTTCATCTCGACGACTATGTCAATTACATACAAGAATTTATTCGGCATGTACAAGCTACACATGGTCATTGCCATGTCATGAGTGTTTGCCAGCCCACTGTGCCGGTATTGGCTGCAGTGTCTTTGATGGCCAGTCGTGGAGAACATTTGCCTCTGAGCATGACCATGATGGGTGGGCCTATTGACGCCACCAAGTCCCCTACCGCCGTCAATAACTTGGCAATGAACAAAAGCTTCAGCTGGTTTGAAAATAATGTGATCTACCGAGTACCAACCAATTTTCCTGGCGCAGGTCGGCGTGTCTACCCTGGCTTTTTGCAACACACAGGTTTTGTCGCGATGAACCCTGATCGTCATTTGAAAAGCCACTACGATTACTTCAAAGATCTGATGAAAGGTGACAACTCTAGTGCTGAGTCACATCGCCAGTTTTATGACGAATACAACGCGGTGTTGGACATGGATGCCGATTACTACCTTGAAACCATTGCCACCGTTTTTCAAGACTTTAAATTGGTCAAAGGAACCTGGGATGTGGTTTCTGAGAGCGGAGACATTGAAAGAGTTCGTCCCCAAGACATCAGCCATTGCGCACTTCTCACAGTAGAAGGCGAGCTTGATGATATTTCAGGCTCTGGTCAAACCAAAGCAGCCTTGAAACTCTGCTCAGGTATTTCCGCTTCAAATAAATCGCACTATGAAGTCAAAGGGGCGGGGCATTACGGCATTTTCAGCGGTAGACGTTGGAGAGACATGGTCTACCCACAGGTGCAAGCGTTCATTTTGGCGCACCATACCAGCGCCAAAACAAGCAAACCTAAGCGTCGGGTATCCGCCTCTGCACGGTGAGTCTAAGCCTTCGCATCTTGTCTGTATTGCCGCAAACGCAATGTACGCGTTGTGGCTATCCAGATTGCGAGGCTTATGCCAATGCCATTGAAAGCAAAGAAGCGGGCATCAACCAATGCCCCCCAGGCGGCGAAGAGGGCATACAACGTATCAGCGTCCTCACTGGACTTCCCGCATTGCCCTTGAACCCTGAGAATGGTTCAGAAGGGCCGAGACACATCGCTTGGATTGACGAGCAATGGTGCATCGGTTGCACGCTGTGCATCACCGCCTGCCCTACAGATGCGATCTTGGGGGCCAGCAAACAAATGCACACTGTCATTGAGGATGAATGCACAGGTTGCGAACTTTGTTTACCTGTCTGTCCTGTTGATTGCATCCATCTTGACAATGTGACGCTCGGCAACAGCGGTTGGAATGCATGGACACAAGAACAAGCCGACCAAGCCAAAAAACGCTACGAGCTAAAGAAGCTACGCTTATCCAAAGAACAGGGCGAAACCCATAAGGATAAAGATTTTGTAGGGCTCAAGCAGTCAGCAGTGCAAGCAGCGCTTGAAAGAGCCAAAACGCAGAAATGAAGTTGACGCCTTAAAGTGCCTGCTCGGCCAATGCGCTGAAGGCCTTGATCACCTCAGTGGGCGCTTGCACCAACTCTATCAAGACACCTTCACCACTCAAAGGAAACTCATCATTTCCTTTGGGATGCACAAAACAAATATCAAAACCAGCTGCACCCTTGCGGATACCCCCCGGTGCAAATCGCAAACCTTGCGATGTCAGCCAATTGACGGCTGCAGGCAAATCGTCAATCCACAAGCCAATGTGGTTCAAAGGGGTGGTATGAACCGCTGGTTTTTTATCGATATCCAAGGGTTGCATCAAATCGACTTCAACCTTCAAAGGCCCTTGACCTATGGAGCAGATATCTTCATCGACATTTTCCCGCTCGGATTGAAAATAACCCGACACACTAAGACCAAAGAGATCAACCCATAGATGCCGCAGGGTGGACTTATCAGTCGCACCTATTGCAATTTGTTGCAAACCTAAAACTTTAAAAGGACGAATCACACAAACTCCACAATCACTTGGTCTACGCTCAAAGAGTCGCCCTTGGTGGCTTGGACTGATTTAACCACCCCATCTTGGGATGCAAATAAAACATTCTCCATCTTCATCGCCTCAATGACGGCTACCCGTTCACCAGCTTGAACCTTTTGACCTTGGGTAACGCAAACTTCAACCAAAAGTCCTGGCATTGGTGACAACACAAATCGCGACATATCTGCTGGCGGTTTGTAGGGCATCAGTCTGTAAAGGTCAGCCATTCGCGGCGATATGACCAAGGCTTCAATACGCAGGCCGTGGTGTTGGATTTGTAAAACCAAAGGGTTTTTGACTGATCCTCTTTCAACTTGCGCGACAAAAGCTTGGCCGTTCACAGTGCCCTCGATAGCAATATCATTCAATCGAGAATGGCTTTCAATCGCATAGTTTTTATCGTTCACTTTGATGACAGCTGTACCCCTACCACCTACGTCATCAACCTCAACCTGGGTGTAGCCATGATGTCCCTTGGCGTTCAAGGTGATCACGGTGTAAGTTTGCCCCACCTTGACATCGTAGCCAGGCAGTTGGCCACTCAATGAGGCAGCCCGTTCTCTGGATTTTCTCCTTACAAATGCGGCAAGGGCGATGAGAAAATCAGCGTCTGTATGCGAAACGTTTTCAGCGGTGAAGCCTTTGGAAAAATGTTCTGCAATAAATCCCGTATTGAACTGGCCCGCAACGAAGTCTGGGTGAGCGAGCAAGGCGGACTGAAAGGGGATGTTCGAATTGATACCGCGAATCACAAAACCATTGAGCGCATCCCGCATCTTGGCAATCGCGTCATTGCGATCGCGGCCATGCACAATCAATTTTGCAATCATCGAATCGTAGTGAATAGGAATTTCACCCCCCTCTTGAACGCCGGTGTCTACCCTCACCCCAAACAAGTGCTCTGTATCTGATTGAAACATTGAAGTGGGCGGAGGTTGGAATCGAATCAATCTACCCGTAGAAGGCAAGAAGTTCCTGAATGGATCTTCTGCATTGATTCGACACTCGATGGCCCAACCATCTCGGCGAACATCAGATTGCACAAATGGAATTTTTTCTCCTGCAGCGACCCGGATCATCCACTCCACCAAATCCAAACCAGTAATGCACTCAGTCACAGGATGCTCGACCTGCAGTCGTGTGTTCATCTCTAGAAAATAAAAACTCTGATCCTTGCCAACAACAAATTCAACCGTTCCAGCACTTTGGTATTTAACCGCCTTGGCAAGTGCAACCGCTTGTTCCCCCATCGCTTGCCGAGTCTCGTCGCTGATAAAAGGCGAAGGCGCCTCTTCAATCACCTTTTGATGTCGGCGTTGAATTGAACACTCTCGCTCATTTAAAAATAAAACATTTCCAAAAGCATCACCAAGCAATTGAATTTCAATATGCCTAGGTTCTTCTACAAATTTTTCAATGAAAACTCGGTCATCGCCAAAGCTGTTTCTCGCCTCGTTGCGGCAAGAAGTAAATCCCTCATGAGCCTCTTTGTCGTTGAAGGCCACCCGTAGTCCTTTGCCGCCGCCGCCTGCACTGGCTTTGATCATGACGGGGTAGCCAATACTTTTAGCGATCTCAACGGCTTTATCTGGGCTCTCTATGGCCTCATTGACGCCTGGAATGGTGTTGACATTCGCAAGTGCGGCCAATTTTTTGGAAGCGATTTTGTCACCCATCGCGGCAATCGCCTCATGTTTGGGGCCAATGAAGATGATCGAATTTTCTTCACAACGACGGGCAAACTCTTCATTCTCACTAAGGAATCCATAGCCTGGGTGAATGGCTTGAGCGCCTGTCTTTTTAGCGGCAGAAATAATCACGTCGCCCAAGAGATAGCTTTCGCGGCTAGCAGCTGGGCCAATGCAAACTGACTCATCTGCCAAAGCAACATGACGGGCATTTTTATCCGCTTCAGAATAAACAGCGACCGTAGATATACCCATGCGCTTTGCAGTTGCAATCACACGACAGGCAATTTCGCCTCTGTTTGCAATCAAAATTTTGGTGAACATTGCTTTTCCTAGACCTTTAAAGTGGAATGTTGCCGTGCTTGCGCCACGGGTTCTCAATTTTTTTATCTTTCAACATCACCAAAGAACGGCAAACCCTCTTGCGGGTTTCACTGGGAAGAATAACGTCATCAATAAATCCTCTGGCACCGGCAACGAACGGGTTGGCAAACCTGGTCTTATATTCCGCCTCTTTAGAAGCCAACTTTTCTGGGTCACCTTTGTCTTCACGGAAAATAATTTCTACAGCTCCTTTGGCGCCCATGACAGCAATTTCTGCATGGGGCCAGGCGAAATTGACGTCACCCCTTAAGTGCTTTGAAGCCATCACATCGTAGGCGCCGCCATAGGCTTTGCGGGTGATGACAGTAATCTTCGGCACAGTGCATTCTGCATACGCATACAAAAGCTTTGCACCATGCTTGATGATGCCGCCATATTCTTGAGAGGTGCCGGGCATGAAGCCAGGAACATCGACAAAAGTAATGACAGGAATATTGAAAGCATCGCAAAAGCGGACAAATCTTGCGGCTTTGATACTGCTTTTGATGTCCAAGCATCCAGCCAAAACCAGAGGTTGATTGGCCACAATACCCACGGTTTGCCCTGCCATTCTTGCAAAACCAATCAAGATATTTTTTGCATAGTCAGGTTGTAATTCAAAGAAGTCACCGTCATCTACTGTTTTGAGAATGAGTTCCTTCATGTCATAAGGCATGTTGGGGTTATCGGGAACTAAACTGTCTAAGCTTTTGTCTATCCGCTCTGCAGGATCCCCACTTGGGCGCACAGGCGGTTTTTCTCGGTTATTTAAGGGTAGGTAGTTGTATAAGCGCCTAAGCATCAAAAGTGCTTCTACATCGTTATTGAAAGCCATATCAGCCACGCCACTTATGGTCGTGTGCGTTGCAGCGCCACCCAAATCTTCTGCACTGACTTCTTCATGCGTCACGGTTTTCACCACTTCAGGGCCAGTGACGAACATATAGGAGCTGTCCTTGACCATAAAGATGAAGTCGGTAAGCGCTGGCGAATAGACAGCACCACCGGCTGAGGGGCCCATGATCATGCTGATTTGTGGAACCACGCCGCTGGCCATGACGTTACGCTGAAACACCTCCGCATAGCCACCTAAAGAGGCAACACCTTCTTGAATACGGGCACCCCCTGAATCATTCAAGCCAATAACGGGTGCGCCCACCTTCAATGCTTGGTCCATGATCTTGCAAATTTTTTCAGCATGTGACTCTGACAAAGCACCACCGTAAACGGTGAAATCTTGACTGAACACAAAGACAAGTCGACCGTTGATCATGCCGTAGCCAGTCACAACACCATCACCCGGGATTTTGTTGGCTTCCATACCAAAATCAACACAACGATGCTCGACAAACATATCCCACTCTTCAAACGTTCCTTCGTCTAGCAAAATCTCTAGGCGCTCACGAGCAGTCAATTTTCCTTTGGCATGTTGCGCCGCAATTCTCTTCTCACCACCACCCAGTCTGGCAGCGGCTCGTTTTTCTTCAAGTTGATGAATAATGTCTTGCATGAATCTACCTTTGAAATTTGTGTAGTCTGGAAGCAGCTTAAAGGTCCTACAAGGCCAGTAACTGACGAGCGGCTGTAGAAGCCGCGATACGCCCATGTAGCACGTCTTGCTCTAATGAGGGCAAATGAGAAGCCACTTTGGGGTTTTGAATAAAAGCCATTTTCAGCCCAGTTTGAATCAATTCTTGCAGCCACTTTAAGGACTGAGACTGCCTACGGTTTTGCCATTCGCCATTATTCATTTGAAGTTGTTTAAAGTCAGACACAACAGACCAAAATTCTGAAACACCACTTCCAGACAAAGCCGACAACCTAAGCGCTTTGGGATGCCACTTTTCAAATGCAGTCATTGAGCTTCTATGTCCGCCCAGCAAATGAAAAGCACTCTCAATGAAGGCCTGGGCTTGTGAGGCGGCATTTTGATCTAAGTCAGATTTGTTGATCAGAACCACATCTGCAATTTCCATGATTCCTTTTTTAATGGCCTGTAAGTCATCACCAGCATTGGGAAGTTGCATGACAACAAACATATCCGTCATACCTGCTACTGTTGTTTCACTTTGTCCTACACCCATGGTTTCGACAATGACAATGTCGTAGCCAGCTGCTTCACACAGCAAAATACATTCGCGGGTTTTTTCTGCCACTCCGCCCAAGGTTCCACTGCTGGGGCTTGGACGAATGTAGGCTTCAGGGTTGTTGGATAACAATTCCATCCGCGTTTTGTCACCCAAAATAGAGCCACCAGATACGCTGGAAGAGGGATCAACAGCCAAAACAGCCACTTTATGACCTTGGTTGATTAACCACATACCTAAGTTTTCAATAAGGGTTGATTTACCCACACCAGGGACTCCGCTCAAACCAATGCGCATAGATTGACCCGTATGCGGTAACAACTGGGTCAACAGTTGGTCAGCTTGCTCGCGGTGGTCTTCTCTTGAAGATTCCATCAAAGTGATGGATTTGGCCAACGCACGTCTTTTAGGCAGCGCTTCACCTCTGGTTAAATCATGAAGAGTCTGAGCGAAATCATTCATGGGAACTCAAAATTATTTTTGAGCTTGCACAGCTTGCTCGATGTGCATCAGCACATCACGCGCACTGACTGGGATAGGGGTGCCTGGTCCGTAAATACCTTTAACACCTGAAGCGTAAAGAAATTCGTAATCTTGTTTGGGAATGACACCACCTACAAAAACAATGATGTCATCAGCACCTTGTTTTTTCAACTCGGAAATGATGGCGGGAACCAAGGTTTTATGTCCTGCTGCCAGTGTAGAAACACCCACGGCGTGCACGTCATTTTCAATCGCCTGTCGAGCACATTCCTCAGGCGTTTGAAATAATGGGCCTATGTCCACATCAAAACCCAAATCGGCAAACGCGGTTGACACCACTTTTGCGCCTCGGTCGTGTCCATCTTGACCCAGTTTTGAGATCATCACTCGTGGTCTTCTGCCTTGCTTGAGGGCAAACTTAGCAATGTCGTCTTTGAGTTGATTCCAATATTCCATGGTGTCTCCCTCATGGCCGCTGTCATATGCCGCAGCATAAACACCGCTTACCTTTTGTGTATCAGCTCTGTGGCGACCAAATACTTTTTCAAGTGCGTCACTCACCTCACCCACCGTGGCGCGCAATCGCATTGCCTGTATCGACAGATCCAACAGGTTACCTTCGCCATTTTGAGCAGCTTCGGTAAGAGAGACCAAGGCCTGGGCAACAGCTTTTGAATCCCTGTTGGCCTTGACGGTTTTGAGTCGATCAATTTGACTCAATCGAACTTTCACGTTGTCGATGTCTCTGACTTCAACGGAATCTTCTTGAGCGAGTTTGTATTTATTGACACCCACAATCACGTCTTGTCCTGAGTCAATACGGGCTTGCTTGTCAGCAGCAGCAGCTTCGATTTTCAATTTTGCCCAGCCCGAACCAACCGCCTTGGTCATGCCACCCATGGCATTGACTTCTTCAATGATTTTCCATGCTTCGTCGGCCATTTCTTGCGTGATTTTTTCCATCATGTAGCTGCCAGCCCACGGGTCAATCACGTTGGTGATATGGGTCTCCTCTTGAATGATCAATTGGGTATTTCGAGCGATACGAGAAGAAAACTCGGTAGGTAAAGCAATCGCTTCGTCAAAACTGTTGGTGTGCAAACTTTGAGTGCCACCAAAAACTGCTGCCATGGCTTCAATAGTGGTTCTCACAATGTTGTTGTAGGGGTCTTGCTCAGTTAAGCTCCAGCCAGAGGTTTGACAGTGGGTACGCAACATCAAGCTTTTGGGGCTTTTTGCTCCAAAGTCTTGCATGATTCGGCACCACAACAACCTTGCGGCCCGCATTTTGGCAATCTCAAGGTAAAAATTCATGCCTATCGCCCAAAAAAACGATAAGCGCGGCGCAAACGAATCAACATCCAAGCCTTTGGCTAAAGCTGTACGAACATATTCTTGCCCATCTGCCAAAGTCAGGGCGAGCTCTAATGACTGATTTGCACCAGCCTCCTGCATGTGATAGCCACTGATGCTGATGGAATTGAATTTCGGCATGTGTTGCGCGGTGTAGGCAATGATGTCACCCACAATTCGCATACTGGGTTCAGGCGGGTAAATATAAGTATTTCGCACCATGAACTCTTTGAGAATATCGTTCTGAATCGTTCCACTCAGTTGCGCTTGGCTCACGCCCTGCTCTTCTGCAGCAACGACATAGCCAGCAAGAACAGGTAATACTGCGCCATTCATGGTCATGGAAACAGAAACTTTGTCTAAAGGAATTTGATCAAACAAGATCTTCATATCCTCGACAGAATCAATCGCCACACCCGCTTTGCCCACATCGCCCATCACCCTTGGGTGATCAGAGTCATAGCCCCTGTGTGTGGCCAAATCGAAAGCAACAGATACGCCCTGTCCACCACCTGCCAAAGCCTTTCTGTAAAAAGCATTGGACTCTTCAGCTGTGGAAAAACCTGCATATTGACGAATAGTCCAGGGGCGAACTGCATACATGGTTGCCTGTGGGCCTCTTAGGTAAGGCGCAAAACCAGGCAAAGTATCTGTATGCAAAAGACCTTGCAAATCTTTGGCTGTGTACAAGGGCTTGATTGAAATACCGTCAGGTGTATTCCAATTTAGACCTAAGAGGTCTGAACCCGGGGAAGACTTTTGGGCGGCGTCAGACCATTGCTGCAAAGATGATTCAGGGTAAAAAGATTTTGCTTGGCTCATATTAAAAATCAATTCTTGACACAATCTGCAAAATAATGGGTCTTGCCCTGATCGTCCTTCACCTCAACCAAACCATGAATGTCGGTTTCAAAACCTGGGCATTGAAGATTGAACTCACGTGCAAATTTCAAATAATCGATGATTTTTTTATTGAATACTTCGCCAGGAATCAGCAGAGGAATGCCCGGGGGGTAAGGCGTTACCAGACTGGTTGTGATGCGGCCTTCCAACTCGTCAATAGGTACCCTCTCAGTGTTTCGATGGGCTATTTGTGAATAAGCATCGCTGGGCTTCATCGCAGGTTTAAGGTCGCTCAAATACATTTCGGTGGTGAGTTTTGCGATATCAAATTTTGAATACAAGGAATGAATATGGTGGCATAAGTCACGCAGGCCCATCCTTTCATAACGGGCATACTTTTGACAAAACTCTGGCAATATGCGCCACATGGGTTGGTTTCTGTCGTAGTCGTCTTTGAACTGCTGCAAAGCTGTTAGCAAAGAGTTCCAGCGGCCCTTGGTAATACCAATGGTGAACATGATGAAAAAACTGTACAAACCCGTTTTTTCAACAATAACGCCATGCTCAGCTAAAAATTTCGTCACGATACTGGCGGGAATACCGGCCTTATCAAACTTCCCATCTAAATTCAAGCCAGGCGTGACAATCGTTGCCTTGATGGGATCCAGCATATTAAAACCATCGGCCAAATCGCCAAAGCCGTGCCAATTCGGATCTTCATTTTTCTTTTTACGGCCCTTTTTCTCTGCTTTGATAATCCAGTTATCGGC
>Ga0114971_10003438_pt1 | contig 10736 bp, 8 predicted proteins | sample M_140625_MF_Meta_FD_87320 | JGI IMG/M metagenome (GOLD analysis project Ga0114971, IMG submission 87320) | Freshwater microbial communities from Lake Montjoie, Canada to study carbon cycling - M_140625_MF_MetaG | ecosystem: Environmental > Aquatic > Freshwater > Lake | place: Lake Montjoie...
TACAGGTCAATGTCACATCATGTATTTGCGATGGTGTACAGACGATATTGATTCTGGGGAATTTAATAACAGTGTCATCGATGATGTCCGACGCTTCCAAATGTACAAATCCGATAAAGCAAAACACCCGCCTGGAGTAGCCTCCAGGCGGGTGTTTTGTCGATTAGTTTCCTAATCAGAAGAAACGGGTCTCTGTGTTTCCCAAGAAGCGGCGCAGTGGTGCTCCACCGTTTGCTCCCGTTGCTGGGATTGTCAAGGTGTTGTCCTTTGCAGCGCCATCGCCACGGTTGATAACTGTGCTCGTTGTACCAGCCTTGATTGTGTGACCGTTTGGAATGGTCAACTCAGGGTGATCAAACGGAGCAGACATCTTCTCAACACGTGGGTCCGTCATTTCGAGCAACAGCTGAATGAGGTCACGCTTTTGAACTACCGTCAGTGCCGCAGCCAATGCGATGTCTGGTGAAAGATCTATGAAGTTCTCACGGCCAAAGTCGCCATTTCGGTGATAGTTGTTGATGACCTGCGACAGTGTCGAATATCCACCTGTGTGCATATATGGAGCAGTCAAAGCAACGTTGCGGAGCATTGGTGTCTTGAAGGCACCATTGATTGCAAGACGGGTCCCTGCAGTGATCTCTTGTCCGAGTGGGCGGTTGGGATCTAAGAGGATACCCAGCTGCACACTGCGGCTAAAGGACAATGGGTTGCCGAATGGGTCATTGGCTCCAACTCCAATATCTTCTGCAGTTGGCCGCACACCGATATTGTAGTATCCGATGTCATAGGCACTTGGCAGGAGGTCAGCCATTGGCATCACTTCTGTGAAGATACGAATACCAAGTAATGCTGCATCCGCTGCCAGGAATGGAGTTGTAGCACTGCTTAGTGCAGGGCCTGCATGGCAAGTTACACAACCGTTGGTCTGGAACACTTCGAGTCCACGGACAGCGGATGCCGTCAGTGCGGTGTTGTTTCCAGCAAGGTATGCATCGTATGGAGTTTGATCCGATACAAGTGTGGATTCGTACATCATTACAGCAAGGCCGAAGATTAACGAAAAGTTACCTTCCATATGGCTGTACTGCCCTGTTGCACTAGGAACAATACGGTCCTGAACATTGACCGTAAACTTGTTCGTTCCGTTCCACCATTTGTCCTGAATTGCGGCACGGATCAACGCATCGTATGTCGTGTTTAGACCCTTTGTGGTACTCGCGATGGTTCCCAATACAGAGTCATCGCCGGCGACCTTCTGCATAGCAAGTGGCTTAAGTCCAAGAATCTTCTTACCAACCTGGGCAAAGTTTCGGCCACCATGTGCCATTTCGACACTGCTGTTGACTGGACCTACTGCTTGAGATGCAAGTGCCGCGTTTAGAATAGAAACTTGGGTGGCAGTTCCAAGACCGGTAACCGGATCAGTTTCATACACACGTGCATTCACATCGGAGTTTCCAAAAGGATTGACACCGTTGAACTCGTTGTGAGCACGGCCATCCCAGAAGTTACGATTGTTGAACACCGCATTGATAACACTTGGAGAGTTACGACCCGTTACCTGACGTGTATTGATATTCAACTTGTTGAATGCTGCATCTGGTCGGATTACGCTAGCATCCATTGCGCCAACGGTACCAACTCCCAGCGCACCAATCGACAATCCAAGGAAGTCTGCTTTGAAGACGCCTTGGCTACCAACAATATCGTTAGAGCTTCGAATCTTCGGGGATGCGTTGTTGAGAGCGTCTGTAAACTTGGTGAATGGGAAGTGGGTATCCAGCTTGAGCTGGAAGTTGACAGCGTGGCCGTTGTCAAACTTGGCATCTGGGCCCATTGCAATCTGATTGACATCACGCCCATCAGCGCCAGCCTGATAATGGCAACTTGCACATGCAGTTCCTTCTGAACCTAGTTGCTGGTCCCAGAAGAGTGCCTTTCCAAGACGGATCGCTGCTGCACGATCCTTGATGTAAACATCGAGGTCAGCAGGCAGTGGAGGAGTGATGGTTGACAGTGGTGCAAGTGGCAGCGCCGGCGGTGGAGGTGGAACCTGCGCAAGTGCCGGGTTAAGCGATGTGAACTGAGCTGCAATTGCAACTCCAGACAAACCAAGAACAGCAACCCATTTGGTTACGGTCTTAGATGTCCCTACGCGGTGATGATTCATCTGACTAGTCTCCTATCGAACTTGGATACACGTTGATATCCAACAGTCGGCAATCTCTTTAATTGAAACGAATCAATGAGGTTGATCCGATGTGGGGAGTATAGACAGATTGTATTTATTCTGTATTCGTAACAATACTGGGTTTGTCCTCACGATAAACACTGAAATATTACGTAAAGTTAACTAATGTAGAACTTGAATTGGTTTGAATTAATATAGGTCAAATGGTGGTTCAAATACCTTTAATTAGCCTTAGCATTGTGCTAAGACGGCTGCAATTGCCGGGTGTTCTTTGTGAGTTGATGGTCCAGAGATTAATCGATGACATCAAAGTTTACTGTGGTTCACAAAGTTAACCATTGTTGTTGTTTTCAGATGTTTGTTTTGAACGGTGCATGATGAAGTCTGCAGCTTCCAATTGCTGTAAGAGGTCTTAATTTGGATGAACGACGTCTAAATATTCTTTCGATAATGAGATTTATGTCGGGCTTGGTGTATCTGGAATGTGTATATCGGATGTTGACCTGCAAACGCTACTGGCTAGTAATTGTGCTGGTTTATTTCACTTACTGACACTACCTATGTACGGTCTTATAATCTTAGGAAGGCGTCGGAAGGAATCCGAGAAGCCTCACAACCCACACGATTGCAAAGCACAATGTCAGTGCTATCGGAATGACCTTCGGGATTTGCTGCAAGTGTCCTGTACGGAGACTAAGCTTCATCACATGCATGAGAATGTAGGACAGCAGCAGTATCAGTACCGGTGGTCCGAGCGGATGAAACAAAATGGCATCTTCGAAGTGGAGGTGCGCTGTTGCAATGAGTGAACGCGTCATTCCACAGCCGGGGCAGGCGATTCCCGTGATGTTACGAAACAGGCAGAGCTTCGGAAGTCCAAGGACAGTGGATGCTCCGACCGACGGTGCCGGGATGACCACGGCCCCGATTACAATAGACAGCGTCCAAAACCAATCGGCTGTCAAGACCGTGAACAGGACTTTGGCACTCCGATGCGTTTGCGCCCTCATCGGCTTAGTGACTGGAGCGGTCCCAGTTACGCCACACATCGTTGAGCTGCTGCTGCTGCATTAATGAGTTGACAACACCAACTCCAGCGAAATTCAGGATTAGGTACAAAACGCCATTATCAACTGGCCGTATCCCGACGTTTTCCTGAAGCCGCACAATTTTCTGAGCCATTTTCCAGTCCCAGAAGTAGCTATAGAGAAAGCACGTGACGATTGTAAGCAGCACTTCGAGGCCTGGGTTGGTGTCTGTTTCGCCCAGGGCATCCTGAACTTCCTGACTGACGCGATGCATCCATACCAAGTAATAAATGCCGCAGGTGACCAGACTCAGGATGAGCACCATGGCTGGATCCTGGCGGGTCCCTGGGCGCGTTGCATGGCTTTGGTACATCGTCAACTCCCTCTACGAACCGTCGCTATCGAACCTCTGCTCCGGATACAACACGCTTGACTGGCTGCAGCAGGATTGCTTTGCCATCGGTGTCGGTGGCCGCAAGCAGCATCCCTTGGCTCTCAACGCCGCGGAGCTTTGCAGGCTTCAGATTGTAGACGACGACAATCTGCATCCCAATCAGCTCTTCGGGTGTATACGAATCAGCGATTCCACTTACAATCTGCCGCTTCTCTTCGCCGAGCTGGACTTCGAGGCGCAGAAGCTTTTTCGCACCTTCAATCTTTTCTGCATGGGTGATGTCCGCAATACGGAACTGGACCTTGATAAAGTCATCGATGGTGATTTCACTCGATGTTACATCGGCAGCAGGGGATGTTTGATCCACAGGTTTGGTCTCTCCTGACGGCTTTTGTGCTGTCTTGGTGGCTTTAGGTGCTGTTTCGGTGGTAGGAACGGGGAAGGCAAGGCGAGGAAAGATGACATCGCCAACCGCGGTTTGCCCACCAAATGGGAGGGCTCCAAATGTCGTCAGGCGGTCAAAGTCACCGGATGCGACATTTGGACTTAGTCCAAGCTGACGGAGGACTTCTCCGGCAGCGTGTGGCATCGCCGGAAGCAACAGGACTGCCGCAAACCGAACGCCTTCCAGGGCATTGTAGATAGCTGTGTCGACATCTTCCGTGTTACCAGCCTTGGCGGCTTTCCACGGTGCGGTGGTCGCAAGGTAGCGATTGACACAGGCCAGCAGTCCATTGACTGCCTGCAGAGCAGTACCCCAGTCGTAAGTGGCTAGCGCTGATGTGTAAGCATCCTTTGCTTTCTGTGCATCGGCCTGCAGTCCTGCATCAAGCGCTGCCTCTGTTGGCAGCGTTCCACCGAAGTAGCCAGCCTTGAGAACACGGTTAAGGACATTTCCAAGATCGTTTCCAAGCTCGGCATTGTAGCGAGACTGAAGCATCGCGAGTGCAAATTCAGTGTCATCCGAGAAGCGTATATCGCGGAGGAGGTAGTAACGCAGGGCATCCCGTGCGACCAACGGATTGCAACCACTCGCATCCACAACCTTCTCAACAACTGCCTGCGGCGTTGGGATATTGCCTTTGCTCTTGCTGGCCTTGCCAAGGAGGCCTTCATCATCACGGACCACCCACCAACCGTGCCCAACGACATGCTTAGGAAGGGGGAGCTCGAGGGCCATCAGCATCGCAGGCCACAAAGTTGCGTGGAACCGCGTGAAGATCTCTTTGGCCATCAGGTGTGCCGTTGCCGGCCACGTCTGGTCCCACGCTGGATTGTTTGGCCAACCTGACTCCGTCAGGTAGTTGATCAGCGCATCAAACCAGACATAAACAACCTTACTGGCATCCCCAGGGACTTCGATTCCCCAGCCCGCGTTCTTGCGCGAGATGGCGATATCCCGAAGGCCCTGTTCAATAAAGGCGAGGACTTCATTACGGCGCGTATCAGGAATGAGAAAACCCGGGTTTGTAAGAATATGCTCCTTCAGACGCTCTCCATAGGCCGAAAGTCTGAAATAATGGACATCCTCGCTGATGCGCTCGACCTTTGCTCCGGTTTCTTTGACGATGCCATTGTCATCGACATCCGTGTCGCGGAAGAACGTTTCATCGGCGACGGAGTACCAGCCTTCATAAACGCCTAGATAAATATCGCCGGACTTTTCAAGCTGTTTGAAGACTTCACGGACGACATCTTTATGACGGTCCTCGCTCGTCCTAATGAACGTGTCATAGCGACAATCGAGGAACTTCCAGGCTTCGACAAAGCTTTGTGAAACCTTGTCGACAAACGCCTGTGGCGTTTCACCTGCGGCAAATGCTGCATCGGATACCTTCTGAGCATGCTCATCCGTGCCGGTTAAAAACCACGTATCCAGCCCCTGCATGCGGTGATAACGCGCTTGCGCATCTGCTAGTAGTGTCGTGGTTGCCGTTCCGACGTGTGGGACGGCGTTGACATAGTAGATAGGGGTTGTGATGTACGTTCGCATGGGGGAATCCTGGAGTTATGCGGCAGCGCCGCGAAAGTGTTATTGAGGGTGATGGCAACCACACGGGCTACCGGCGAGGAACCCCTCAGCCACCGCCTGGCGCGATTGTCCGGCAGCAAGGCGTCCCGGATGCCTGACTGGTGGAGCAGCTGGGATCAGCAAAGCCCGTCGCTGCAAACATCGAGAGCTGCCTAGAAGTTTCCGCTGATCCACACGCTGGACAGCCTTCTGGTTCATCCTTACGGGAGAACGGACGCATCGTCTCGAACTGGTTATTACAGGACTTGCACTTGAATTCGTAGATAGGCATGGCCTTTATTCTATCTGATGCAGCCAGCTGGCTCCTGTTTGCACTATGAGCTTTGGGTATGCGATTTGCAGGAGCGCCGGGAGATTCTCGATATCTTCGCGGTTGTAGCGAATCAAGCGATTCAGGGCACTTTCATCCCGGCGGGAGACCCAAAGCCTCCACAGCTCAACGGCATCCCAGCCTGAAAGTCCAGCTGCTTCATCTGAGCGCTCGATACCAAACCTGTGCTCAATTGCTTTAAGTCCGCCCTTGATCCCGATTCGACGCATGACATTACAGACATCCACATGGGGGATGTCGAAGTCCACATCCGGAAATCGCCGCTTTAAGAATGGCACATCAAAGCCGGTACCAAAAAAGGAAACCATCAAACCTACGGGATTAAACAGCTCCGGAAAACGAGCAATGTCCCTTCCCTTAACGAGAATGTGCGTATCGTAAGCTCCGTGCATCCCAATGATCGTGATGTCATTCGCATCGTAGCCGCCGTTGGTTTCGATATCGATACACATCGCTTTGTCCCAAAGCCATGGCAGAAGCCGAACATGCTCCTTCGACCCAAGGCGCGCGGCAAACCAGGACCAGTCCTCGATTTGATGTGCCTCCAGAGCTTGCTCGGCCGCCCGCTTAATCGCATCAGCTTTCGTCGCACTCACCGGCAACTTGGCATCCACAACACTTTCCCAGTGCCGAAATCCAGCATCCCAAAGCTGCTGCTCAGACTTCTCACCAATACCTGGTGCGATAACAAATGTCCCTGTAAGCCAGGGCTTGTAGCGGTCAAATGGAATCGGCATTAGAGGAGACCGTGGACTTCCTTGAGATAGCGATAGGACGCAGCAACCGATGCAAACGCATCCCTGTGACACTCATCTTGCTCAACGCACCACCATTCAACACCCGCGGCATTCCCGGCTTCGATAATCGATTCCCATGGGAGGTTGCCTTCACCAATGGGCGCCATTACTGGATTGCCTGCGATTACTGCCTTATCTTTGATATGCACCACGGGTACCCGACCGGTCATCCGGGAAAACAAGCCCACCGGGTCCACCCCCGCATGCCACGCCCAGTAAACATCCAGCTCCAAGTAGTAATCTGGGCCGCCAGAAGCGATAAGCACATCCCACTGGGAGAGAACGGCTCCGCAGTCACCCCGGTCAAACTCAAATGCGTGGTTATGGTGACCAAAACGAATACCTGCAGCTGCCAGTTGCGAACGGACTGCTCGGCTCTCATCGATAAACCGGCTGTACTCGGCAGGCTTTAGCTTGTCGTAGCCATCCGGGATGCCACCAATCGCCACATAGTCGCACCCAAGCGCCTTGTGAAACGCGATTTCGCGCTCGGTTTCATTTAGAAGCGATGCCCATGGCCGGTGTGTCGCGATGCACTCCAAACCCAGCTCCCGCAGCCACTTGCCTAGCACATTCGGTGAGAGATCAGCTTCGAGGGCGGCAACCGCACTCACCTGAACCGCCCGAAACCCAATCTCGCGTACACGTTCGAGGGTGGTACGTACGGCATCGGCTGTTTTCGTAAACTCGCGCAGTGTATAGAGCTGCAGCGCCTGACCGGGCATCAAACGGCTTGCTCGATATCCGCGGCAATCCTAATGGCAGCCTCACGGGGATCATCCGCTCCCGTAATGGCTCGGCCAATCACCAAATACGTCGCACCACTCGCAACGGCAGCTTCCGGCGTCGCGATGCGCGCCTGGTCATGTGCAGCCACGCCCTTTGGGCGAACGCCAGGCACGACGGTGACAAACTCATTACCAAGGGATGTTCGAATCGCTTCAACCTCATGTGGTGAGCAGACAACGCCATCGAGGCCATTTGCATGGCACAAACCCGCGAGGTGAAGCACATGGTCATTCACGGACCCGGCAACCCGGAGGTCACTGTTGAGCGCTTCTTGGCTAAGGCTTGTAAGGACTGTCACTCCAATAAGAAGTGGGGGATTCGCCGCCGCGTGTGCCGCATCCGCCGCCGCCCGCAGCATCGCCGATCCGCCCTGCGCATGGACATTCACCATCCAGACGTTACGCTTCACCGCCGCCGCAACTGCTCCGTGAACCGTGTTCGGGATGTCGTGAAATTTGGCATCGTAGAAGATCTTGTCGACACCGGCATCCTGAAGTCGGCTGATGATATCGAATCCCGCTGCATTGATGAGCTCAAGACCGACTTTGAGACCGCCAACCGTGCCCGCGACTTTACGCGCGAGGGCTACTGCGGCATCTGCTGAATCGACATCCAGCGCAATCAAAATCCGGTCACGTGCAGAGAGGGAGGTCGACATAATTGATCCTTTTGTGGTCACATTGACTGGGACGCTTTGAATGTCCCTAGGTCTAGAATACCGCTTTTGTCAGCGTCCACTGAGCACCCAAATTTGCGGATTGACGTAAAGCATGTCATGGGGAACACCTTGAAGTGTTAGCCATCCGTTGTACGTTGATGAGCGGAAGCTGCTGATAAACGGGATGCTGATTGGACTCCCGTAGACCTTGGTAGTCGGTAGCAGCGTGTGTGCGGCATCCACAAAGAGCATCGGTTGGGTGTCGCGAAGACGAACAGCATCCATGATTTCAAGTTCAGAAAGCGTTAGCACAGATGCTTGATTGAACTGGGACAGGGTATCCACACTCCACTCGGAGCCATCCGGAGGAACGACCAGCTGCGGGATGCCATCAAATGCGCGAGCATCGTCGGCAGCAAGCTTTGGGCTAAAGTGGGCGATTTGCGGCGAAAGGGATGCCGACCAGAACCAAGGGCGGCGGGCAAATGTGACGACTTCTGCACCCGATGCCTTGATTCCAGCGGCGGCGGCGATACGAGGGTCGGTGGCTGTGAACTGACGGACCCAGGTAACCGATGCGAACAGTGTTAGTGCGCAGCAGAGGGTTGCGAAAGCACCGATGTACGGTCGCTGATCCGGCTTTCTGACAAAAAGAAGACCTGTGTAGAGCGCGAGAACTGGCAGTAGAGGGAGAGCATAGCGGGCGAATTTGACCTGCGCGATGCCGATGAGCAGAAAGTAGGGCAAGGCGAAGGCTAGTGGGATGAGCTCGGCGGCTTTTCTACGCAAACCAATGTTGACGATGCCAAGTCCAATCGCAGGCCAGAGATAGGCCACAACCCACGGGCCGTTCACGAGAGGGTGATAGAGGTAGCCGGGGATGGTGTTTGTGAAAATTTGTTCACTGCCGGCGCCGACGTGGCGTGCTTCGAACGCTATGTCCTTGATGAACTGTCCTGTGTTTAGGACAGAGCCTGGACATCCGATAACAAAGGCTACAGCCGTAATCAAGAGTACTCCAACCAGCTCTGTAGCTTTCCGTTCCTTGCGTAGCAGCCACGCAAGCATCAGAGGAAATAGCGAAAGACCCGCATTGTACTTTGTCGCGGCGCCAAGTCCACATGCGATCGCGCCAATCGCCAGAATTTTGCTGTTTCCGGTTGCGTGGAATGCGATGGCTGCCCAAATGGTGACGGCAACCCAGAAGGCTGCGGGGACATCGACGGTCGCAAAGTGCGCATGCTGCACTGCAAGAGGCATCACTGCATACGTGGCTCCCGCGAGAAAGCCGGCAGCTTTATTGCCTAACCGTCGCGAAGTGTCAAATACGAACCAGATAGTGGCTGTACCGAGGATGGCGGTGAAGATGCGTGCCGTGATCAGGGACTCTGCCGTGGGGGCGATTCCGGCCAGAGGCTTTGCGACGACCTTTAGGGTTTCCAGAATATGGATAAGCGTGCCGGCGGCGAGAAGATACCACTGACCATAGTTGTAGAAGCCATTATCAAGCTTGCCCGTAAAGATGTTCAGGTCGAGGGCCGCGACCAGAACCTGGCTTTCATCCGGGTGGAACGACCACAGCCTCCCGGGCGCAGGAACGCCCCAGTCAATTCCGATGACACGGAGCAAAAACGCTACCATCAGTAGTAAGGCGAGTGGCAGCCAAGATGGCAATGCAAGGAATTGACGTTGCTTCACACCGCGGATTGTAGCATTCACTTACCATCTCTAACGGGTGTGCGTGGTATTGTCTCGAATGGGATTTCATCCCATCGGGATAGCCATTTATGTTGAGCCAGCAACCATTGGTGACGATTGAACCATCCAATCGCTTTCACGCAGCGGATCTTCTTGAGGTGTGGCACTACCGCGACCTCCTCGTCGAGCTGATGAAGCGCGACATCAGGCTTCGCTACCGCCAGACCGCGCTTGGTGTGATTTGGGTTGTGCTGCAGCCCCTCCTCGGCGCGATTATTTTTAGCGTTGTTGGTAAAGCGGCGCGGCTTCCGGTTGGCGATGTTCCAATGCTGGCCTATTCCTTCGCAAGTCTGCTGGCATGGAACCTCTTTCAAGCTATCCTGACGAAGAGTGGAAACTGTCTCGTCGGTAACACGCAGCTCGTCAGCAAAATCTTCTTCCCAAGACTTATCCTTCCATTGTCCGTAGTGCCTGGCGCCCTCCTCGATGCCCTGATCGCAACCGCTGTGTTCGCCGTCATCGCCGTGATCCTCGGGGTCAAGGCAACCGCGATGCTGGTGTTGTTTCCTCTCGGGATACTTGGAATTATGCTGCTTGCGATTGGTGCAGGTATATTGGTTTCAGCATTGACGGTGCCATACCGGGATGTCCAACACATTCTGCCAGTGATGGTGCAGCTTCTCTTCTGGGGCTCGCCTGTCATCGTTCCCGCATCCCTCTACACCGGGAAGTTGGTTTGGTTTATGCTCCTCAACCCGATGTCCGGTTACCTTGAGCTCGTCCGTGCATCCCTTCTGGGCACCCCTCTACCAAGCGGA
>Ga0114971_10003440_pt1 | contig 10731 bp, 14 predicted proteins | sample M_140625_MF_Meta_FD_87320 | JGI IMG/M metagenome (GOLD analysis project Ga0114971, IMG submission 87320) | Freshwater microbial communities from Lake Montjoie, Canada to study carbon cycling - M_140625_MF_MetaG | ecosystem: Environmental > Aquatic > Freshwater > Lake | place: Lake Montjoie...
AATTGGGAACGGGGGGGAAGTCGTCAGGAACGTCGTCAGGAACGTCGTCAGGAACGTCATCAGGAACGTCATCAGGAATGTCATCAGGAATGTCTTCGGGGGCAGCAAGGAATACTGTGGAACCGCCTCGTTCTGCTCCCGTGTATTCTCCCGATGTAACCGGTGGCCGCCCTACAGCGGCTAGAAGTGCTGTCGCGGCAGGAGCCGCTACGATGGCAGATGCGACCCCGCTGTCAGGAGGCGCAGCTTCGCTGACAGGCCCGGAAGCCTATCATGGAGCAGAAATGGCGGGCGGAAAATGGTCGGACGCCTACTCTTTTGTAGGAGATGTCTTCACTGCCGAAAAGGGGTTTGATCCTATTTCTCGCAATTTTCAATCGCTTGTAGAAACCTTTGCAGGAGGAGCTATGCCTGGTTCTGGTGCTGCTGCTGGTTCTGGTTCTGCTGCTGCCGCTCCAAAACAGACGGCAAAGGAAGCCGCCCTCTTAAAAGAATACGAAGCCTATACGAAGTCTCGCGAAATGGATATTGGAGGACCTCCTAAGCGTATCTAATGGGAGACACAGAACCACAGAACCACAGAACCACAGAACCACAGAACCACAGAACCACAGAAGCGGCAAAAAATGAATCTCTGTCTCCTTGTTCCTAGGTAGAACCACTTCCTATGAACACCAGCACGCCCATCTCCGCTTTCAACAATCAGCTCATTGCCTTCGTGGAAGATCTGACAGAAAGCTTTCCGGAAGAGGCCTCCTTGAAGACGGCCGTTGATACGCTCAAGGCATTGAAGCGAGCCAATCCAAAGATGATACACACGGCCTTTATGACCTACATCTACCCGGATTTCCACGCTCCCGTAAAGGCCGAAGATGAAACCGCACTGATTAAGAAAGCGAGGGACATACTGGACAGCGAATACAAGGACTATGCTTTCGCCTATCTCATCTTTGACAAGCATTGGTCCTCCATGACAGACGCGAACAAGAAGGCCATTTGGAACTGGTGTAAGGTGCTCGTTGTATTGGCAGAAAGAGCCAATGTATAACGATCGCGTTTCCTGTTACAAAAGGAAGTCTTCCGATCGTTCAGAATGTCGGCATCCTTTTCTTCCACCTATGCCCAGTTCATTGCTGAGCTCAAGCTCACGTTTCCCGAGTACGCATCGGCCTTGTCTTCCACCTGCGATCAAACACTTTTTTCCTCCCTCTGGTCTCCCTACACAGCTGCTGTTGCTGCGAGGGACGGTTCTATTTTTACAGCCACCGGTATCCCCGTGGTTCATGGCCTTACGATGACCGCGGCTCTGTGGGCGGAACTCGGCGAAACGACGCAAAAAGCCATCTGGAATTACATTAGCTCTCTTCTTCTTCTCTCAGCCGCTGAGAAGGAGGGCGAATCGTTGTGGGATATCTCTGGATTCAAAGCGAGTCTTGAAGCTATGATGAAGGGTCTTTCCGAGAAAGACGGTGTCAAGGGGGCACCCGAGGGATTCGCGTCGCTCTTTGAGAAGCTTGCCTCACTTCATGGAGGAAAAGACGCATCGGGGGCAAAGGGAATCCCCGGATTCAAGATCCCCGAGCGTCTCTTCAAAGGTCAGATCGCGAAGATTGCGGAGGAACTTGTCCGTGATTTCAAGCCCGAAGAGTTCGGGATTGATCCAGCCATGTTGGAAAGCAAAGATCCCGCACACGTCTTCGCATACCTTCAAGAGATTTTCACGCGAAAGCCCGAGATGATCATGGGGGCCGCTCAAAAGATCGGCAAACGCCTTCAGGCCAAGTTTGCTCGCGGTGAACTGAATCGTGACGAGATCATACGGGAGGCCGAAGAACTTATGAAGGAGTTTTCCGACAACGAGGCCTTTTCCTCGCTGTTTGGATCGCTCGGTGAAATGTTCAAAGGAGGTGAGAAGGAATCCGGCAACGAGGGTTCTCTGCGTCGCCGCGAAGTTCAAGAACGGTTGCGAAAGAAGCAGGCAGAGAAAGCAGCCGCAAAGGCCTCTGCTGCCACAACCAATACTGTATCGGGTATGGGGGGAGGAGCGACTTCGGCAGCGGAGCTGGCGAAAGCAGCAGAAGAAGCAGAAGCTTCTCTTCTTGCCGAAGAAGAGACGTCAAAGCCGAAACGCGTCTCTAAAAAATAGTAGGGAGTCTCTCTAGTAGGATGAGTGTTGGTTCTGTTGGTTCTGTTGGTTCTGTCGGTTCGTGTCCACCTTTTTGGATCGAAGAGCCACGTGTGCTGCTCACCAATGCGACCGATTTCTTTCCCTTTAGTCAGGCCGCACAAGCCTGTACAGCTACTGCTCTCAATAGCCTTACGCGATTTGGAGTCTACTTTGGTCTTGTCTTGTTTGCCTGTACACAAAAACGGATTCATCTCCTAATCCCTCTCGGCGTAGCCGTAGTCGCAATTGCCATCTACTATGGCATGAAGCAGCAAAATATTCTGCGAGAGGGATTTACATCCGATACGCTTAAAACCATAGTAGGACCGACTCTTGTACCGCGAATTCCCGGAGAACGCTTGGACATTCCTCTCGTAGGAGGGATTGATGTTGCTGATGCCAATATAAGCGACGTAATAGGAACCCCGAATCGCACCTATCCGACGGATGCAAATCCTTTTATGAGCGTCCTTGTAAACGAAGTATTGGACAATCCGAAGAAAGCACCGGCCGCTACGGTAGAAGATATGGGTCGCACCTTTTCGGATCAGTTTCAGACTCGCATGTACGGCGATCCTTCCGATGTGTTTCAGCATACGCAGAACCAACGCACCTGGGTCGCTCCTCCCAGTACGAGTATTCCAAACGACGGCGAATCATTCCAGAACTGGTTGTACCGAGTCCCCGGCCCTACCTGTAAGGAGGGCAATACGGCGGTCTGTCGTACCGGTACCGAGGGCGGTGTCGTGACGTGGCTCAATGCCGCATAGGGGACGCCGCATAAGTATACCTAAGAGTAGAGAAATGGAGTGTAGGAAAGCCCCGTATCCATGGAATCCACGATTTGTCAAAAAGAGTCCCTTTCGCACGCTCAAGCGGGCCAAAGCCGCCGAACGAAGCTTCCGAGCAAAAAAACCCATTGGATTCACAGCAACTTCGTCACTCAAATCACAAGGTCGCATTCCACGATCCTCCGGTTGTTATGAACTGGGTTCAAAGTATTCCAACGGAACCCGCAGGACGCGTCGCTGATCGGGTTGCTGTAACGTATATTTTGTGTTTTGGATGACATACATGGGTTGCCCACGGTAATCCATTACAATGGCCCATGCCTGCTCACTAGCGGGATGGGCCATTGCGAGTCGTGTTGCGGATGCGACCCTGCCGGATAGACGATTGAGAAGACGATCCGTCGCCGCTCTTCTACATGCCGAATGATAGACGGCGTCTGCCTGAACAGTATAAGGAAGTTCGGTGTAGGGAAGAGTCATCATGGGAGCGGGGGTGCTGCGAATCCTACAAGGGGGAACACATCATCAATTTTTGTAGAAGGCGTAGGTAGAAGAATGTCGGCTGCTCCGTTCCCCCGCGGCCATCTCCAACCCCGTGAATTCACGATTAATACGTTTACCCGTACTCTGGATGACTCCTGCGAAGTCGCACAGCAGTTTCAGGACCAGCTTGGTCCCGGTGTGTATCAGACAACCAACCTCGTTCCTAAGCAGGCCGCGGCTACCTCGGTAGAATACCCGAACCCGACACTTCTCGGAAAGGAGGGCTACGGATACAACAATCGCTACATTGACGACGACAGTGCTCTTCGGGCGAACCCGACGCTAGAAGGGCGTCAACGATGCCCTCTCCACGTACAGGGTCGTCCCTTTGCGACAGTTCCTTATATGGGCAATGGTCGCGGCAACCCCGACGTAGAAAGTGGCCTGATCTACGCCGAGTTTGGACGCGTAGATCGTCCCTGCGGAACCGTTACAGAGACCTTCTTCTCCACGCAGTTCACACCGCTCATCCCGCATCTTCAACAGCACATCCAGAATCCTTCCAATCTTGTGACGGAGGTCGCAGCCCGCGGCTGGATTCGCGGCGGCATCCCGAGTCGCCAGTTTATTCGGGATATTAATTGTTAATGTATTGAAGATATATTTACTTATGGGAACATGATTATCATATTCCCATATAGATGGCAACAGCTGCCGAGCCTGCTAAGAAGACAACAGTACGGTTCAATGAAACGGTGCTAGCAAACAACAAAAGTGCCGCTCCCTTGACAATCGGACCTATTGCTCGGAATGCTAAGAAAAAACCTATAGGGTTAGCATTTAGTACATATACGCCTTATAACAAGGAAGAAGGACCCTACGGAAAAGAGGGTGTTGACACTAACGCAAAACCCGAGGGACTGTGGACTACGACTCAAAACTATAAGGATGCACTTGCGGAAGCTATAACGGAACTGAGTAAATACAAAACGGGAACTCTTAAAAACATTAAGGGAATAAAGCCTGGTATGGAAAACAGCAGGACACAACGTATAGCAAGGATGATGTCGAAACAAAATCTCAAACCAACCGCCGCAAACAAGGCATCTGTTTCGCCTCGTAAGACCAAACGCAATCGACGCAATTAAAATGTAAAACCTCCGTAAATGGACATCTCCAGTAAATCGGCCGCATGGAATACGGCGTGGAACAACATTCTGGCTACGGACGGTGCGACCGTACGCGACCAGCAAAACCAAGGTATGTTTTCCTATACTCAGATGCCCGTCAAGTTTGAGAATCCGAGTCAACAGCGGAATGCCTTGGGTCTTGTAGGAGGCTCCGAGGTCTCTGTGATTGCGGGATCCCTTGTAGACTTGGAGTCTGACCTGTACGGACGTACTCGGGCAGCGAGTAAGTGTATTCCTCGCCAGTACATTCCGGCCTGCCCTCTTGGTGGTAACGGCTGCCCCGACCAGCCTCCCAGCTTTTCCTTTCTTGACAAGGCGACCGGTGCGAAGACGACAGTGGACACGACCCCCAAGCATCTCCCTACAGGTCAGTTTGTGACCTACCCCGGTGTGAAGTTCCCGGGTGCGTTACAGACGAGCACGTGCTACCCACAGCGGTTCTAATTTCTTTGTTCCACTGTGCTACATTTAATAACTGCGGATATAGTATAACCGAATGGGTAAGCTCAGAATAAACCTTACGTTAGGTAGGGGGGGGACAGTGGGGGAGTTCTTGTACAATTGATGCGACGTCTACGACAACGCTTGAAGACATCAAGCAGGCCCTATCAGAAAAAGGGCAAGCCCCCTCCGTTGATTACAACATTTTGGCAAAGGGTGTACAAATGGACGAAGGTCGCACCTTAGAAGACTATGGCGTAGACCCATCAAAGGAGAACGCTGCTGTGTATGTGTCAATTAGGTTGCGAGGAGGCAGCCGATCTCGCAAGAACAAAAACAGTCGCAAACACAAGAACAGTCGCAAACACAAGAACAATCGCAGGAACAATCGCACCCGTCGGCATTAGTACGAACTCTCTCCTCACTTTATGCATAGTAAGTAGAGATGCTGGCCGATCTATCAAAACCGACACCTGCTGTCTTCGCAACAATCGTGGTATCCGTGATTGTTGTGGATCTCGTTATTCTCTTTCTCATCCGGTATTTTCCCGACTTTTGGGGCAAGGAAATCAACGTCTGGTACAATGAGTTCGGCCTGAACGCCGTCATTGCCGATGTTCTGAGCATCGTGCTGGGATTCTTACTCGCCCAAATTGTCTACCGTACCGTTGTGTTTCCCTACATCGGTTGGTCACTTCCTGCCTTCATCGTTCTGCTCCTCGCCATTCAACTGACCCACGATATGCTATTCTACAAGGGCGTGATTCAGCCAATTCCCGCGGGCCACAACGGCATGATTGATGTCTTTAAAGCCTACGCGGCCTCCGGGCAGGGTCGCATTCTCGTAGCTGACGCGGCCATGATGACGGGATCTGCGTTGATCGCCTCCGCACTCATAGGACTTCCTACCTCGGTGACGTTGTTTGTTGGGTCTCTCGCGGTGTACGCGGTTCCGTACATTCTTACAACGAGAAATCGTTTTAGCGGCAAATAAAAACCGTCAGGATAGGCAGAGGAAATGGAGTCGCTCAAAAACCAATCGTTTACGCGTCGCCAGTACGACGGCTGTAAGACGAACGACGATCTGCGTGTCACGACGGGTCCCGGTCGCTACCAGATTGACGCGCCGCCGCAATACTGCAACGCCTCCTTTGCCCCTGAGCCGACCATTCGGCAGCAACGCTGGGGAGCTTCCCTAAACGGCACCTTCATCAAGACCGATGTAGAATCCGACCTGCTCAACCTGAATCGCCCCACCACCAAGACGATTTGCGACCAATACGATCCCGGTACCGATGAGATCAACCAGGGCGGTCGCACGGATATGAAGGAGCAGTCGTTTCCTCAGACCTTCTCCCGGCTCGTAGATCCCCCCTCTACAGGGCGTGCCGTAGGCTGGAATCGCTGGGAGTGGCTGTGCGAGAATCCTCAAGAAAATATCATGATGCCCTTTGATTGGAACATTACAACCCGCCTCGCCCAGAAGGACCAGTTTCGCCCCTGTATACCGACTCCCATTGGAGCGGCCGCTGTTTTACCGGCCCCTATTCCCTCGGCGTCTGGGAGTGCGTGGCTGCCCGGTCCCTATACCGAGCAGACAGCAGCATCGGGTCGTGTAGCAAAGTCTGTTCGTGTCTAAGTGGTACTAAAAGGTAAGTCCGCGTCATCAAATCGTTCAAAAATAAGCGTCATAGGTAGAAGTTTCCAATGGAGCCTGCTACTTTTTTAGGAATGCTGGGACTCGGCTATTGGCTGTCGAACGACACAAAGAAAGCCGAGGGATACGAGAATTCCGCTGCGACAAGCATACCAGGAGCCGATCGAACTCCTCCTGGGGCTCCTACGATCCCCGGTCTTCCTCGCACCGCCAATTTCAGTGCGAGCGGCGTCTACGATATTCAATCGCCGCTTCCTTCTCTTGGCTCCTTTGCTCGGGAGCCGTATTTATCACCCGACCAAGGCGGATCTCTCCATTTCCCCGTACCGCCTGCGACGCTGCCCGATCAGTTTAGCGGCGGTTCTGCGGATCTCCTACAGATTCGTCCTGATCGCTGGGAAGACGCAACCGATCGCCCCGCTTTCGTGTCCCCCTTAACGGGCATTGAGTTCAAGGCGGGCGAATTCAAGCACGCCAACATGGTTCCCTTTTTCCGTGGACAACTCAAGCAGAATTCGCTGGATTCGGCCAACAATCAAGTACTTGATTCCTATACAGGAGCCAGCAAGACGCTCTTTGCAAAGAGGGAGCAGACGCCTTTTTTTGAGCCAACAAAAGAACCCATCGGCAATCCCTACGGAATGGAGGCGGCCACGGATTTCCTACAGTCTCGCTACGTAGAGCCCAAGAATCGTGGAGAACGTCCCGTAGAACCCATTCGGGTTGGACGCGGGTTGGACGACGGCTACACCGAGTTGCCCTCCGGCGGATTTCAGCAGACCGCAGGCGAAGAGTTTATGCTCCGTCGCATGGCTCGTACAGATGATCTTCGCACGGCCAACAATCCCAAGTTGTCGTACTACCAGCCGGTCGTTCCAGGAGCCGCCGTTGTTACGGCTCCCACGGCTCCCGAAGACATTGGTGAAGTCCGCAAGTACAATCCCGACAAGTTCTACATAAATGAAAACGGGGAACGCAACTTTGTGACAGTGGGTGCCGACCAGAAGGCGACCGTTCGCAGCGTCCAGATCGTTCGCAATACGACGCGTCCCGATACGAGCAAGCCCTACGAGGGTGTCGCAGGTCAGGTAGAGGGCAAGGCCACCTACACAATTGGTTCTACACGGACACCGCTCGCCAAGCAAATGGGTACGTGGGGATTTCGCAACGCCAATTTGACGGAGAACTTCAATCCCGATACCGACGCACAAGAAAACGACTATGGTAAATCGGGCGTAGAAATCCGCCCCAACGAGCGTTTCTATACAGGCGAACGCGTCATGGGTCTCAACGTGGTTCCCGATGAACGAGAGGTTACGCTGCCGCAGCAGGACTTTGTACGGCCGACCCGTGCCGAAGAAACGATTGACCTGAATCGTGTCGGTATTGAAGCTCCCGTCAGTGCTCAGCCCAAGTTGACCGTCTACGATCCCAATGACGTGGCTCGTACAACAATTCGTGAAACAACGGAAGACAATGGCTACATTGGAATTGAGGCTCCCGCCGATTGTGCTCAGAAACTGACCGTGTACGATCCCGACGACATTATGAAGGTAACGGGGCGTAACACGCTGAACGACTGGGATTGGTATCGCAACTTTGGTCGCCAGGATACGCCTGGATCCGCCGAGATTCGTCTTCAGGATGCAGTACGGAATACGCAAAAGGCGGCCTTGTCGGCAAATTCTGCGTGGACCGGTTCCGCGATCTTGGCGTCGGGCAAAGCGGAGAAGGACCGCACAGACGCCCGCAACATGCGGCAGTACGCACAGAAGGAGAACATTGCTCGCGGTCGCACACCCAAGGGCTCTTCCGTGAAACTCTTCAACGGCGAGGATAACATCAACATGACGTTTCGCAGACTGAATACTGACATTGTAAACGATCGCGAGAACAACGTGGATCGCGTAGCGGGGCTGCCGTCTTCCACGGAAGTGCTCGGCATCCAGCGACCTCGCACGGTTCTCAAATTGGATGTGTCGGCGGTCCGCAACGCTCCCATCTTTGTATCTGCGTTGGAGGAGAATCCCTATGTCATTCCTCTTCACAAGTCGGCATTAGTGGGTGGCAGGAACGCGATTTAGGCACTGCGATTTAGGCACTGCGATTTAAACCATTCTACTGTTCAATGTACAAGGATGCTAGATTCGCGTATCTACGACCCGATGTCGCCCACCGCCGTGGAGGACATCGTGGGAAATTCAGAGTTGTGGCGAGGACTCTACGAGCAAATCAAGGATCAGACAACGGGTCACTTGATTTGCGTGGGACCCGCGGGATGCGGGAAATCCCTCTTTTTTCGGATTGCTCTTGCGGGCTACAAGGTATTGTCCATTGACTGTACTGCAAACGGAGGACTCCGTGACATGCGAGACCCCATCCGTACGTTTACGCGTGGAAGTAAAGCGGCCGCAGACCTGCGATGGATTTTGCTAGAACACGCCGACGCACTCTCAAGCGACGCACAGGCGTTTTTGCGTCGCTGTCTGGAGACAACCGCTGGAACTACACGCGTAGCATTTCTATGTAGGGAAGCAGGAGCGATTCCTGAACCTATTTTGAGTCGTACAACCCTGTATACGGCAAGTAGCCCCGACAATACTGAAATGGTCTACGAACTCATGCGACGCACGTCAAACGTTCTTGACCGATCTGTAGCCGAGGATATTGTGGAACGTACATACGGAAATCTGAGAGCAGCCCTCACAGAAGCACTGGCCGTACGCCACGGGCTTCTCCCGGGTTCGGATTCGGTTCTTCCGGCTCTATTGGCCGCACGGCCTTCTGCCTCCCCCAGAGGATCCGATACCAACGAAAGCGAATGGATCGCCTGGGCAATTCGTGCTTCCACTGTCTGTCGCAACGAAGGATTGGATATTCGTGACGTGTTACGAAGAGGATGGCCAAATCACCCGATTGTTAGCCACGCCTGTGCTTCCTGGTCACGCTTAGGAAGCGTAAGTCCGCGGGCTCTTTTTTATTCGTGCGTAAAGCGGATTCTGGATTCGCGGTAGAAGAGGGCGTTGCGTTTATATGATCTTTATAGAATGGACGTGTCTCTTTACTCGGAAACTCGGAACGAATACATGAAGCAATTGTGCGTGTGGATTGTTCCGTCTCTTGTGGACTTTTTCCGGAACGAGTACAACAAGATCGCGGCGACCCACGGCAAAAAGGCCATGTCTACCTTCCAGACCTTTTGTACCGAAGTTCCGAAATGGAATCAGGACGTCATTGACAGTCGTATCAATGGTGTTCTTGATGGATGCCGTTGCGATTATGTAGAAGAACTTGTCACTGCGGTATTTATCGCACATACGAAAATGCTGACTGCCATTCGCACCTCCAACAAGCAAAAGAAACTTCAAATTACGTTACCGAAACTGGATCATTTTCTTCATCGTGTATTTACGGAATGTGCCCGAACGCTGTGGAAGGCTCCTTATCTCTTTTCTACGGAACTGTCTGCCGTTGAACGTCAGAAAAACATTCTTCAAGCGGAGTCCATGTGTACAGAGGCGATGAATGCGGCGGTTCGTTCGCTGCTGCCTGTAAAGAACATATTACGCGAATACTTGGAAGAAGAAGAAGCAGAAAGCGAAAAGAAGGAAGAATTGGATTTGGTGGAGGACGCGGAGGCTGAATCCGTTGCGGATACAGCAGAAGCGGTAAACGCAGAAAAGAAAGAAAAGACAGACAAGACAGACGAGGCAAAGGCAGCAGAGGCAAAGGCAGACGAGGCAGAAAAGACAGCTGAGCCCAAGCAACCCAAACCCAAGAAACAAAGTCTTCTTTTGACGAAGATGGATTCCCCACCGGGTCCGGCAACCCCGGTGGGAAGCGATCATGTTGTAGAACTTCCGGCAACAACGGGGAGTGTTACACTAGAAAAATCAGAAGACATGACGTCTCCTTCACAGGAAGCTCCCCAGACGATTCAAAAGGTCCCCTTAGTGATTCAAGAGGCCCTTCCGCTGTCGCCTCTGGCGACAAAGCCAGGGG
>Ga0114971_10003442_pt1 | contig 10729 bp, 9 predicted proteins | sample M_140625_MF_Meta_FD_87320 | JGI IMG/M metagenome (GOLD analysis project Ga0114971, IMG submission 87320) | Freshwater microbial communities from Lake Montjoie, Canada to study carbon cycling - M_140625_MF_MetaG | ecosystem: Environmental > Aquatic > Freshwater > Lake | place: Lake Montjoie...
ACGACGCATTCCAGCCAACGCCTGCTAGGCCGGAGTGTGACGACAGCAGGCTGGCCCGAGCGGGTGCAACCGCCGCCACGGGTGAATCGATTACGTGGATGCTTTGGAGAGGGATGCGTGACGATTCGCCCGCCCACTCCGAGATTAAAGATCGTCTAAACATGTAGAAGGTTGTGTGGATTGCCTTAAGGACACGGGTTCGACTCCCGTCGCCTCCAGCCTTCGCTCGCAGCGCAGCAAGAGCGAAGGCTGTCACGCCGGAGACGCCGCAGGTGCGTAGGCGGACCAATCGCCGCTGCGAGACTACGGCTTGGCAAGCCAGCCGATATAGCGAACCCCACTTATGTTTCACCACGTCTACACACTTACCAGCGAGGAAACACCCAATCGGCACTACGTCGGAGTGACCGACAACCTTGATGAACGTCTTGCCGCGCATAATGCCGGCAAAGTCCATCACACATCGAAATACAAACCCTGGCGAATCGAATCAGCGGTGGCTTTCCGAGAACGAGAAAAAGCCACCGCATTCGAACGCTACCTAAAAAGCGGCTCTGGGCGGGAATTCGCCCGTCGACATTTCTAAGCTCGCAGCGCAGCAAGAGCGAAGGCTGCGAGACTACGGCTTGGCAAGCCAGCCGATATAGCGAACCCTACTTATGTTTCACTACTTTTACCATTGTCCCTTTGAAATTGGACTTTGCAGCGCAAAAGAAGGGGCATGGCCGTCTCGGCCGTGTGGAGACTGGTCTAATTGCTCGTACCCTGGCCAGCAGAACCAAGGAGCACGCCAACGCACACAAGCAACTACCTTCGGCTCGTAGAGCCTACGGATCACAGAGATGCACTGTTCCTCTCTCCTAAAATCCAAAAGCAAGCGGCTTTTGGTATTACCAGCGAGGAAACACACTCAGCCACCTAGGCGATTATTAACTCGTCAACCTCCCGCATTACCTCGCGAACGCCGATGTCCTCCTATTATGGCGCGGCAGCGACATCACCCTCGGGCCCCGACGGCGCGGCGCCCCTACCCATTGTCACGATATAGTTTCGCTTCGGAACAGAAGGTTCGTCAAATAATACAGCGGATCTTCTGTCGAATCTTCTTGCAACCCGCTCGGGGACTTGTTTTCTCAAAGCCTTCACTTTTCCAAAAAAACTAAATCCACCACTTTATGACTGATACGACCATTCTTTCTATTCGCGCCCGCCAGATCCTCGATTCCCGTGGCAATCCTACCATCGAGGCGGACGTCGAACTCGCAGGCGGCGCCATCGGTCGCGCGGCCGTACCAAGCGGAGCGAGCACCGGTGAGCATGAAGCCGTCGAGCTTCGAGATGGCGACAAGACCAACTATCTCGGCAAGGGTGTGAACAAAGCCGTTCTTAACGTCTCCAAATTCCTCGCCCCCGCCCTCATCGGCATCGATGCCGCTGACCAAGTCTCGGTGGACAAAACCATGATCGCCGTGGATGGCACCCCGACGAAGAAAAAGATCGGCGCCAATGCGATCTTGGCCGTTTCCCTCGCCAGCGCCAAAGCCGCTGCAGCGCAAATCGGCCAGCCTCTTTATAAATACCTCGGTGGACCAAACGCCAAGGTTCTCCCTGTGCCGATGATGAATATCCTCAACGGTGGCGCGCACAGCGACGCCCCGATCGACTTCCAGGAATTCATGATCGTTCCTAAAGAATTCTCGAGCTTCTCTGAAGCCCTTCGTGCCGGAACTGAGATTTTTCACGCCCTCAAGGCGGAACTCAAAAAACGCGGACTTTCCACCGCCATCGGTGACGAAGGTGGATTCGCTCCTGCGCTTTCCTCCGCCGAGGACGCCTTGGAATCCATTGCCAAAGCCGTCAAAGCCGCTGGATACAAGTTCGGAAAAGACATCTTCGTCGCTCTTGATTGCGCCTCCAGTGAGTTCTATGACGCCGCAAAAAAATCCTACATCTTCAAAAAGTCCGACGGATCTAAGCGCAACGCCGATGAGCTCGTCGCCTATTATCAAGGCCTTTGTGCGAAATACCCGATCATTTCCATCGAAGACGGCTGCGCTGAGAACGACTGGGTCGGCTGGAAAAAACTCACTGACGCCTTGGGTTCAACAACGCAACTCGTCGGCGATGATCTTTTTGTCACCAACGTGGACTTCCTCCAAAAGGGAATCAACCAAGGTGTTGCCAACTCGATCTTGGTGAAGGTGAACCAAATCGGCACGCTCACGGAAACCCTCGACGCCATCGAACTTGCCAAGGAAAACCGCTACACCGTCGTCATCAGCCACCGCTCGGGAGAGACGGAAGACGTCACCATCGCTGACATCGCCGTAGCTACGAACGCCGGTCAGATCAAGACGGGTTCGCTCTGCCGCACCGATCGTGTGGCGAAATACAATCAGCTCCTCCGTATCGAAGAGGAACTCGGCGACAACGCCATTTTCGGGGGTAAGATGCGCTAGCATCTCTTACCGGCAGCGATGGCCCTTCCTTCCTTTTTTGGGTAAGAAGGGTCTGCCGCCGGGCTAATTTGAAAACTCTCTTTTTCCATTTCCCCCCAATCGCTCGTCAAGGGTCTTCCCTCGTCGTCTCGGAAGGCTTTTCTCAAAGCCCCTTTTTTCTGTGCATCACTCGTTCCATTTGCTCACGGAATATTCGTATCCTAGTTTAGTCCTTTATTTATGTCCGGTCTCACTCTCGAAATCTTTTTTATCTGCGTTTTGCTCTTTGCGAATGGTATGTTCGCCATGGCGGAGATCGCCGTAGTTGCATCACGAAAAGCCAGGCTCAAAACCCTCATCGACGAAGGCAACGCCGGGGCCAAGTTGGCCCTCGCTCTCTCGAATGCACCTGGCAAGTTCCTCTCCACCGTGCAGGTTGGCATCACGCTCGTGGGGGTTCTCGCCGGAGCGGTTGGCGGTGCCAAGATGGCGGACAGGCTCACTCCGCTGGTAGAGCAAATCCCCTTCCTCAAATCCTACGCGGATCTGATATCCTTTTTCATCGTGGTGAGCGTGATCACGTATCTCTCGGTTGTGATCGGCGAACTGCTTCCCAAGCGCATTGCGCTCAATAATCCCGAGCGGATTGCCTCTGCCATGGCAAAGCCGATGAATGGCCTCTCGGCGTTATTTTCCCCGCTCGTCAATCTTCTCAACCTCACCAGCGACTCGCTCATGGCGGCACTAGGTATACGAAAAAACAAAGAGTCCTCCGTTTCTGAAGAAGAGGTTCGCGTTTTGATCGACGAAGGCCTTAGTGCCGGCATTTTCAAGAAGGCCGAAAAGGAAATGATGGAAAGCGTTTTCGACCTCGACGAGCAATCGGCTGGAAGCCTCATGACTCCCCGTGCCCGCATGATCTGGCTCTCGCTCGATGATGAGGATGAGGAAAACTGGCGCCGCATCGCTGGCAGCGGGCATTCCCATTTTCCCGTTTATCAGGAAACCCGTGACAACGTGATCGGCATGGTGTCGGTGAAATCCCTCTGGGCGAACCTCTCGCTCGCCGGTCGCGTGGAGCTTCGCGCACTCGTCACCCCCCCGCTTTACGTTCCCAATGCGATGCCAGCCAGCAAGCTCATCGAGGAATTTAAAAAATCCGGTAAACACATTGCTCTCGTTGTGGATGAGTTCGGTGGACTGCAGGGCCTAGTGACATTGAACGATGTGATGATGGCGATCGTGGGCAACCTGCCCGAGCGAGAGCAACGTCACGAACCCAAGGCCGTTCTCCGCCAAGATGGGACGTGGCTCGTCGATGCCATGCTGGATATCGACGAAGCCAAGGACAATCTCGGCATCGAGAAAGACCTGCCTGGCGAGGACGAGAACCGGTACTCCACGCTCGGTGGGTTCATGCTCTTTCGCCTCGGCCACCTCCCTCTCGAGGGAGAAAAATTTCAATGGGATCGGTTTGAATTTGAAGTCATCGATATGGACCGCCAACGCATCGACAAGGTGCTGGTTACCCAAAAGGCCGTGAAAATTGACGACACGAGTGCAGCTGACGCTGAAGATTGAGTCCGTCTGACCTTTCCAAAAGGCCAGCGCGCATAAATGGTATTTAAAGGGAAATCCCATTGAGATTCTCCGTTCAGTCTGCCATAAAAGTCCTCCCTCATGCCTTCTACTAACGAAACCAAACTCACGGCGCCCGTCGAAAAATCGACTGCTCCCAATGCTATCGACCTTGAAGTTAAGGACGCGAATCTCATCTTCAATGCCGCTTGGAATGAACTCGTCGAGGAGGTCGGCATCGAGGGCCTTCAGTTTCCCAACGAAGTCATCTGGCTGAATGGCGCGCCAGGCGCGGGCAAGGGAACCCAAACGCGATTCATACAGAGTTACCGTAGTCTCACCGCCGCACCGATTGTGGTGAGCGATCTTCTAAATAGCCCGGCCGCGCGCAAGCTCATCGACGCTGGACTCATGGTGGGCGACCGCGAGGTCACCGGATTGCTTTTGCGTGCGCTTCTCCGGCCGGAAAATCAGTCTGGCGTGGTGGTGGATGGATATCCCCGCACGAAAGTGCAGGTGCTTTGCTTACGGCTGCTTCACGAGAAACTGAGCGCCCTGCGATACCAGTATATCGGCACGCCAATGGCATCCCAGTTTCGCAAGCCGATGTTCCATATTGTCGTTCTGTTTGTGGATGAAGCGGAGTCCGTACATCGCCAGATTCTGCGCGGCGAGCGTGCCCATTTGCACAATGCCAGCGTCGAGGCCTCTGGGGTCGGCAAGATCCTCGAGACCCGTGCGACAGATTTGTCCGAAGCTGCCGCCCGCAATCGTTATCGCACGTTCAAGGAAGTCACCTACGAGTCCCTGAAATCCCTTCGCGCAGTTTTCTTTTACCACTATGTCAATGCCCAAGGCTCGATTGACGAGGTGCAGCGCCGCATTCAAGATGAATTGCGCTACCAGAGCTCCCTTGAGCTAGATCAAGCCACGTTCGACTGTATTTCGCGCATCCCCGTTGCCCGTGACTTGAGTATTCATGCCCGTCAGGAGTTGGTGAAACGCCTAGATTCTTACATCGGGGAGCATCCCGATCTCTTTACCCAAGCGGTCGATCTCATCAATGACAAGTTCATGCCCATCATCCGCAGGCACACCATGTCAGGCCGAGCCCACATCAACTCGGAAAGCCATCTACTTACCGATCCGCTCGTGCTGGCCATGATCATCGATATCTTTGCCGATCGTGGCTATGACACCGTGATCGATGTCCGTCGCTACGATATTCCTAGCAAGGTGAATCCCGAAACATGGGAGATCGAGTGCCGAGAGAAGATCGTTTGGAGGTTCATCGTGAACTTCCCTGGCTCCCGCATCCGTCGAGGACAGTAGGAACTGCGCTACTAATACCAAAAGCCGCTTGCTTTTGGATTTTAGTAGAGGGGCACAGCGCGTCTCGCCTGTGTGCTGCGGTCTGCTCCTTTGGTTCCGATGGGCAGGGGGGAGAGAAAGTAGACCAGTCTCCACACGGCCGAGACGGCCATTCCCCCCTCTTCCGCTGCAAAGTCTAATTTCAAAGGGACAATGGTATTAAACAAAAAGCCCACACGCGCTTTTGCACGTGTGAGCCGTTGAGATTTGTTTATTTGCTGACGGCGGCCTTGACGATTTCTGAGAAGCCAAGCGGCTCCAGGCTGGCGCCTCCGACGAGTGCCCCGTCGATGTCTGGCTGGCTCAGAAGTGTAGCGGCATTGGCCGGTTTCACACTGCCGCCATATTGAATGCGAACTTTCGCGGCGGTGGCATCATCGGTAAGCGAGGCAAGGACAGAGCGCACGTGAGCGTGGGCATCCTGAGCCTGTTCTGGAGAAGCATTGCGGCCCGTTCCGATGGCCCAAACTGGCTCGTAAGCGATGACGATGCCAAGCATTTGCTCTGCCGTCACACCCGCGAGACTGCCGCGCAATTGGGTTTCGAGGACTTCTTTTTCGCGACCCCCATCCCGTTCCTCAAGCGTTTCACCCACGCAAACAATTGGGCGAAGACCGCAAGCGAGGGCGGTGTGGACTTTTTTGTTAACCACCGCATCCGTCTCGCCAAAGATTTGGCGGCGTTCGCTGTGACCCAGAATAACGAAGCGGACGAAAAGTTCGCGCAACATGGTCGGGCTGATCTCGCCAGTGAAGGCCCCCGACATCTCGGAAGACATATTCTGAGCACCTAGGCTGATTTTTTGCGATCCACCAAGAAGCTCGGAAAGCTTGGCGATGGCCGTGAATGGCGGAGCGATGACAATTTCCACGCCATTGACAGATTCCAAGTGGTTGCGGAAATTTTCCAAGTAGCTTTCCGTCTCACTGACGGTCATGTTCATTTTCCAATTAGCGGCGATAATCTTTTTACGCATATTTTTGATAAGAAGGGGTGAGTGATAAACATTCCCAAGGACTTTCGCAATATCCTTTGAGAAAAACTCTAGTGCCACTTAGGCGCAGTGGTTTTATCTTGCGTAAATGAGCTATTGAACTCAAACAATCCCAATATGGAATTTGATGTCATCGTCATTGGTTCCGGTCCTGCCGGCGAAAAAGGGGCCGCACAGGCGGCCTACTTTGGTAAGAAGGTGGCCCTCATTGAAAAGGAAAAAGCCTACGGTGGAGCTGCGGCGAATACAGGAACGCTCCCATCCAAGACTCTTCGCGAAACAGCACTGCAGCTCAGCGGCTTTCGGAAGCGCGAGCTTTACGGGTTGGACTTCAATTTCTCGCAACGCATGGATGCAGCGAGTTTTCTTAATCACTTTAAGGCCGTTCGCGAGATGGAGAGGGAACGCATCGCTACCAATCTCGACAGACACCATATCGACCAATACCGCGGAACAGCCACGCTTCTCGATCCCAATACCGTTCAAGTGCAGAGTGCAGACGGAACCGCCCAAACCCTCCACGCCGAAAAAATCCTCATCGCCACCGGCACCCGACCGCACCATCCACCGGAATTTCCGTGGGGTGATTCCCGCATTGTCGAGTCGGATTCTATTCTCAATATCGACCGCTTTCCTGAATCGCTTCTTGTCGTTGGCGGCGGGGTGATCGGTTGCGAGTATGCCTGTATTTTTGCGGCTCTTGGCGTGAGTGTAACGCTCGTCGACGGCCGTGACCGCCTACTCGGATTCCTCGACGCAGAAGTCTCTAGCGGCTTGCAGTCGGCGATGAGCGCGATGGGGATCTCTCTGTTTTTGAATGAGTCCGTGACCTCCGTGAATGTAGGAGAAAAAATCTCCGTCACCCTCAAAAATCACGCCCTAGATGCCGTCGACCTTGTCCTTGTGGCCTCAGGACGACAAGGGAACACCTCTGACCTAGGCCTTGAAATAGCGGGCCTGAGCGCAGATAAGCGCGGGCTTTTAAAAGTGAACGACCACTATCAGACCGCTGTCCCGAATATTTACGCGGTCGGTGATGTGATTGGTTTTCCTGCACTCGCATCGACATCCATGGAACAAGCCCGCGTGGCGATGGCTCACGCCTTTGATCTTAAGTATAAAACCGGTCTAGCGCGCATCCTTCCGCTGGGCATCTACACCATCCCGGAATGCTCGTGTGCTGGGGAAAGCGAGGAATCCCTCCGCGAAAAAAAAATCCCCTATGTCATCGGTAAAACCCTCTACTCGCAAAATAGCCGAGGGTTCATCATCGGCGATAAAGATGGTTTCTTGAAGCTGCTCTTCCGCGCGGAGGACATGAAGCTTCTCGGCATCCACTGTATCGGCGAGCAGGCGACCGATCTCGTCCATATCGGTCTCACGGCTCTCCTTCTCGAGCAGGGCGCCGACATCTTCATTAACACCTGCTACAACTACCCAACCCTCTCCGAGATGTATAAATATGCGACCTACGATGCACTGGGCCGCAAACAAAGAGGCGAAGTCGTTTCCGCTTGAGATGGCCCCGACGGGCTTGATTCCGCGGCGACCGCGATTATGATCTCATCCATGAGATTTCTCATGTTTGTCCTCTGTTTCTGCGGCCTTCTTTGCGCTCCACTGAAGGCGGATGAACTCATTCGCGCTGCCCAGTTGCGCCTAGCTAAACTCGGATATTACAAAGGCCAAGTCGACGGCTCCGGCGGCAGCATGACGTGCGCGGCGATCAGACGATTCCAAGTGGCAGGGAACCTGAAGGTCACCGGGGAACTCAATCAGCAAACGATCTCCGAACTCGGAATCAAAAAAGCTGTGCCAGCCCCTTCCTACACATCAATAGGCGGGCTTTTTGCAGGGGGACCGCTATCTCGGTCAGGCTCGGAAGCACAGGTTGCCGCGATCCGTCAAGCGCAGTCCAAGCTGGCCGCGTTGGGCTTCTATGGGGGAACGCACAATGGTCTCCCAAGTGAGGCTCTGTCTACCGCAATCAAAGGTTGGCAAGTCGCAAATGGGCGCCGGAACACTGGGAAACTGGATGCCGCCACGATCGAGGGATTGAAGCTAGGGCGCGTTCCCAAGCCATGAGCAAACACGCGCGCGTCGCGGCCTTCGTGAAGACATTGGAAGAGCAGGCCGGTTATTTTCATCCCTGCTATGAGGGCTACTTCCAATGCTTCAATGCCGGCGACTATTATGAAGCCCACGATGTGCTGGAGCACCTGTGGCTGGATTGTCGCGATGCGAATCACTTGTATTTCAAAGGCCTCATTCAAATTGCCGGAGCTTTTGTGCATTTGAAAAAACAACACGCGCGGCCGCGTCACCCAACCGACGGGCGGCGGCTTTTTCCCGCCGTCCGGCTTTTCTCGCTCGGACTCGCCAACGTGGAGCCTTTTGGCCCCCACCATCTCGGACTCGATATCCTCGCCGTGTGCACGATGTGCCGCGAGTGGAAGTCCCGTATTGAGGAATCCAACTTCTCCGTGAACCCATGGCGGCCCGGTGAAGGGCCGCGATTGGAGCTGCGTTAAGGCTAGGTTTAAATATTATTGAGCCAGTTTCCGTGCATGCACTCACGTTTTTCAAACGAATAATTGACATTCATTCACGTTTTCTCGTTTGTTTTTGTAATGAACAGAGCCTCAGGGCATTTGATGATAAGCAACACCCTGAGCAGCTTCTTCGCACGACCCTCTTGAATCTTCGTAAGGATGGAAAAATCCTCAATATCCCGCTCTACGCTCTGACAGCTATCGGAAGGCTATCAACCGCAGAATAAAAGACACCGCCTTCAGCTGTGTCGCCAAGATCGGCTCCAGAGCTTTGTTCTCATGGGCTTCAATGAGAATGGTACGATACCCTGCAGCCTTCGACATCCGCTGGATTTCACTCAGTAAAACCGTCTTTCCGACCCCGCGAAGGCCAGGCCAAAAGAAGACTTTTTTCCGATTTGCCAATGCGGATGCTGCCCAGAAGCACGCGGGCTTGCTCCAAGATCGGTCCCTGCCCCACAAGTTTCGGCGGGGGGTTAGCCAGAGCTACAACTCGACCCCGAACTCAATCGCCTTTTACCAGTGAAGGCGATTCCGCTGGAAAAATCCAAAATGTATCCTAAAATTTGATTCGTATGACAACATCGTTACTGTCACCAAAATATCAAATCGTTATCCCGAAAGAGATCCGGAAGTCCATGAACCTAAAACCAGGCCAACGCCTCCAACTCACGGAAATGGACGGAAAAATCGAAATCAGTCCCATCCTCACCCCTGAACAGCTCATCGGATTTCTCAAAGGTGAGAAGCCACTCGAGTTCGATAGGGAACAGGATCGCGAATTCTAACCATCCTTCCTCATGCAACCTGACATTCTCGACTCCTCCGCTTGGCTTGAGTGCCTCGAAGACGGTCCCAACACCGTTCACTTCGGGCCCATCCTCCTCAAGTTGCCCGACTTGATCGTACCCACCGTCGTTATCACCAAAGTCCGCAAAGTGGCTCTCAAACAGCGTCCTCCCAAAAAAGCCGAGGAAGTCACCCGCGCCATGCTTTCCGGCGTCCTGGTGCACATCGACGAAGACATCGCCATTTCCGCCGCAGACCTCTTCATCAGGCACAAACTCCCCCTCGCCGATTCCCTCATTTACGCCGTCACCCTCGCCCACAAAGCCACCCTCTGGACGCAGGACGTCGATTTCGATGGACTCCCCAACGTCAGATACTTCCCCAAAATTAAGAAATCCTGAGCTGCCTCCGCCTCCGTGTAACATATATATTTTACCAGCACTTTCGCACGAACTCACTCTCATCACGGATGATATTCTCATCCTTAAATATGATGTGCCGACACTTTAGCCCATCAAATCAACCTTCCGCCACCGATAAAATGATCTTCTGCGCCCACACACTCGAAGGAAAATCCCAATAACATTGGGAAATCGGGGTCAGTGTGGAATGGCGCTAAGTTAAGGCACTTTTGGGACGGTTTTGGAGTTGGATTTTTTACGGGTTCCGGGAGCGGATTTGAGAAGGACTTCTTGGCTAATGGAACGCATTTCTTTGAGGATGGATTCGAGCTTCTTGTTGGTAGCGATAGCCTCTTTCAAAAGGTCGGCTTGTTCTTGAGAGAGTGACAAGGTGACGGTTTTTGCTTTGATCTTTGTTGTCCACTTCCAGTTGCCCGGGTGATTGGGTGTCACACTTCCATGGGTTATCCACTCCAACGTGGATAGTTCTTTTCGCAGTTCCAAGAAGCGTTCCTGCAGTTTTTGTCCTTCTTCTGTTTGCAGAAAGTGTTGATTCATAATTTAATTTATGTTGACTTCGCTTGACCGTATTGATACGGTATATCG
>Ga0114971_10003445_pt1 | contig 10722 bp, 10 predicted proteins | sample M_140625_MF_Meta_FD_87320 | JGI IMG/M metagenome (GOLD analysis project Ga0114971, IMG submission 87320) | Freshwater microbial communities from Lake Montjoie, Canada to study carbon cycling - M_140625_MF_MetaG | ecosystem: Environmental > Aquatic > Freshwater > Lake | place: Lake Montjoie...
CATCAAACCAGGCAAGGGTAAACGCTTAAGGGCTTGGCCGATGATGTCAAGGATTGTGGTAGAACTGCATTATTGCGACTTGAATGCCAGTTCATTGCTTAAATCTTGGCGCACTCCAAGTCTTATAGACAAGAAAAAAATGGAAAATGCTCTCACTGGTGTGCTTGAATCCTTCTCCAATGAGGACCAACTGTTTCAAGAAGCTTTTCCGCTCTTTGATTGCCTGCTCAACATATTTTCTAAAGATGCTGCTCCATGACCGATAGCAATTCTCAAACACCTTGTCCCTCCATTGCTTCATACACACTGTGGCAACTCGTGGTTTACTTTCTCAGGCTTGGCACTTTAGGTTTTGGTGGCCCAGTGGCATTGGCTGGGTACATGAATCGCGATTGGGTTGAAAAATATCAGTGGATTACTGAAGCTGATTATAAAGAGGGGATGGCTTTGGCGCAGATGGCTCCCGGTCCAATGGCCGCTCAGTTGGCCATCTATCTGGGTTATGTTCACCACCGAGTTCTTGGGGCAACTTTAGCGGGCATTGCTTTTGTAGCACCCTCATTTTTAATGGTGGTCGCTCTTGGCTGGGCTTATGTAGCTTATGGTGACTTGGCTTGGATGCAGGCAGTCTTTTACGGAGTGGGCGCCGCAGTCATTGGCATCATTGCGATCAGTGCTCAAAAGCTTACCAAGAAAACAATAGGTAAAGACAAGTTGCTTTGGGCTATCTTTTTAGTCATGGTGGTGAGCACGGTAGTGACCCAATCTGAGATTGCCTCACTCGTCTTTGCCGCAGGTTTTGTTACTTTATTTGTCAAGGCTCCGCCATCATGGTTTAAAAGGGGTGGATTCAATTCGATTGCGGTGACTCAAATGCCAGTGTTTACCAGCATTTGGGGCAGCTTTGATTTTTCCTTGCTAAGTCAAATAGCCATTTTTTTTACCAAGGCTGGCGCTTTTGTCTTTGGTTCGGGCTTGGCTATCGTGCCATTCTTGTACGGTGGTGTAGTGGTAGAGCATCAATGGTTAACTGAAAAGCAATTCGTGGATGCGGTGGCAGTTGCGATGATTACGCCAGGTCCTGTCGTTATCACGGTTGGTTTTATTGGGTACTTGATTGCTGGATTTACTGGCGCGTGTGTTGCGGCTTTGGCCACCTTCATTCCTTGCTATCTGTTTACAGTTATTCCTGCGCCTTACTTTAAGAAATACGGCAACAATCCAAGCCTTATTGCCTTCATCGATGGGGTGACAGCCGCCGCAGTTGGGGCCATTACAGGCTCAGTCATTGTGATTGCTCAGCGTTCGATTGTGGATATTCCAACTGCCTTGTTGGCGATTGTTGCAACCGCATTGCTATGGAAATACAAGAAACTGACTGAACCAGTCGTTGTGCTTGCGGCCGCTTTATTGGGCTTGGTGCTGTACCCCATTTTTCATCATTGATATGAAAATACGAGTATTGGTCTTATCTCTTGCATTGGTAGTCATCTCGGCTTGTAGCAAAGAGGCCCAAGTCTTTATGGTTAAACTCAATCAATGGAGTTGTGGCGCAACCGGTTCAGGCAACCCAGTGTGGGAGCTCATTGTTGACGGTACAAATGAGAATGTACTTAAGCAATCAGGAAAAGCAGATTATCCTTTTTGTACTCATCAAAACGTGATGCTTGAGAATGGAATAATTCAGGTGCAATTTAAACCCATCTCTGGTCAAAATGATCAAGCCGGTGGTGTAATTTGGCGTCAACAAAATCGCAACAATTATTATGTTGCTAGAGCGAATGCATTAGAAAATAATATCTCCCTTTATTATACGAAAGATGGGGTTCGTCATACGCTTGCATTTGAAGATGCTCCTGTGGCTAGGAATCAGTGGCATACATTAAGCGTGGAGAATGTAGGGGATGTTAATAAAGTGAGTCTTGACGGTAAGCAATATATTGAGCTCAAGGATGTCACCTTTCAGAAAGGTGGTTCTGTGGGCGTTTGGACTAAATCAGATAGCGTCACTCTTTTTAAAGATTTTCAGTACAAAAGAGGGGTTAAATGAAGAACATTGTTTGGGTGGCTTTAGTTACCTTATTGATATCAACCTTCAGCATGGCTCAAGAGGATCGAAAAATTGAGCAAGCTATAAAACACCGTCAAGCGGCCTTTACTTTGATGGCAACCTATTGGAGTCGCATACTTCAAACAGTTGAAGGTACCAGGCCATATGACCCCGATGCTGTCATTATTGATGCTAGGAAAGTTGAGTATCTCAGTCGCTTGCCGTGGGAAGGTTTTGTGGCGGGAAGTGAACGAGGCAAAACCAAAGCGAAAGACGATATTTGGCTAGATGAAGATCAATTCAAAAAGCTTGCCAAAGATTTAGAAAGTAAAACTACCCAATTGGTTAAGGCGGCGGAGCTAAAAGATCCAAAGAAGCTCAAAGTAGCTTTTGAGCAGGCTAGGGATGTTTGTAGTGCGTGTCACAAAGAGTTCCGAAAAAAATAAGGAAATTGTCATGAAATGGATGACAAGAGAGAGCAGCCAAAAATTAATCGCATTGCTTGCCCCTGGTTAATTCAATAGTTGATCGATAAGTAGGCTGAGTTCCTTTATGTACCAGCCAATCAGGTTCTAAGGATTGCAACAACAACAGGCGCTATACCTTATGACGTTCCAGAAGTGGAGCTTAGTCACAAGGGGAGACTTATGTGGTTTTGATGCCTTTTTAAAAAAGTACCCCTTGACTGAGTCAGCGTTAGATCAACTCGCAATTAATTGTGCGAGGCGCTGATACTTCAAAGTTAGATTTGACAAATCAGTCAGCAAGGCTTTGTGCAATTTCCTAGGGGGGCGTCTGCCAACTGAATCCTTGCGGCCAAGACATATTGACAGGCTCATGAAAATGACCATCATCAGCGGTCATTTGGCTTTAAGTGCTTTTAGTCTCTTTTACTTTCGAAAATCCAATTGAGTTTGTTTTTTTAAAATTCGCCAACTATTGTTTACTTGTGTGAGTTCATCAAAATACATTCCCATTGACACTGGGCCATTCAATTCAAACGGTGCGTCATCGCCTTCTTTTATATTCAAAATACGGTAAACCGTAAAGTAGCTTGTAATTTGCACATTGCCATTTTCCAAAAATGTCGATTTTAAATTGCTGATGACGTGGCGAACTCTTGTGTCTTTTGGTGTTGATTGAAGAACTGTGCGAAGATTTAATATACCCGAAATTGTTTGATCAGGTCGTTCCCAGATGATTTCTTGCGTTATAAAATCCTCCATTTTTTTCCATTCTCTGAGGTCGAAATGACCCATAAACGCAATGACAACCTCAAAGCATTGTTGAGTTGTTAACCATTTTTTTAAATCTTTCGAAATATCAATTTGCATGATTGCATTTGTTATTGAGGTGGATGGGCAAGGAGTGCTGTTTCATTGATATCCGTTCCCCAACCAGGTCGAGTTGGAACTTGCATGACTCCATTTTTGATCTGTAAGGGGTGTGTTAAAAAATCTTGCATCCAAGGAACTTCATCCACGACAAATTCCATTGCTTTGAAGTTTGGCAAAATCGCACACAAATGCGCGCCCATCATCGTTGATAGGTGGCCATGGTAATTGTGAGCGGCGACAGTGACGTCATAAGAATCGGCCAAGGCAGCCATTTTGAAGGAGTTCACCATTCCATTCCATTGAACATCAATGATCGCAAAATCGACAGACTTTGCTTCTAAGTAAGGCCTAAACCCCGACATTGCGTAAATCGTTTCAAGAGACGCGATTGGGATGGTTGTCGACTGTCGAATTGCAGCCAATTCACTGGCATCGTGGAGATCGATTTCGACCCATTCCATTTTCAATGGCTCAAGGACTTGGCATAGAGTTCGAATGCTAGAGGGGCGAAAGTTAAAATTAAGGTCAATCATGATTGCGGCCTCGTCACCAACACCAGCGCGTAGTGCTGAGATATGATCACAGATACCCTCTTGCATGGCTTTATCGATCAAGCGGTCAGGCCAATGACTGTGATTTTGAAATAAGCCTGGAGAGTGAACTCTAGGCCCATTTTCTTCAAATAAGATAATGTTGGTTTTGAGTGCTTGATAGCCAAGTTCTCGCACTTGTTTGCCTAGAGCGACAACATCGTCTAAAGTGCGAAGAGGTTGAGCAAAATCAGCAGGAAGAAACTTTCCGTGGCGAACTCGGGCAGTGCCACAGTGAGACCAGTAGAGTGGCAATTCAAGTCTCATCGCTCCTCCAAATAAAGCGTGTACAGGCAATGACTGTGCCTTTCCACGAATATCTAGGCATGCGTTTTCAATTGCTGCGCAAGCTTGTGCGGAAATTCCGCCAGGTGAGAGTCTTGTGATCGTTCTTAATAATTCGTGAATCACAGTCGTATTGCATGGATCTTGTCCAATAAAGTATTGAGACAGTTGGCGAATCACTGATGTAAGACCAGGCGTTGAGCGGGCCTCGGCAAATTCCGACCAGCCTATGAGACCATCATCGGTTGTGACCTTCAGAAAAGATACATTGCGCCAGCCAGCGTCAGCATGGAGGTCGGTGATACTGATAATTTTCATGTTTGTTTAAGTCGTTGGGGATGTTTTTAGTGGTTTATTTCCCGGGTGAATCACGTGTTTCATCTCACTCCAGTTCTTGGATAAGAAATGATTTAAGTTTTCACAAATGATGGGTACATTGACTTTTGCGACATCCTCGTGAACAACACCTTGGTGGCAGGTGATGATGAGATTATCAAGGCTCCAAAACGGATGATCAGGAGCCAGTGGCTCATTCATAAAGACATCCAGCGCAGCGCCAGCAATTATTTTCTGATTAAGAATGTCTACAAGTGCATCTTCATCCAATACGCCTCCCCGAGCAATATTGATGAGAAAGGCTTCTTTCTTCATCACCGACAGGACCTGTCTGTTGACGATGTGATGAGTCTCTATAGAATAGGGTAGCAATAAAAGAAAATAATCAAAATCTGGAACCGATTCAAGAAGATTTGAACGAGGCACCATTTGATCAAAAAAGGGAACTTTTTCTCGAGCGCTGATACCCACAACTCGCATTCCGAGTGCTTTGCACGCTGGTGCTAAAGTTTCTGCAATGGATCCCACGCCGAGAATACCAATGGTTTTGCCATTGAGTAGCTTTGAGGGCCAACGCTCCCAACGATGATCAATTTTATTTTGATAGGTTCTTGGCAACTTGCGGGCAAGAGAAAGCATCAAGGACAACGCCAGCTCAGTCATTGGGATACCTTGCGTGCCGTGGATATTGGTCGTCATGACATCAGGAGAGAGGGAAGGGTGATCGGCAATATTGTCCATGCCAACACCTATGCCTTGTACCCATTGAAGATGAGGAGAATGGCTGAAAATATGGCTAGCTATGCTGCCTAAATAAGGCCCGTGCGTCACAATGACCGTGGTTTTAGATAGATATGGATCAACTTTTTTGGCATCATCGACCACGTTGATGTCTAGATAGGGGAATGCTTGACGCAAGCCATCTTCGTATTGTTGACGGATTGCTTCTGGTACTTGAAGAATCATCAAAAGGCTGTGATCACCCTCTTGCGTTACTGTGTTCATTCTGCTTTGAGATCTATTTTTCTAATAACGGGCATCCAGATTTGAACGTCATCAGCGAGTAATTTGCGAGTGGCCTCTGCTCCCACGCCGATTGGTAGCAAATCATTGCTCCTTAATTTTGCGGCAACTTCCGGGCTCATCACGGCCGCTGAAGCCTCCTTGGCCAAAGTTTCAATGATTTTAGAGGGTGTTCCTGACGGGGCAAAAAGAATCAATTTGAAAGAGGCGTCAAATCCTTGAAGACCAGATTCGCCAACGGTTGGTATTTGAGGGGCAAGGGGAGAGCGTTTGGCCGATGAGACTGCGAGTGCGATCAGCTTGCCCGTTGCAACGTGTGGCAGTACAGTCGGGCCTGGTAAAAAACCACAATCAACCTGATGTCCAAGAATATCTGTCGTTGCAGGAACTGCACCACGGTAGGGCACATGAGTCATTGTGACACTGGAGCGAAATAGGAGAAGTTCCATGGCCAAATGACCAGGAACACCAATGCCACCGGACGAATAGCTTAAGTTGCGTTGCTTTGCCAAGGTGACAAGTTCTTGTATATTTTTGGCAGGTATTGATGGGTGACAAACAAGAACTTGTGCAAATGAGGCCAATGTGACGATTGGAATGAGATCCTTTGAGGGGTCAAATGACATCTTTTCATATATCTGGGGATTTATAGTGAAAAGCGTGTCGGTGGTGATGCCGATGGTATATCCGTCGGGACGTGCTTTCGCAACAATATCTGCGCCTATATTTCCGCCACTCCCGCCACGAGGATCAACGACAAAGGTTTGTTTTAATGCATTGTTCATCTGCTCTGCGATCAGTCGAGCCGCAATGTCAGTCACCCCAGCGGGGGGAAATGTCAAAACAATTCGAACGGCTTTTTCGGGCCATGTCTGAGTTTGAGCGAAAACCATTGAAATACTAGAAAACAATAATATTGACAATGAGAGATACATTTTAATGGGCATAGAGAACTCCTAGGGATATTTCAGTTCAACCTAAAAACCGTGATGAACGAAAGATTGCCTTGAATATTAATTGAAATTTTTCAAGATTAACGATGAGTGGTGCAAATAAAGTTGTGTTTTGCTACTTGCGTACAATTCGTTTTGAAAAAGGGCGATGCCAATTTGATGGTCACTTGACCAGCTTCATTCGTGGGAATGGAAGCTTGGCAATTGCTTCAGGAGATGGAGGGGCAACATAGCCAGGATGGACTGTATGAGCAATGCCGTCCCTATCGTTAATTGCTTCTTTATGCCGAATCCTGAATTCGTTGTAAGCGCGCATACTCGCTGCCGCTTTCTCCGTTGTAGAGGGAAGACCTGCTTTGATGTCTCGATAAATGGATAGGGTGCGAATATTACTCATTTACAAATTGTGAATTGCTTGTACAAGAAAATTGTGAAAAGTGCACGCTTAGATTTGACCCTCAATTAAATGCAACATTTGCTCCTCACTCTCCTTTGATTTGGTTTTCTGTAATGATTTTTCTATATCGAATGAATTCCGATTGAACCAAATCGGAGAACTCTTTTTGAGTCGACGGATGAGGCTCGTTGCCTAAGTCTTCAAGTTTTTTACGAACATCTGGGTTTTCAATAATTAAATTCAGCTCTTTGTTAAGCTTCGCGACCACAGTTGAGGGTGTATTTTTCGGAGCAAAAATTCCTTGCCAACCTTCATAAGTGAACCCAGTCAGTCCAAGCTCGATGAGTGTGGGTAGTTCAGGCGTTGATTTGAGCCGTTTGGAGCTCGAAACAGCCAAGGCTCTCAGTTTGCCTTGTTGAGCCAAGGGATAGCTGATGGCTCGTGTATCCATGGTGAGGTCAATTTCACCACCCAAAAGCGCGGCAACCATGGGTGCGTTGCCCTTGTAGGGAACATGAAGAAGTTTGATGTCAGCTCGTTTTGCGAACAACTCCATGCCCAAATGAAGTGGGCCCCCGATACCGGATGAGCCATACGTCAAGATTTTGTTACTGGACCTGGCCAAAGCAATCAATTGATCAACTGATGTGATCGGGGATTTGGCATTGGTGAAGATGATCATTGGCAAGACAGAAACTTGGGAAATCGCAACAAAATCCTTGACTGGATCCCAAGTCACAGACTGAAGATTGGGCACAATGGCGTGGCCATTGTTGTTGATCAATAGGGTGTATCCATCCGAGGGGGCATTGGCGACAGCCAATGCACCAATGGAGCCACCGGCTCCTGCTCGGTTGTCAACCATCACTGTCTGCTCAAGCCTCACACTTAAACGCTCTGCTACAAGTCTAGCCACCGCGTCGGCGCCACCTCCTGCTGGAAAAGGAACAATTAATCGTATGGTTTTATCTGGGTATTGTGCATGTGCAAAAGAAAATCCCAGGCCCAAAAATAAGAAAAGCAATGATTTAAACAACTTTTAACCTCAATACAAAAAAATAGAAACCTATAAATATTATTTCTTAAAAGAGGTGGGTTTTTAGCTAGGGTTCACCCTTTGCGTTGATCAAGGGGGCAGGGCTCTTAAAGAGCATACAAATGCCGTTGGCTCATTGAAGGGACAAGAAAGGGAGAGCTCATATTTGGTGCTTCTTGCGAAGTCAAACCTCTTGAGTACACGAGTCATGTGCTGCTAAAGCGCAGCTTCGTTGCCATGCTTTGTAAAGTACACATCTTGGCTTTTACCTTTACCTCTTTGTTGACATTTTTAGCCGCAAAGTTGTAGGCTGGCAGGTCTATGATCGCGAGAGCTCAGAGTTGGCAGCAGAGTTGGTGCGTGACATCTGCCTTCGTCTAGAGATTTCGCCTGGGCAACTGGTTGTTCACTCTGACAATGGTTCACCCATGAAGGGTGAAGCCATGTTGGCAACACTGCAACGCCTAGGCGTTTCGCACTCGCGCAGTCGCCCCAGCGTGAGCAATGACAATCCATACTCAGAATCATTGTTGCGCACGCTCAAGTATCGCCCTCAAATACCCGTCAAGCCGTTTGAAGATATCCAACATGCAAGGCGTTGGGTGACAGAGTTGGTGCGTTGGTACAACTATGAGCACAGACACAGTTCAATTCGATTTGTGACGCCCACTCAGCGTCACGCTGGCATTGATAAAGCACTTTTAGAAAAACGCAATGCGCTTTATAAATGCGCTCGTCAAGCCAACCCCACCCGCTGGTCGGGAAGCACTCGAAATTGGGACCCAATTACTGAGGTGCATCTCAACCCAAACAAACCCAAAATAAAGGAGTCAAACAACATCTTAAAAGCAGCCTGATAAATCAACAAAAATGCGACAACTGGCCTTTAGCCCTTTAGATTGAACAAATTATTGTTGTTCTGACCCCAATTATTTAGGAATAACGCTGGTTTGGGGTGGCATGAGGAAATCAAAGTCAGCGCCTTTGTCTGCTTGCAGCACGCTGTCTAAGAATAATTTTTCATAGCCACGTTGCGCAGTAGGCGTGACGACAGGCTGTGTTTCTTTTCTGCGCGCCAACTCTTGGTCGGAGATTAAAAGGCTGAGCTCTCTGTTGGCCACACTCAAGCGAATGCGATCGCCATTTTGAACATAAGCCAAGGGCCCACCTAGGGCCGATTCAGGCGTGACATGCAACACGATGGTGCCAAAGGCTGTGCCGCTCATGCGGCCATCTGAAATTCGCACGATGTCTTTGCAACCTGCCTTGGCCAGTTTTTTAGGAATGGGCATGTAGCCCGCTTCGGGCATGGCCGCACCTTTCGGGCCAATGTGCTTCAAAACCAAAATATCTTCGGTGGTCACATCTAGGTCATCTGAGTCAATTCGCGATGCCATGTCTTGCAAATTCTCAAACACCACCGCACGGCCTTCGTGCTCCATGAGTTTGGCGCTGGCAGCAGACTGTTTGATGATGGCGCCACCGGGCGCTAAGTTGCCCTTGAGTACAGCAATGCCACCTTCTTTGAAAATAGGATTGGCTCGGGTCTTGACCACGTCTTGTTTAAACCCAGGACCCGAAGCTTCAATGAGCTCGCCCAAGGTTTGGCCGGTAATGGTAAGCGCGTCTAAGTGCAACAGAGGTTTGAGTTCTCGCAGCAAAGTGGCCATGCCGCCCGCGTGGTGAAAATCTTCCATGTAAAACTGACCCGATGGCTTGAGGTCTAGCAACACTGGTGTGTCGCGCCCCATGCGATCTAGGGCTTGCAAGTCCATCTCAAAACCCATGCGGCCAGCAATGGCGGTGAGGTGAATGATGGCATTGGTAGAGCCGCCAATGGCTAACAAGACGCGCATGGCATTTTCAAAAGCCTTCTCGGTCAGCACCTTGTCGATGGTCAAACCTTTTCTGGCTATTTCAACGGCAATGCGGCCACTTTCTTCTGCAATGCGAATGCGGTCTGCAGTTACAGCGGGAGGCGATGCGCCCCCAGGCACGGTCATGCCCAAGGCTTCTGCAATGCAGGCCATGGTGCTGGCAGTGCCCATGACAGAACAGGTGCCCACGCTTGCAACCAATTGTGTGTTGACTTGGTGAATTTCGGCTTGGTCAATTTCTTCGGCTCTGAATTTACCCCAATAGCGTCTGCAATCTGTGCAGGCACCCACGCGCTCACCGCGGTGTGAGCCCGTGAGCATAGAGCCCGTGATGAGTTGCACAGTAGGAAGACCGGCAGAGGCTGCGCCCATGAGTTGGGCCGGCACGGTTTTGTCGCAGCCGCCAATTAAAACTACAGCATCCATGGGCTGAGCGCGCAACAACTCTTCGGTGTCCATGGACATGAGATTGCGCAAGAACATGCTGTTGGGTTTTGTAAAACTTTCGTGAATGGACATGGTGGGAAACACCATGGGCAAGCCACCCGCCAACATGACACCGCGCTCTATGGCTTCAATGAGCTGCGGGGCATTGCCGTGACATGGGTTGTAGGCGCTGCCTGTGTTGGCAATGCCAATGACGGGGCGGTTTAATGCGCTGTCGCTGTAACCCGCACCTTTGATAAAGGCTTTGCGCAAAAATAAAGAAAACCCCGTGTCTCCATATTGCGTTAAGCCCTTTGACATGCCTTCTGTCTGGGTGTCCTGCTTGTTTGCCATCGAATCGAATTCCTAAAGAGACCTTTTAAATAGACTTGAGCTTAGATTGCCTTAACCA
>Ga0114971_10003446_pt1 | contig 10721 bp, 6 predicted proteins | sample M_140625_MF_Meta_FD_87320 | JGI IMG/M metagenome (GOLD analysis project Ga0114971, IMG submission 87320) | Freshwater microbial communities from Lake Montjoie, Canada to study carbon cycling - M_140625_MF_MetaG | ecosystem: Environmental > Aquatic > Freshwater > Lake | place: Lake Montjoie...
CGGCTACGCCAACCTCGGCATGCTCTCCGATGCCCTCGGCGCACTCGATGAACTCTCACCCGCCATGAGCGCTGATACTGGAGTCCAAGAATTTAAACTACGCCTTCTCGAACGCTCCAACCTTTGGCAAGAAGCCGCGACCCTCGCTTCCTACCTTGCCTCCATCCACCCCGAACAAGCTCGATGGTTCATCTCTTGGGCCTTTGCCAAACGACGCAGCGAATCGATCGATACCGCTTCGAAAATTCTTACGGATGCCGCCAACCTTCATCCCAGCGATCCGCTCATCCAATTTAACCTCGGCTGCTACGCTGCCCAACGAGGAGATCTTACCTCTGCCCAAGGCCACGTCCGTCGTGCTATCGAACTCGATCACGACCTCGAAAAACTTGCCCACGAAGATCCCGATCTCGAACCCCTCCGCCAAGCCCACCTCATCGATTAACCGCCCGAATCTTCCTGGTCCCACCCCGAATCGAACGGGGATATGCGGTTTAGGAAACCGCTGCTCTATCCTATTGAGCTATGGGACCAATAATCACCTACCCTACCCATCCCACCCCAACTAGGTCGAGCCATCCCCCCTCTAACACCCTTAACCCCCTCCTCACGCCAAGTCCGTAAAGGTCGCGAAAGAATACAGGGGAAGCGGGGAGGTTGGAACGTGAGAAGGTGGGAAAGTGAGAAGTGGTTTTGGATTTAGCGTGGGTGACTGAAGTGGCCTCTGGCGTTGACCATGGTCTGACTGTGGATTGACCGTGGATGACAGCTGTAAGTGAGCAGATAGGAGCCCATTTCACGATTTTTTTACGAACTAACCCGCCAAAAATCAGCATTTTTTTGCCAAAGCGCAATGCCTTTCATCGAATTGCTCTGGATTAACAAATCGGCATAGTGTTTTTTATGCCACAACCTTACCCTCTTCGCGCTGGTCTGTTTGGTATCGGTTTGGAAGCTTACTGGCCGCAATTTGAGGGCCTAAAACCAAGACTGGAAGGCTACCTCAGCCAAGTGGCCGACAAGATCACCCGTCCTGGTGTTGATATCTGCAACCTCGGCCTCATCGATTCCCCGGAAAAAGCCATGGAGGCCGGTCATGCCATGCGGCGAGCGGACGTGGACATCATTTTTCTCCACGTCACCACCTATGCGCTGAGCTCCACCGTACTGCCCGTGGTTCAGCGGGCCAAGGTGCCGGTGATCATCCTCAACCTCCAGCCCGTGGCTGCCATGGACTACAAGACTTTCAACAAAATGGGCGACCGGACCAAGATGACCGGCGAATGGCTGGCCCACTGCGGCGCCTGCCCTGTCCCAGAAATCGCCAACGCTTTCAACCGCGCCCGGATCGGCTTCCACCAGGTCACCGGCACGCTCCAGTCCGGCGACCCGGCCTGGCAGGAAATCGATGACTGGATTGAGGCGGCTCGGGTGGCTCACGTGATGTCCCACAACCGGCTAGGACTGATGGGTCACTACTACAACGGCATGCTCGACATCTACACCGACACCACCCGGCAGCTCGCCTACTTCGGTGGCCATCTCGAGATCGTCGAGGTGGAGGAGTTGGCCGCCCTGCGTCGCGGGGTGAAACCGGCCGAGACCGAGGCCAAGCTGGCCGAGTTCCGCAAGGAGTTCGACATCCAGAAAGATTCTTCCCCTGCCGAGCTGAATCGTGCCGCACGCACCGCCGTGGCCTTGGATAAGTTGGTTGCCGCCAAAAAACTCGGATCCCTCGCCTACTACCACATGGGCACCGGCAACGAGGAGCACGAGGATGTGATGAGCTCCGTCATTCTAGGTAATTCACTACTCACCGCCCGTGGCATACCGGTGGCCGGCGAATATGAAGTCAAAAATGCTCAGGCCATGAAAATCATGGATACCTTCGGCACCGGAGGCTCCTTCACGGAGTACTACGCCATGGACTTCAATGACGACGTGGTCCTGATGGGCCATGACGGCCCCGGCCACATCAAGATCGCCTCAGGCAAAACCAAGGTCCGCCCGCTAGAGGTTTACCACGGCAAGGTCGGTAAAGGTCTCTCCGTGGAGATGAGTGTCCGTCATGGACCGGTCACCCTGCTCTCCGTGGTGGAGTATGCCGATGGCTCGCTGAAACTTCTGGTGGCCGAGGGTGAATCGGTCCCCGGACCCATCCTGGAGATCGGCAACACCAACAGTCGTTACCGCTTTTCCATCGGTGCGCGCGCTTTCGTCGAACGCTGGAACGCCCAAGGTCCGGCCCACCACTGTGCGGTCGGCGTCGGCCACATCTCCGCTAGGATTGCCAAGCTCGGCGCCCTGCTCTCGATGGACGTGGTCCGAATCTGCTGAGGACCGTCACCTCCTCCAACGAGACGAATCAAGAGCATGAAAGACTCCTTCTGGGTCAATCAAACCGCCGAGCCGGGTAGCGAAGCACTCTTCCGCGGTCAGTTTCGCCTCGAGAAAAATAGTCGCGTGCGCATTTGCATGGTGGGTGCCTCTTGGTACCAGGCTTGGATTGATGGAAAGTGGCTGCTCGAGGGACCGTTTCGTTATTCGCTCGAAGCGCCGGAATTCCAGACCGAAGAGATAGATCTTCCCGCCGGTGATCATGTCCTGGCCGTGCATGCGCGCCACGACGGCGTCACCACCCGCATGCTCAAAGCCACGCCGCCTTATCTTTGGTGCCGCTTGCTCGACAATGACCGCGACGTTACCGTCGCCTGGAAAAGCCTGCCGCTCGCTTGGCAAAGTTCCACGGTGTCATGGCTTGCCGCACCTCCCCTGCGCCGAATCAACCCGCAATTAGGCTGGTCCGACCGCCGTGACACCCGTCTCGAACCTGAGCACTGGCGCGAAACCGTATTCGGCGACTGTGCGTGGAACGAACCCATCATCGGCGTCTCGTATCTGCCCGAGCCGGTCGCGGCGAAATTGTCGCCAGTGCAATGTTTCCCGCATGCGTTAACGCCGTTGGCCGAAGGACCTCTGGCCGCCACGTTCGGATTGCCGGACGACATACCGGCCTACGCCTTTTTCATGCGTGACCGTATCTGTCAAAGTCTGCCCGCGCAGGGCCGCTGGTATCTTTATGATCTCGGACGCGTCCGTCTCGGGCGGCCGTCGATCACGCTCAATGCCCCAGCCGGTGCGGTCATTGAAATGGCCAACGCCGAAGCTCTGACCGGAGGCCACGTGTCTCCCTTCATCACCCTTTCCACCGGCCTCTCTTGCAACCTCGACAGCTTCGTCGCGCGTGGCGGACGGCAGACCTTCATCCCGCTGGTGCCAAAAGGCGGACGTTTCCTTGAGGTACATGTCCTCGGTACAGGATCCGATACGGTTCCAGTGGAGGTGAAGTATCTCGAGCGTTGCTATCACGCACCGACGGAAGCCTCTTTTGCGTGCGGCGATGCGTTGTTGGAAAAAATCTGGGTAGCCGGCGCAGAGACTCATCGCGCCTGCACCGAAGACGCTTTGACCGACAATCCCACACGCGAACGCGGTCAATGGACCGGCGACGCCGCAGCGACCGGGATAGGAAACTCCGCAGTTCTTTTCCACGACCAGCTGCTTTGCCGTCGCACGCTCGTCCAGGCCGCACTTTGTGCGCGGGAAGACGGCATGGTCGCGGCGGTGTGTCCTGGCGGGTGTTACCACATGAGCACCTACGCCTTCCTGTGGGTGGCGGCAGTTCGCAATTATCACCGCGGTACGGGCGACCGCAGTTTGCTCGACGAACTTTGGCCAGCTGCCGTTCGGAACATGCAGGCACTCGACCCTTTCCTCGGCAAAGACGGTCTACGCAACGAGGCCGGACAGATTTTTGTCGACTGGGGATACCGCACCGAGGAACCCACCGACACCGCGACAAACCTCCTTCTTCTTTACGCCATGCGGGAAATGGCAGCATGGGCGGAGGAGACCGGACGCGACGGCGGAGCCTACCGCAAGAGTGCCGGGGCACTGGAAACCATGCTCAGGGCGCGGTTGCGCGGGAAGCTGGAGTCCGGCAGCTGGGCCGCCGTCGGCTACCACAGCGCGGCACTCGCCATGATGCTCGGCCTCGTCGAAGACGAGACTGGGTGCCTCGACCATCTCGCCGCCCATCTCTTGGACTGTTTTCCGAACAATCCCCAGGCGCCACGCAATGAAAGTCCGCTGAATTTCAACTCTCGCCTCATCACGCCTTATTTCGCGCATTTCGTGTTCCCACTTTTTTTCGAGCGGGGACGCACCGACTTCGTCCTCGACCAGTACCGGACCTGCTGGGGCTGGCTCCTCGAAGGTGGACGGACCACGCTACCCGAGGTCTTCGACACGCGCTGGAGCCACTGCCACCAATGGAGTGGTTGCCCAACTTGGCAGATGTCCCGCTACCTGCTTGGGCTCCGCCCACGACTGGATCTTGGACCCGACACTTTTGAATACTGCTTGGCTCCAGGTTCGCTCAAGCAGGCCCGTGGCCGCTTGCCGCATCCCAATGGTGGATGGATCAACGTGGAGTGGAAAAGCACAGGGAAAACGATCGACTATTCCTGCCGTTCCGATGGCAAGTTGCAGATCCTCCGGCATGGAGGGGAAACCGTCACACTCGTGCCGGGGCAAAACGGGAAATGGAAGTTTACGATTTGACCGAAACCACTGTTCTGGACTAACACCCTAGTTCGGAGAGGATCTACTCGAACTGGGGAAGCAAAAAATACTTTCGTCGATCTGCTGCACTCATCTTATCTGTATCGAGAAGCTCAGTATGGCCATCCGCAAACAGGCAAAGGGTCTTACCGCCGTGACGCGGATCGGGTTTTGGACCGGTGTATCCAGGGCCAGCCGCAACCCACTCCGCGCCGTTGAAGAGCCAGCTGCTTTTAAACTGGGATCCCTGAGAGTCAGTGGCTGAGGCCACGACAACCTTTTTGCTCAATGGCCCGATGGCGCTGAGTGGTGTGCCACGATCGTGCCCAAAAACCCTTCGGCAATCTCTATTGTCATTACTCCCAAGCCCCAAGAGGATGGCGTCATTCCCTCCAAATCCACCATAAGGGTGCTGCGGGGGGCCACGCTGGGCGTTCTTGATGCCCGGGTCATAAACCCAATCCACTAAATACAACCCAGTGGTTTTCTGGCGGCTCCAGTCAGCTGGCGTGCCGACTAATTCCATCAACAGATACTGCCAAGGTGGCCACCCGCCCCCATAATTAAGCAGAATCGGTAGGCAACCGTTGTTTTCTACAGCGTAAGTGTTGAGCAACGTACCGATCTGACGGAGATTTCCCGTTGCCCTGCCGGTTTTGCCTGACGCAATGGCTTTTGTGATAGCAGGAATCAACAAGCCTGCCAGCAATCCAAGAATCGCAACTACCACCAGAAGTTCGACCAAAGTAAAAGACGGTACGCCTTGACCATGCAATCTGCGAAAAAAAGTTTTGGAATGGTTGGTTTTCAATGGAGATTCCGATGGTCAAAAGCTTACTGCATACCTTGTTTAGGGATCGTAATTTTTACGCCAAAAAACAGGATCATTCTGCCAGAGGAAAAGCCCCCCTTCCGAACCCAGGGTTATAGAACTAGCGCAAAGGTTTCGACTCGATCTTGACGTTATCGATTCCCGGCGTGCCCATGGGCACCCAAAAGCCGATTTTTACGCGGGTCCCAGGTGGAACGATGTCCACCTTGACCGAATGAGTACCGGGCTTATTAAAATCCCCCTTGGCTAGGGCCACGTCGGTGACCCCATCAAAAATCGCAACACCGAGTTGGAAGTCCATATTTCTCCAAGGTTCGGAAACCTCAAAGGTCAGGGTGACTTCAGAGGAAACGGAGAGCATTCCCACCTCCTGAGTGAAGGCCACAAACTTGGGAGAGGCTTGGCTCATGGTACTCACATTGGCGATAATGTTGCCCGTGCCGTCATTCCAGACGTTGGAGCTGTCGCTGAGCAGACCTGACCACCCGTTCGGCAATCCCGCATGCCATGCATTGGGCATCTCCTGCAGACCGGACAAGTCGGCAAAGTCACCGTTCTTTACGGCGAGCTTCCCTTTTTCATCCTTCGGTTTTTCAGACCAAGCCGTAAATGCCACGGCCATAAAAACAATAAGCGTCAGGACTTTTGAATTCATATTGGAGATATTCATGCTTACAAAATTACAAAACAAACTTCCTCAGAGCACGGATATAATCGCCAAAAGTAAGCATGGTTACGCCAAGGTTTTTTTCGAGGAGCCAACTTTGGGTTGCGAGAAAAAGGATTAGGGAGCGACCGCTTTAACCTGGAGGAAACCCCGGGGGGAGTCAGTCCTCAGCTTAGCCTCATAGCGTTCGTAATCGGCGCTAGGGAGACTGCCTTGGTTGCTAGAGAGTGAAGGTGTAACGGGTGTGCCGCTATTGAAGGGGGTGGTCAGATTCGGCAATGATTTCACCGTATAGGTCACCCCGGTTTTGCGCTGTAAGTAGGTCAGTATGATCTCGCCAGTGCCACTGGTAAGAGTGGTCGCACGACTGGCTCCGCTGATTGGGCTCGTGCCAAAGGCAAATTCTGCGTTGTTATCCATCCCGTCCCCATCTGGGTCTGCTGTGCCCAGAAGGTTGGCTCCACTTAATCCGAAGGAGGCCAGATAGGTCTCTTGGGCTGTCTGTGATGGTGTGCCCTGCACCACCACTCTAAGGTTGGGACTGTTGATGACCGTGGCCGTTAGACCCGAGGGAAGGTTCCCTCCCGCTACCGTCACTGTCGTGGAACCCAAAGATGCGGAAGCCAGCGGACCAGAGAGGATATTGTAGGTTCCGGCGGCGGGCGTGCTGGGGAAATTCACCAAAACGGAGTTAGGAAGGATGGTGGCGGTGAGGGTGGAGTTGCTCACCACCAAGGTGCCGAGGCTCACTGTGGTGGTCCCACTGTAGGTGTTGCTCCCTGCGAGGGTGGCGGTACCGCTGCCGATTTTTGTAACGCCGCCTGTCCCGAGGCTGATGCCATCGTTGACCAAGGTGGTTCCAGCGCCGTCAAAGGTCAGATTGCGGTCGGTGGCCTCGATGGCGTTGCCCGAGGCGACGTCAAGGGTCAACGAGGATGAGCCGCCAACGCCGATCGTAGCATCAGCCGCCAAGGTGATTTTGCCTTGGTAGGTGTTGTTTCCGAAAACATTGCGCAAGGCGCCGCCGTTGTTCACACCCGGCCCGCTGATGGTCAGGGCTTCATTGCCAACGGTGAATCCGCTGCTGACGCTGGTGTCAGCACTGAATCGCAGTTGCGCCCCACTGGCTACGGTCGTGCCAGCCACAGTGCTACCCAGTCCGCTGCCATTGGCTAAAGCAAGCGTTCCGGCATTGACCGCCGTGGTACCGGTGTAGTTGTTCGCTCCAGCCAGTGCTAGGGCACCCGCACCCTCCTTGATCAAACCCGTGCCGCCCGAAATAACACCGCTAAAGATGTCGGTGCCGGAGGTCTTATTGATTGTCACGGTGCCGCCGGCACCATCGAGTACGCCCGCGCCAGTCAGGCCGGCGAAAGTGCGATTGACATAATTGGCCAAATAAAGTCCGGTCAAATTAACCGCAGCCCCCGAGTCAATTTGCAACCTGCTTTGGCTCGAGATGGCTCCAAGCCCGCCCAAGGTCAGTGTCCCGCTATTGATCACCGTAGCCCCCGTATAGGAGGAGTCCGTCCAGAGATAGGTTTCCCCTGTCCCGCCCACCGTCAATCCTGCCGTGCCGGCGAGCTTGACCGCCAAAACGGCCGCATTGTTAGCAATGAAATTACCACCGCTGACACTGATAGTCCCCATGTTAGCGTTGTCGGTGGTCAAACTGCCACCGTTCACCGTCACATCTCCCGTGCGGGAAATTGTCAGACCGCTGTGGGTGTAGAGAGTACCACCAGCGTTGACCGCGACCGCACCAGCGGCGTCACCCAAGCCCTCGGCAACGTATACACTCAGGGTACCACCATTGATGGTCGTGCCGCCGGAATAGGTATTTGCGCCGCCGAGAGCAGCGGTGGCTGAGCCACTCTTGGTCAATCCCGCACTACCCGCGAGCGAAGCGCCGATCGAGCCTGCTTGGATGTTGTAGTCACTTCCACTCTTGCTGACCGTTCCGTTCTCTAGTGAGCCCGCGGAGATCGTCAAATTGCCGGAGCGGGTGATCGTGTTACCAGTTAGATTGACCGTTCCACCAGAGATGGTCAGTTCGCCCGAGGCTGCGCCCAAAGCGTTGGCGTTGTTAACGAAAAGTTGGTTTTGTCCAAACCATCCTGTCGTGGCTGAAATCGTGGTGGCACCCGCGTATGAGTTTGCGGAGGTGATCTGCCCACCCCCGGTCACGTTTAGACCGCCGGTGCCGGACAGCGGCGCTTCAAGCGAACCGCCACCGAACTGGAACGCGTCGCCGTTGTTGACGATGGAGCCGGGGTTGTTCTTCACGTCGCCACTGACGATCCTGGCATCCTGGTTGTTTATGGAAATGGTGCCGGTACGGGTCTGCTGGTTGCGCAGATCGAGTATGCCCCCACCGGAGACTGTGACGGTCCCTTCGGTTGCGCCCAAAGTGCCGGCGCCAGCGACGAAGAGCGTGCCGCCAGTGACTTCCGTGCCGCCGGTGTGGGTGTTTGCACCAGCCAGCGCCAAGCCGCCAGTGCCGGCGCTCACAGTTACCTTGCCGCTGCCCGTCAGCGCCGATGAGATCTGCGAGTAGCCGGAGGCCGAACTGTAGTTTAAGGCATTCTCCACGCTGGCGATCGGCGTCACCGAGACGTTGTCGTAGGCCTCATAGGTGCTGTCGCTACGGAGCCAGACCCCGATCGTCGTTGTGTCCGCGACGAAATCAACGGTGTAACTCCCGAACGCGGCATCACTCGGGTTGTAATCGAAGCTGGCGGAGTTGTAGTTGCTGAGCGCTTCTTGCCGGAGCGACAGAACCCCGTTGGCGTTCCCTTGACCGGATTTGCCTCCAGCAAGAAATGTGAGCCGGTATGCACTACCGGTCGTGACTGTGACGTTTTGCTGGAGCAGGTTGTAGGCGCCACCGCCTGCATAGGCGTAGTTGCCCGAGGCCGCGGAAGCGTCAGTCGGACCGTTAGAATTGATCCCAAAAAATGACCCCCCCGCCCAGCTAGCCTGAGTCCAGTCTGTAAGACCATTATCAAAACCACCATAGGAAATTAAATTTTGGGCGTGGGTCGGGGCGCCCAATCCAAGCAACACGAGCGCGATGCCCACAAAAATGGCTTGGGTAAATGGCCTCTTATCGATTGAGGCTTTCTGGCAGAAAACTGATTTCAAATTTTCGTCCATAAGAGATTTTAACCCAGTAATCTGACCTCTTCTAGCAAGATTACGCCAAGCCCGCTCAGGCAAAGCCTAACTGCTTTTACGTCGTAAAAGACGGGTAGTAACGAGCCCAGCTAATCCCAATGCCATCATCGAACCGGTGGAGGGCTCGGGAATTTGCGAAATCGAGACATTGGTCAAGCCTGGAGCAGTGGGAGCGTATGAATACCAGAAAGCGATGTTAAGCAGGGTTCCGGAGGCGACATTAAGCGCCGTGAGTTCACTGGTTCCGGTATGTAGTTGTGCAGCTGTCGCAAGTAGACCTCCGGTAGTAGCGTTGAAGATCGCAGCCCCGACATCGAAAGTGCTGCCAGCACTAATACTTGTCAGGTCAAATTTCAGAGTGACATCACCGGCAACATCTGTAGTTCCGACGTTTTGATTGAGACTCACGAAAGGGCTTAAACTGGCCAGTGAGAGCAAGTTGGCAGCGTAAGTGTAAACGCCAGGAGAAGGATTGCCGGTATAGATGACTGAGTAACCAGTGTTTGCGCCGGACCACCCGGTGGGAACGCCAGAATACCAAGGACCACCCACGTAAGTTAGACCGGTAAGATCGCTGAAATTACCATTGGTCACTACCAAAGCAGCGTTTGCCTGGCCACCAAGGCAAAGCAAGACAAGTGCGCAGGTCAGGGATAGGAGGGATTTTGTTTTCATAGTTTTTGTTTTCATAGTTTTTGTTTTTATGGGTTTAGCTTTGCTATGAGTTTTCTTATGGGTGTAAGCAAGTAAAATGGTTCCCGAGTGGACATGGAGTTTGTTGCAACTGCAATCTTCATGACTTTAATTTATCATGAGAAGTTAAATTCGCTAGAATGATCCTGCCATTCTTTAGGACGCTATTGCCAACCTAAAAACTATCATACTAATTGTATTGTGCTCTTTATTATATACTTATACATATTTTAAAAGGTGTGGATGCTTTAAATGTCAAAAGCAGAACATTTTACCATCCTGGACCGAAAAAATAACCGGGTCCCGGCCGATGAAAGGGTTTGAACGGATCGCCCTGATTACCTGGGAGATTCCACCACCATGAGACTGGCGTTCCCCTGGATGGTCAGCGTGCCAGGAAGCTCCTGATGTTGGATCGTGCCGTCCATCGGGTTGTAAACATCGAAATTACGACTGTTTCCCGAAGACAACGTGACCGGGACCGTCACCGTGTCCGCTTGATAGTTGACCAGATAAGTGATGCTGCGACCGTCCCGGGTAAACCGAGCCGTCAACACCTCCAGACCAGTCTGCACTGCGAAATCGGGAGGCAAAGCCGTCCCAATTGCCTCGGCCACCCGGCCAGGAGACAAAATCTCTTTTTTGGCAAACATCGACTTTACCTTCTCGTGCTCCTCCGGATTGTCGCCCAGTTGAGGAAGGCATTTCACCCAGATCACTTTCCCTCCC
>Ga0114971_10003451_pt1 | contig 10714 bp, 7 predicted proteins | sample M_140625_MF_Meta_FD_87320 | JGI IMG/M metagenome (GOLD analysis project Ga0114971, IMG submission 87320) | Freshwater microbial communities from Lake Montjoie, Canada to study carbon cycling - M_140625_MF_MetaG | ecosystem: Environmental > Aquatic > Freshwater > Lake | place: Lake Montjoie...
CGATGTCTTGTTCGATGTACTCGGGTGTGCCTTCTTCCACCACCAGAACGCCGCGTTTGCCTTGGCAAAAATCGATCACTTGCGCAGGCACCAAGGGGTAGGTGACATTCAACACCAAGATGGGAATATCACTCTCGCCAAAGGCATTGGCCAAGCCCAGTTGTTGCAGGCTACGCATCAGGGCGTTGTAGAGACCGCCTTGCACGATGAGGCCCACATCTTGGTGGGTATTGCCTTCGATGTGTTCATTCAAGCCATGGCGCACGATGTAGTCACGCGCAGCTGGAATGCGTTCTTCCAACTTGCGTTTTTCGTGGCGAAAAGTGACGGGGGGATGCGCCAAGCGCATGTAGTCAAACTTAGCAGGCTCGGCCATCAGGTGCTGGGTGGACACGGCAGGTGCGCGGTTAGCTTTGGTGACGAAACTTCCGCGCACATGGCAAGCGCGGATACGCAACTCCAAGATGGCAGGCATGTTCGAAGCTTCGGAGAGCGCAAAACCATGTTCGACCATGTCCACCATCTTGCTCAAATCGGGACGGGGATCGAGCAAACACAGTGTGCTTTTGAGTGCATAGGCATGGGTGCGTTCTTGAATCACCGAGGCGCCTTCGCCATAGTCTTCGCCCACCACAATTAATGCGCCACCTACCACGCCAGGAGAGGCAAGGTTGGAGAGTGCATCTGAGGCCACGTTCGTTCCCACAATGGATTTCCAAGTGACAGCGCCGCGCAGCGGATAGTGGATGCTGGCGCCCAGCATGGCGGCGGCTGAGGCTTCATTGGCACAGGCTTCCACATGCACACCCAGTTCTTGCATCAGCGGTTTGGCTTGCACCATCACATCCAGCAAATGCGACACGGGTGCGCCTTGGTAGCCGCCCACATAGGCCACGCCCGACTGCAACAGCGCCTTGGTCACCGCCAAAATGCCTTCGCCATGGAAAGTGTCGCCCTCGCCTAAGCGCAGTGACTTGATTTCTTCAACAAATGAAACTTCCAAACAACGCTCCAGCAGGTGGCACAGCACAGACGCAAAACTTCTTGCAGGTGGCAGATCATAGTGAAGTGGGGTCGCATGGTAGATTTGCCCGATGACTTCTTCTGCAAACAACTCTCCTCGCTTGACTTCTTTGGCCCATGGGGGCGGTTGCGGTTGCAAGATCGCCCCTGGCGTGTTGCGCGATATTTTGGGTGGCATGAGCGGCTTTCCTTTGCCGCCGCAACTGTTGGTGGGCATAGACACGGCAGACGACGCGGCGGTTTACCAACTCAATGACCAGCAAGCCTTGATTGCCACCACCGACTTCTTCATGCCCATCGTCGACGACCCGTTTGACTTTGGTCGCATCGCCGCCACCAACGCGATCAGCGATGTCTACGCCATGGGCGGCACACCCATCTTCGCTTTGGCCTTGGTGGGAATGCCCGTCAATGTGCTCAGCACCGAGGTGATTGGGCGCATTTTGGCGGGCGGGCAAAGCGTGTGTCAGGCCGCAGGTATTCCCATTGCGGGTGGCCACAGCATTGACTCGGTAGAGCCAATTTACGGCTTGGTGGTGTTGGGCTTGGCGCACCCGAGTCGCATCAAGCGCAATGCCTCGGCCCAAGCGGGCGATGTGTTGGTCTTGGGCAAACCGCTGGGTGTGGGAATTTTGTCGGCGGCTTTGAAGAAAGAAGCTTTGTCGCCTAAGGGCTATGCGCAAATGATCGCGTCCACCACCCGCCTCAATACCGCTGGCCCAGACTTGGCTGCGCTGGCAGGGGTTCATGCCTTGACCGATGTCACCGGCTTTGGTTTGGCAGGACACGCTTTGGAGATGGCGCGAGGCGCTGGTTTAGATGTGCAAATAGATTGGTCAGCCGTGCCACTGCTGGAGGGTGTGCAAGCTTTGGCGCAACAAGGTTTCATTACTGGCGCTTCTGGCCGCAATTGGGCGGGTTATGGCGAGGAAGTGGTGTTGCCCGAAGGTTTTTCTTCAGTTGACCAAGCAATGCTTAGCGACCCACAAACCAGCGGCGGGTTGCTTGTGAGTTGTGCGCCCAATGCGCTGGAAGCGGTGATGTCGGTGTTTGCCCAGCATGGCTTTGAGCACGCCACGGTGGTGGGCAGCACTGCAAAGAAAAAGGGCGACAAGCCTGTGTTGCGGGTGGTTTAGCCTTGCCGCCAAGGTGGCCTAGAGGCGTGCCGGTCTTTGGCCTCTTGAGCCCGCATAGCGGCCTCTAAAGCGCTGTGTGCCCACTGAGCAGCCTGCTCGCGGTCGTCCAATACAAAGTCGGGTGCGCTCCAATACGACAATTTCACTGGCTTGCCGCGTTGCTCAAAAGTGAAAGCTTGCGAGGACTGCGCGACAAATTGGTCCACATTGTGGGCGTCGGTTTTCAAATACAAACGGCCTTTGGCATAGAAGCCGAACATCAAGCCTTGATGGTAGATGCCATGCGCCCCAAACAAACGCCGCGTGGTGATGGGGCCTAAATCTGCAAACACCTCATCCAAAAACTCGACAAAGTCGCTCATGCCTAGGTCCTAGGTGTAAGAGGGGTCAGTCGGCGTAACCTGGGTTGACACGGTCAAGCACCCGCAGCATGGCTTCAAAGTACAAACGCTCACGCTCTGACACGGGATGGCGGTCTGCAGGTGCACGTTGTAAAACTTCGGCAATCACTTCCTCGCTCAGCACTTGCAGCGGCTGGCCGCTGCCCATGGCCAGCAACTGGGTGTGGCAGGCTTTTTCCAGTTTGTACAAGCGTCTATAGGCCTGCGCCACGCTGTTGCCGACTGTTACCACGCCATGGTTTTTCATGAACAGCACTTGCTTGTCTTGCAGGATGGTGGCCAAGCGTGCGCCCTCGCTCAAGGTTTTGGCCAAGCCGGTGTAGGTGTGGTCGTAGGCGATGCGGTTATGGAAAAACGCTGCGGTTTGGCTGGCGGGCAAAAGGCGGTTGTCTTGCAGCATATTGAGCGCAGTCGCCCAAGGCTGATGGGTGTGCAACACCACTTTCGCGCCGCTGAGGCGGTGCAGTGGCGCGTGAATGCATTGGGCCGACAACTCAACCAAGCCCTCGCCTTCCAAGGTTTCGCCTGCTTCGTTGAACATCATCATGTCGCTGGCGCGGGCCTCGGACCAATGCTTGCCAAAGGGCAGCACCAGGTAAGCGTCGTCGCGGCCTGGTACGGTCATGGTGAAGTGGTTGTCTATGCCCTCTTCAAAACCATCGAGCACCGCCAATCGCAAGGCTGCTGCCAAATGGACTTTGGCTTGCCACACCGTATCAGAGGCAGAACTGTGTAGAGGATGAACTGACATGACTCAAGCCTTTTTAAAAGCTGCACAAACCGCTAGGTTAGCGCATCGTTCAATTAATTGGGATCTGACCCCAATTTTTCGGCTTCGACGCGTTGCGCGAACTCGGCGCGCAGGGCGCGGAGTTTGGCGCGCGGGTCTTCTTTGGTGGTGGCGGTGTTCAAGGCCATCTCGGCGATGAAGCGGCTGGGCAGCGCACTCACCATCTCGCGCCCTTTTTTACGTTTGCGACTCCAACTCACCACCAAGCTGCGCTGGGCGCGGGTGATGCCCACATACATCAGTCGCCGCTCTTCCTGAATGCGTGTCAGGTTCAAGGCGTCTTGTTGCAAGCTCACGCCGTCTTCCTCGGGCTTGAAGGGCAGCAGGCCTTCGTTCACGCCAGCCATCATCACATGGGGCCATTCCAATCCCTTGGCGGCATGCAGGGTGGAGAGGGTGACCACGTCTTGGTCTTTTTCGCGCTCTGAAAGCGTGGACAAGAGGGCGATGGTTTGCGCCACTTCCAGCAGGCTTTTGCTTTCGCTCATGAGGCTCACGCCTGACGCATCGTCGGCCTCGCCGCCGCATCGTTTGGCCATCCAGTCGATGAAGTCCATCACATTGGCCCAACGCGCGGCAGCGAGTTTTTCGCTTTCCTCGCCGTCATACAAATGCTTTTCATAGTCAATGTCTTTGAGCCACTCGGTTAAAAGGGCCAGCGCCGCTTCAGCGCCTTGGGTGTGGCGGGCGCGAAACTGCAAATCGTTGATCTCATTGCCAAAGGCTTGCAAGCTACCTACCGCTTTGGAGGGGAGCGCCGCCCCTAGCGAGTGACTGAACACCGCTTCAAACAAGCTGATGCGGTACTGGTTGGCAAATTCACCGAGCTTTTGCAAGGTGGTGTGGCCGATGCCGCGCTTAGGCGTGGTGACGCAGCGCAAAAACGCCGGATCGTCGTCGTTGTTCACCCACAGACGCAGCCATGCGCAGAGGTCGCGAATTTCAGCGCGGTCAAAAAAACTTTGGCCACCTGAGACCTTGTAGGGAATCGCCGCTTTGCGCAAGGCTTTCTCCAATATGCGCGACTGGTGGTTGGCGCGGTAGAGCACCGCAAAGTCTTTCCACGCACGAAACTGGCTCATGCCCTCGCCGGTGTCGTTGCCCCCACGCAGACTTTGGATGCGGTTGACCAGCCGTTCGGCTTCGTGTTCCTCATTGTCGGCGTCCATCACACGAACCGGTTCTCCCGCGCCCAGTTCAGAAAAAAGTGTTTTCTGGAACAGCTTGGGGTTGGGGCCGATCACATTGTTGGCGGCTTGCAAAATAGCACTGGTGGAGCGGTAGTTTTGTTCCAGCTTCACCACCTTCAAGGCGGGAAAGTCCTGCGGCAAGCGCTGCAAATTGTCCAAGGTGGCGCCACGCCAACCGTAGATGGACTGGTCGTCGTCGCCCACAGCGGTGAAGCGGGACCGCTCGCCCACCAATAACTTCAATATTTCGTACTGCGTGGCGTTGGTGTCTTGGTATTCGTCCACCAGCACATGACCCATTTGCTGCTGCCACTGAAGGCGTACCTCCTCATGCTGCTGCAAAAGTTTCAGTGGCAAACCGATCAGGTCGTCAAAGTCCACGCTTTGGTAAGCGCTTAAACGCTCTTCGTACCGCGCCATGATGCGTGCGGTGATGCGTTCGTTGTCGTTGCTGGCTTGCGCCTCTGCCATGGCGGCGTTCAGGCCTTGGTTTTTCCAAAGACTGATAGCCCACTGCCATTGGCGGGCTGTGGCTGCGTCGGTGGTGCCGCCCGCGTCTTTCAGGATGGAGGTCACGTCGTCGGTGTCCAAGATGCTGAAGTTGTTCTTTAGCCCCAGCGCCTCGCCGTTTTGCCGCAACATGCGAACCCCCAAAGCGTGAAAGGTGCAAATCACCACTTTTTGCGCCTCGCGACCCACCAGTTTCTTGGCGCGTTCGCGCATTTCGGCGGCGGCTTTGTTGGTGAAGGTGATGGCGGCGATGCGATCGGGTTCCAGCCCCAATTGAATCAGGTGGCCAATCTTGTGGGTGATGACGCGGGTCTTGCCCGAGCCCGCACCAGCAATCACCAAGCAGGGGCCTTGCACATGGTGGACCGCTTCGAGTTGGGGGAGATTCAGGTCCGATGACATGCAGGTGACAGAAGGGGCAGCGAATGCGGCAAAGCCCGCCATCATAGCGATGACAATCAGCCCACATGCTTTCCATCTTGGGTGTCACCTTTCCCTTTTTCGCCTTGGTTCTGGCTGGCTACTTGGCGGCCAAGCGGGGCTGGTTACCGCTGGACGCCATTCCTGGGCTCAACAGCTTTGTGCTGTATTTCGCACTGCCGTGCATGTTGTTTCGTTTTGGCGCGAACACGCCCATGGCGCAGCTGCTCGATGGCTCGGTGGCTTTGCTCTACAGTCTCAGTGCCACGGTGATGGTGCTGTTGGGCATGTGGACGCTTCGACGCCACCACAACTGGAACGAATCCGCTTTTGGCACCATGGCCGTGGCCTTTCCCAATACCGGCTATATGGGCCTGCCCTTGTTGCTGAGCTTGTTTGGCTCTGCGGCGGTAGGTCCTGCCATCGTCACCATCGTGGTGGATTTGTTTTTCACCAGTTCGGTGTGCATTGCGCTGTCGCGCTTAGACCAAGCGCAAACCCATGGTGCCCGCACCGCCTTGGTTCAGGCCATCAAAAGTGTGTTCAGTATTCCGCTGGCATGGGCGATTGCTTTGGGTGCCTTGGTATCTATCAATGCTTGGGTCTTGCCCGATATGCTCACCCAAACCGTTGGCTTGTTGGCGGGTGCGGCAGCACCCGTGGCCTTGTTCACCATCGGTGCATTGCTGGCGCGACCCGTGCCGCCTGCCGCGCATGGTTGGTGGCATTGGCAGCGTGGTGGCGTTGACGCCTTGCTGGTTTTCTTAAAGTTGGTGGTTCACCCCGTGTGGGTGTGCGCTTTGGGTTGGGGGTTGATGCAGATGGGCCTGCCCCTCACGCCAACCGCCTTGATGGCTGTGGTGCTGGTGGCCGCCTTGCCCAGTGCCAGCAACAGCGCCTTGCTGGCCGAGCGATTTGGCGCTGACAGCGCTCGCATCACGCGGGTGATTTTGCTCTCTACCGCTTTGGCTTTTCCCAGTTTTTCGGCATGGGTGGCTTGGTACAAGGCTTAAAAAGCAGCTCTTAAATTGCCAGCGGGTCCACATCGATGGCCCATCGCAACACCGCTTTGTGCTGCGCGCGAAGCTGTTGCAAGTCCTCTTGCCATGCGGCTAAAAATTGCTGCAAATGCTTGCGTGAATGACTCTCCACCAGCATTTGGGCGCGTTCCACATTGGCCACGCGTTGCATGCTCATGGGCACGGCTGGGTAAACGCTCAACACCCCAGCATCGGCAGCCAAACGTGCTTCACCCAAAGCCTTGGCGGCGTTCAAAAAATCTTGCGCGGCTTGCTGCGTTCGCGCCTCGGCACGCAGCAAAGCTTGAAAACTGAAGGGCGGCAGACCCGCTTGCTCACGCTCAAGCAGCTGCTGGGCCGCAAACCCGGCAAAGTCGTGGCGTTTTAAAAATTCAAACACGGGGTGGGTGGGGTGAAAGGTTTGCACCCACATTTCACAGGCCTGCGCAGCGCCCAGTTGCGCGTCTCGCCCTGCGCGGCCTGCGGCTTGCAGCAACAGCGAAAACAGCCGCTCGGGTGCGCGAAAGTCAGCCGAAAACAAAGCGCCATCAGGGTTCAGCGCTGCCACCAAGCTGACGCGGCGAAAGTCATGCCCCTTGGCCACCATTTGCGTGCCCACCAACACATCCACTTCACCGTCATGCACTTGGGCAAGTTGTTTGACCAACTCGCCTTTGAGACGGGTGCTGTCGGCGTCGATACGTGCCACCCGCAGGGGCGAGCCATCGGGTCGCTTCAGGTCTGCCAACAACTCGGCCAGTAACTCTTCCACTTTTTCCGTGCCGTGACCCAGCACCGCAATGTCTTGGTTACCGCACGCAGGGCAGGCACGCGGCACGGCTTGGGTCAGGCTGCAATGGTGGCAACGCAGTGTGCGGTCGCCCTTGTGAAACACGCGGTAGGCGCTGCAATGCGGGCATTCGCTTTTCCAGCCGCATTCAGCGCAATGCAAGACCGGCGCATAACCCCGTCGGTTCAACAACACCAGCACCTGCTCTTGTCTGCCCAGGCGCTCGCGCATGGCGGCCAACAGCGGCTCAGAAATCAAGGTTTTGCGGGGCTGGTTGTTCATGTCTACGCGCCGCAACACCGGCAAGGCGCTGTCGCCCACGCGGCTGGGCATGGACAAGCGCTGGTAGCGCGGCACGGGCTGCCCCGCGACCGCCTCTCGGCTGTGGTGCCAACTCTCAAGAGACGGCGTGGCCGAGCCCAGCAGCACCTGAGCGCCTTCAAGCTGGCCGCGGTAGACCGCCAAGTCGCGGGCTGAGTAACGCGCACCTTCTTGCTGTTTGTAGCTGGGGTCGTGCTCTTCATCGACCACGATGAGTTTGAGATGCGGCATGGAGGCCAGCACTGCTAACCGTGTGCCCAGCACAATACGCGCCGTGCCCAAGTGCGCGGCCAACCAGCTGTTGAGGCGTTGCGCAGGTGTCATGGCGCTGTGCATGGCAACGATGGCGTTGTCGCCTAAATGGGCGAAGCGTTGGCGCACCCTGGCTTCCAGCTGCGGTGTGAGGTTGATCTCTGGCACCAGCAACAAGACTTGGGCTTGGGGGGAATCTTCCAGCACCAAGGCCGCGCGGCGCAAATACACCTCGGTTTTGCCACTGCCGGTGTTGCCATGTAACAAAAATGGGCCGCCGTGTTGGGCGAGTTGCGCCAACACTTGCGTTTGTTCAGGGGTGAGAGATGGCGCCAAAGCTTTTTCCGCGCTGACGGAGGCCAAGGGTTTGAGGCGCGCGAGCTTTCGCTGAAACTGCAGCGCAGTCATGTCCCGCAAGGAGGGCGGCAAGCAGGCCATGGCAAATTCACCGGCGCTGCGTTGGTAATAGAGGGCCGCGAAGTCAATCAGTTTCAACCAATTGGCAGACAAAGGGGGAATGCCATGCAAAACCGAATGGATGGTTTTGAGGGTGGGGGAAGAAGTTTGGGGTTGTTCAGGCGCTTGGTGCCAAACCAATCCCAAGGTATCGCGTTGTCCCAAAGGGACCCGAACCAGACAACCGACTTGCACCTCTTCCTCAGTCTCGTAAGTCAATGGCCCCGTTAATCGGCTGTAAGCGGGTGTGGGTACCAGAACAGAAATTTCTCGCCGCATGTCAAGCCCTCATTTGCGGCGTGAAACTGATGCGAATCTTCACAAATCGCGGTAAGTCGTTGATTGAGAAGGGGCTTTGAGAGTCATCCCAAAATTCTGTGGATAACTTTGTTGACAGCTTGCAAGACAGGCGCCGCAAGCCCGATAAATCAAGGCTTTGAACACAATGCACGAAAAATTGGCAAACCATGGAATCTATATAAATCAAACACTTAAATAAAAACTGAAGATCTGCAAATTTTTTTGAGGGTGTAAGTCCTTAGTTAGGCGGTCGCCAAAAAATTGTGCATAACTAATAAGCGTCACGTAAAACTTTTTTGTCAAAAAGCGCTGTTCAGGCGGCTTGACGCAGTTTTTTGGAGTGGCTGTGCACTGCGTCCACCAAGGCGCTCACATGCTCGGGCGGGGTGAACTGGCTGATGCCGTGACCTAAGTTGAAAATATGCGTGGGGCCGGTGGTGTTGGTATCGGTGTGGGGCTTGCCAAAGCTGTCCAGCACGCGATGGACCTCTGTGGCGATCTGCGCAGGCGGCGCAAACAAAATATTCGGGTCGATATTGCCTTGCAGCGCTTTGCCAGGGCCGCCGACCTCGCCGCCCACCAAGCGCCGGGCTGTGCCGAGGTTCATGGTCCAGTCCAAGCCCAGCACCTCGCAGTCCAGGTCTTTCATCTCAGGCAGCCACAAACCGCCGCCTTTGGTGAATACGAGGCGTGGAATCACCGCGCCGTCATGGCTGCGTTTGAGTTGCGCCAACACGCGGCGGGTGTAGGCCAGGCTGAAGTCTTGGAAAGCGCCATCGGCCAACACGCCTCCCCAGCTGTCAAACACCATCACCGCTTGGGCGCCAGCTTCGATTTGGGTATTCAAATAAAGGGCCACCGCGTCGGCATTGATGGCCAAGATGCGGTGCATCAGGTCGGGGCGGCTGTACATCAGGCTTTTCACCAAACGGTAGTCGTCCGAGCCGCCGCCTTCGACCATATAGCAAGCCAGCGTCCACGGGCTGCCAGAAAAACCAATGAGGGGCACACGACCGTTCAAGGCTTTGCGGATGCTGGTGACCGCGTCAAACACGTATTGCAGCTTGTGCATATCGGGCACCGCTAAAGCGGCCACAGCGGCTTCGTCGCGCACCACTTTGGCAAACTTGGGACCTTCACCCAAGGCGAACGACAGGCCGAGGCCCATGGCGTCGGGCACGGTCAGGATGTCGGAAAACAAAATCGACGCATCCAGCGCGTAGCGGTCCAGCGGCTGCAAGGTCACTTCGGTGGCGTAATCCACGTTGGTCGCCAGCCCCATGAAACTGCCGGCCTTGGCCCGGGTCGCGCAGTACTCGGGCAGGTAGCGGCCAGCTTGGCGCATCAGCCAAACGGGGGTGTGGTCGGTGGCCTGACGCAAGCAGGCTTTGAGGAAGGTGTCGTTAAGGAGTGCTGCGTTCATGGAGCTTATTGTGGCAGGGGAATGAGGGAGAGGGCTTGAAGTACCAAGTCAGGGCTGAGCACCTCTGACAAGACCTTGGGTGGCTGCTGGGGGGCAAGCAAGACGTACACAGGAACACCGCTGCGTCCTAAACGCCCCAGCGCTTGGGTGATGGTGGGGTCGCGCCGTGTCCAGTCGGCGCGTAAAAGCAGCACTTTTTTATCCGCAAACGCTTGCAAGACCTTGGCGTCGCGCAGCGTGGTTTGTTTGTTGACTTGGCAGGTGACGCACCATGCCGCAGTGAAATCGATGAAGACGGTTTGACCTGCTTGCAGTGCTGAGGCCTCTCGCTCTGGCGACCAAGCTTGCCAGTCAGAGATGCTGCTGGTCTTGTCAGCGATGGCAGTGGGTTCTTTCCAAACCAGCGGTCCCCATGTGAAAACGAGCAATAACAACAGGCTGCCCCACAGACCCAAACCCAGCCATTTGGCGTTGCCCGACAAACCCAGCGCCCACACACAGGCGCTCACCAATAACAGCACAGCCAACATCACAGCTATGCCGTCAATGCTGGTTTGCTGACCCAGCACCCACAACAACCACACCACCGTGGCCAACATGGGAAAGGCCAGCAACTGGCGAAGTCGCTCCATCCAAATGCCTGGGCGTGGCAACCAGCGTGCCCAAGCTGGCACCCAGCTCAA
>Ga0114971_10003455_pt1 | contig 10706 bp, 8 predicted proteins | sample M_140625_MF_Meta_FD_87320 | JGI IMG/M metagenome (GOLD analysis project Ga0114971, IMG submission 87320) | Freshwater microbial communities from Lake Montjoie, Canada to study carbon cycling - M_140625_MF_MetaG | ecosystem: Environmental > Aquatic > Freshwater > Lake | place: Lake Montjoie...
CGCGGCGTCCCTACCTTTTTAACGATTTGCTTTAAGCTCCGCGCAACGCGCCCCATTTCTCCCCAATAGGTAGGGATTCGCCTTCGGGAACTCCGGCGTGAAGATTGGCGCGGCGTCGCCGTCCGTCTCTCGTGCCGATGGCGCCTTTGTATCCCAGAGACGGCGCGTCGCGCCTGATGTTTGGGACACCGGCGGCGCGGCGTCCCTACCTTTGTCCGTCTCTCGTGCTCTGGCTTGCCAAGCCGTAGTCGCGAAGCACGAAGGATGGCGCGCCCGCGCGGGAGTCAGATCACGGCTTGCCGGTATTGGCGGTCTAAAAAGGTGTTGGTGAGATCTTCTCCCACCATGAATTTCCTAGGTTTTAAAATACCATTTCCCGAATTCTTAAATCCTGTAAAATGGAAATTTCATATGTTCGATTGGCACTTTATTTCCTGAATTCCAGCTCATGCGCGTCACCATTCTTGCTAGCGGTAGTTCTGGAAATGTCATTTTGCTTCAAGCTGCAGAAACCTCCGTTTTGATTGATATCGGATTGACGGCTAAGCGCATTCATGGGCACTTGGCGGAGCTGGGCGTCGAGGCCAACTCTCTTGCGGGTGTGCTGCTGACGCACGAGCATGGCGACCATACAAAGGGGCTCCGAGTTTTTTGCGCTAATAGTTCCGTGCCGGTTTTCACCAATCCCCTTACCGCCGACGCGCTGAAAAGATCTGGGATTGAGGCCAAATGGAACCTTTTTGCCAGCGGGGCGGAATTTCAAATTGGGGATCTTCGGGTGCTTCCGTTCTCCGTACCGCATGATGCCGCAGACCCGGTGGGATTTGTTTTTCGACATGAGGAATCTTCCTTTGCCGTTCTCACGGACTTGGGATACGCAACGAAGCAAATCGTGAACTGCGTACAGGGGGTGAACGCTCTCCTCATCGAAACCAATCACGATGAGACCATGCTTCAAAATGACACCAAGCGACCCTGGGCGGTCAAGCAACGCATCCTCTCTCGGCACGGACACCTCTCGAATGTCGCCGCCGCCGACATCGTTGCCAGCGTCGCAACGCCGCAGTTAGGACATGTTTTTCTGGGCCATATGAGCGAGGACTGCAACTGCGCCTCGGTTGCAACCGAAGCGGTACGATCCCGCTTAATTGCGAATGGTCACACCCAGGTGGTCATCCTTTGCGCCAGCAGCAAAGACGCCGCCGCGCCGGTCAGCATCACTATTTAGAAAATCCTTGGGAGACAGCGGCGGCCAACCCGACCACTAAACCAGACATGACGAGAATAATCCCACAGCAAAGGATCAGTAAAAGGAACAAAGCTAGAACGACTCGCCACATCTGCGTGCGGTGGGCCTCCTTGAGAGCGATGACGGTATAGATCAAATTGGCAATAGGGTAAAGATACCCACCACACAGCGGTATGAATTGAAAAATCGATGTCGCCCCCGAGGCGTAGGCGATAGCACGAAATGTCGCCTCATACGGCTTCGTAGCTCCTCCCACAAGCCTGAGTGAAAAATGAAATAGTGAGGACGATACAAAGAGACCCCCCAACAAAAGTAGCGGCAGGATCAGAGCGATCGATAAAAAGATAGTGATTATGGTGGCTTGATTAAGCCCCTTGCTGGCCTCACCTAGGAACATCTCGGGATTGATGAGGGTGGCGACCAATTGATAGCACACCGACGTAAATCCACTCACCCAACTCGTAATCACGTAGAATCGGATAGGGCGGTTGTAGCCACCAGAGGTGGGCATCTGTCGGAATACCATGGCAGGCTCAAAGAAAACCTGCTTGATCGTCTCGATGGCATCTCCAAGAGTAGGAGACCCTGGAGAGCGCTCCCAAGCTGGCTCTATCGATACGGGGACGGCATCCCCCACCCCATCAGATGTTGCCGCCACTACCTCGTCTCCAGAAGGTGCAGGCAGATCGGTGAAGGCGCTCAATTCTTTCCACGTCGGCATGGGCTCCTGCCATGCCAAATCCGAGGGGAGAAATTTGCCGCTTTTTAAACCGTCTGCAACATCTTGGTCGGTGAATTTACCAAGATTTTCGCGATTACGACTGATGTGAATCATTGCCATGTGCGAAAGGCCTTATCGTTTCAGGATGCGGGTATCAAGCCCCGATGCGGAAATGCCTTTGAGAAAAAAGCGGGTATCATACCAAAAGCAGCTTGCTTTTGGATTTGAGTAGAGGGGCACAGAGCGTCTCGGCTGTGTGCAGCGGTCTGCTCCTTTTGGTTCCGATGGGGAGGGGTGAGAGAAAGTAGACCAGTCTCCACACGGCCGAGACGGCCATGCCCCCCTTTTCCGCTGCAAAGTCCAATTTCAAAGGACCAATGGTATCAAGCGGTACATGGGATCATGTGCCGGCATTCCCAACCGAGCCGGGGAAGCGTTCGCTGGATTCCTTAAGCGCTTTGTCGGCTTCCGCATTTTTTCCCGAAAGGCGATAGGCCTCGGCGGCTCTCTTGAGAGCTCGGGGAGTGATATCTGGATCATCCGTGAGAACAGCGATAGCCATGAATGAACGCGCGGCAGAATCAAAATCAGACTCCTTCAAAAAAATCTCCCCAACAACAAAGCGGGCCTCGGCGTTGAGACGCCCCTCGGGTTGCAGTTGCAATGCCTCATCGGCGGCCATGCGGGCCTCAGCGACCTTATTGAGCTCCAATGCAGCCCGTGCCTTGAGAAGGAACCCGCGGGCACGCTGGTCGGGATCCTCGGTCAGCGAGAGATATTGATCCACCGACACCGCAGCATCAGTCAATTTTTTAAGGCCCATCTGCGTCTCCGCTAGAAGAAACCAGCCATCAACGGGCATGCTCGCCGGGACAGCTTGCAAGGGGGTGAGGAGTTTCTCCGCTTTGGCGAAGTTTTTCGCTTCGAACATTCCCTGTGCAAGCCAGACTCTTAATTCGGCAGGAATCATCTCCGGCTTGCATTGATCTGCCTCGCGGGCGGCACCATCGCGGTCCTTCAGTTGATAGTGAGATATCAGAATCCGTAGCGAGGCACGATCTCGGTAGGCAGCAGGATCAAGGAGACGGGCGGAATCAAGGTGAACGATCGCGCCTTTGTAATCCTTCTCTTCAAATGCGGCCCAGCCCAACCAGAAATTCGCCTGAGCTGCCGCAGCGGAATTAGGGAACTTCTGGAGCAGTAAACGAAACGTCTTGGCCATTTCGGGGTAGTTTTTTTTCTGACCGTAAGTGAGTGCCATTTGCAGGAGGGCGATCTCGACTTCTTTGCTGAAGGGGTAGCCATTCACCACGTTTTGAAAGTCGCCCAGCGAGGAATCAAAATCCCCCATCTTCTGCTTAGCCATACCTCGCTGAAGGATCGCCGTGGCGGCGAGCTTGTCTTGGGGATTTTTCTCCACGAAAGAGGTGTAAATGCGAATAGCCTCAGGCTGGTCGCCAGACTCCGCAAGACACCATGCCCATTTGTAAAGTGAGGCCTTTTGTTGTTCCGGGGTGAAGGCGGTATTCTCCACTATCGTCGCATAGGCTCTGGCTGCGCCAGCATAGTCAACTTGCAGAAAAAGCGTCTCCGCCTTGAGCAACGAAGCACTTGCCATGTGCTTGGGATTCTTGGCAATTTTTAAAAATTCATCCACTTCGGAAACAAAATTTTTGTCCTTGGTCGCGTAGAGACTGAGGAGGCGCTGATACCGTGTATCTGCGTTCGATGCCGTCTCGGGAAACTCTTTGGCGAGTCGATCATAAATTCCTACTGCGAGATTTTCCTTACCTGCTTTGCGATACGACGAGGCTAGGATTTGAAGGGCTTCGGCACGCGATTCGATTGGAACCCGATTTTCGATTCCTTCACCCACGCTGATAATCCCAGCGGTGTCGTTGGACTCATAGCGCAAGCGAAGAGCCGCGAGGACTGCTTCCGACCGGGATTTTTCATCGCCAGCTCGCAGGGCCACTTTTTCGTAAAATTGGAGCGCCTTATCAACCATGCCCAATTCTTTGGCAAGTGCCCCAGCCTGCAGGGCAGCGGAACTGCTGACATCCGGGGAACCAGTGGTCTCAATCAAGTTCCCCAATGTCGATAGAGCTGCCGATTTTTTCCCATTGCGAAGTTGGAGAGCAGCCAGAGCAATGCCCGCATTATCGCGATAGGGATTCGTTCCGGATGCGACCAAAACAGCACGATATCTCTCTTCCGCCATCTCATCTTTTTTCAGGGCATCCAGACTGCGAGCCGCAAAGTAAGCGGCAGAAAGACGAACCTCAGGGTCAGGAACCCCACTCGAAGCCATGTCGAATTGTTTCGCTGCCGACTCAAAAAGTTTTTCCGCAAAGAGAATTTCACCCAACCTGTAAGCACCAGCTCCCGCAAATTCCCCAACCTTGAACTCCGCAAGAAGTTTCTCATAGGCCGAACGTGCGGCAGAGGCGTTACCTGCCATGCGATGACACTCCGCAACGCGGAATAGAGGAGCATCCCGAGTCGGGGATTTCGTCCGAGATATAAGGAAATGTTCATACTCCGGAATCGCAAGATCATACATTTTCCGCGAATAAAAATGATTCCCACGGTCCAATGCCGCTGAGCGCCCGTTCCTATTGTTAGACGGAGCAATGCGAATATTCGAGGCGTCGTCCAACTGCGCAGGCGCAACGAGTACAGGCGCAACGGGTGCTGGCGCAACGGGTGCTGGCGCAACGGGTGCTGGCGCAACGAGTGCTGGCGCAACGAGTGCTGGCGCAACGAGTGCTGGCGCAACGAGTGCTGGCGCAACGAGTGCTGGCGCTAAGGGTGCTGGCGCTACGGGTGCTGGCGCTACGAGTGCTGGCGCAACAGCGTCAAAAAACAAGGGCGTAGGCTCAGGGGCGGATGCGGGAAGAGCCCGACGGACCTCGATCTCTTGTACGGCTCGCTCGACCCAAGCGGGATTCGGGTAATAATTAGGATCCAGAGGTTGGACAGGCAAAGCCCGACGAACTTCCACCTGCGCTACAGCGCAAACTGGGAGAATGAAAACGAAAAACCGGATTCCCAGTTTCATAGCTCAATATTATCCACCCAAAACGGCGCTCACCAGAAGGGCGCGCATATCAAACCTCATCACTGTTGGAGGGCAGCCTAATGCTTAATTGAGCCATCAAAATCGTCGAGGAAGCCTCAAGCTCCGAGACCATTGTCTGCACTCGCCCTCGAAAAAAAGCAAAGGCCGCCATGGCAGGAATGCCAATCACGAGACCGGCCGCCGTTGCAATGAGAGCCTCGGCCACACCGCTAGACAACAACAAAGAACGGGAAGTCTCCATTTCGCCGGATACAGCAGTGAAGGATTTGATCATTCCCAATACCGTTCCAAAAAGTCCGACCATGGGAGCGATGGATCCGATATCGGCTAGGTAGCTCACTCGTTGATTCCAGAGCCCAGCAAGGCGACACCCCTCAGCCAACGCGACTTCACGAACCTCCTTGATGGTCGCGCCGGGATTATTTGTCAGAAAATAAAGTGCTTTTCCCATAACGCTGGCAACGCCACCACTATGCCGATGGGAAAGAGCCAAGAGAGAGAGAAGATCTTTTTTTCTCAGAAGAGCATCGGCAGACTGCATATACCGACCTGTCACAACAGATCCGCGCCGAAGCGTGAAAACAAACACCAAGATCAGGCTCAGCGCCAATATGGAAAGGGCTGCGAGGGGATACATCATTACGCCACCGGACTCAACTACCTGCCACAAGCTTGTCAACTTGGGCTTCCCTTGAGCTGCTAGGGCTACTGGAGTAAAACTGATAAGAGAAAATGTAGAAATAAAGAATTTCATTGCTTGCGAGATTAGCATCCCATTTGCAGCTTGCAATACTCTCCGCTCAAGGAAATGGCAAAAATCGACATCTCTCGTCGAAAAAGCCCGCCGAGGCTCAGTCCTTGGCTGCTCTGGAGATGCTGGTGCACACCGCTGATCCAAACGATCTCGTCGAGTTGGATTATGTCGCGACCTGCGTGGAATTGGATGAGCGAATGATCAACGCTGCCGCAAAATTCCCAAGGGACTGGAGAAGCTATTCAGCCCCACACTCCACGATGAAAATTGGCGACAGGTGGGCCCTAGCGAAGTCATCGCTCACCCTTCGCGTGCCGAGTGCCATCATTCCCGCCGAGTGGAACTATCTTCTCAACCCTGCATCGCGCCCGATTTTTCAAACCTCAGCATCGGCAAACCGTTGTCGTTTGACTTTGATAGCCGATTAACTTTTTTACCTCAAAAAAAGATACCAGTCCAACATATTGACATGTTTTAAGCTTCAGAGACACGTCATCTGCTGTAACCTCAGTGGTCCGCCATTTAAAAACTCTTCCATCAGACAGCACTAACAGCAGCCTCGCAAATAGACCATAGAATGAGGGCGCAGAATTATTTTTTAAGCGCTCATCTGATTCAATGGGTGTCTGCCTTTCTGCATTTTTGGATATAGGGACTTATGGCAATAAGTCCCTATATCACTTGCTGATTTGCCCAAGTGGATCGCAGGTATCGAAACAGATTGGCCCAAGCCGTGGTAGGCGGCAGCAATTGTTACCTGAGATGCCCCCTGGAGGACGCAATGGAGAGCGAAACGAGTGCATTCCCCGCCTGCGTTTGGATGCACCAGATCACGTCTGTGGCAACAACGGCTTTCATTGTTACGAATGTATAAACCCAAGAAATTAAGACGTGAGGGCAGTTTGCTTGGGTCGACTCCAAATTCACATCGAAATGGCGCTTAAAGTTTGGCGACTGCTGTGGTTAATCTTGATTCTCATTTCAAGCTTCTGGAACACAGTGGTGAAGATTTTAGCCCGCGCCTCCGTTACCAAACCATCAAGGGTGTCAAATATTTGAGGAAACCGTAAAAATACGGACCACCGATTTCGGCGTGGAAAATCTCCATCGTTCTGGGATACTGCTTGTCTCGTGCTCGCGTATTACATCCATGATTTAAGTCCGTTCCTCGTTGAGTTTGGAAATGGCATTGGGCTGCGTTGGTATGGTCTCGCCTATGTCTTGGCCTTTGCGGCGGCATACGGTATTTTGGTTCATCTGGCTCGCAAGGGATACTCCGATATTAGGCCCAACGAGGTTGGAGATTTCATCAGCGGAACGGCCCTCTTCGGCGTCATCTTGGGCGGCCGTCTCGGATACATGCTTTTTTACGATTGGACGAATTTCATCCAAGATCCGTTAGTTTTTTTCAAGTTCTGGGATGGCGGCATGTCTAGCCATGGTGGGATCCTCGGAGTTGCGATATTCACTTTCATCTATGCCAGACGAAAAAAAATCCCGTGGCTGAATGTGGGTGATAGTATTGTCGTATCCACTCCAATCGGGCTTTTTCTCGGGAGGTGTGCGAACTTCATCAACGGCGAACTCTACGGGAGACCCACGACCGTTCCCTGGGCTGTGCAATTTCCCAAAGATCTCTACTACGCGCCGCCCGAATCGGCGCACGCACTCATCACGCAAACCAGCGAGATCAATCCCGATTGGAATAACATTGGCACGGTACTTGATCACGTGGGAGGTTCAGCGGATTTGCATCGCATTCTGGGAGAAAACCTGACGCCTCGCCATCCTTCCCAAATCTATGAAGGCATCCTCGAAGGCTGTTTGCTATTTACATTGATGTGGATTCTTCGCACCCGATTCCGGCTTCCGAATGGGGTCCTGACGGGCGTGTTTTTTATTGCTTACGCCCTACTTCGCATCGCGGGTGAGATGTTCCGCGAACCCGATGCACCGCTGACCGCAGGGCTCACAAGGGGGCAGTTCCTTTCTCTTTTCATGGTCTTGATGGGGCTCGGCTTTCTTGCCGGCTCGAAGTGGGCTAGCACATGGGCGCCGAAATTTCGTTCATGAGTAAAAAATGGACTTTCCGCCTTGCTCTCGCATTGCCACTCGTGATGGGCGCGGTGCTGCTTTTGCGTATTCCAAGTTTCCACTCCTTGCCCCATCCCGCCAAAGATTTCGAGCAAGCGCGGGTTCTTTTTGAAAACCTTCGTCGCACGGAATCAATCCTTCCGCTCAGTCCAGAAGGGGCTAGTCGGATGTTGGACCACGGTAAAAAAACTCCCCGCGCGTTTGTGCTCTTGCACGGGATCACCAATTGCCCAGAGCAATTTCTGTCACTTGCCCGCATCCTCCATGCCCAAGGTGCCAATGTCATCATCCCCCGAGCCCGCTATGCGGGATTTGCGGATGTGCTCAATTCCGTCCAAGGAAAACAAAGCGGACAGGATCTCTTGGATCAAGCATCGGTGGGATTGGACATCGCCGCTGGCCTTGGAGATCGCGTGAGCTTAGTCTGTATATCCGGCAGCGCGGTTGCCGGAACTTGGATGACACAGCATCGTGATGGCGTGGACGATATGCTACTCCTCGCTCCTTTTTTCAGTTTAGACGGCGTGCCCCTACCCTTGAACGATGCAGTGGCTGCGGTGCTTTCAGTGATTCCGAATTTTTATCTTTGGTGGGACTCCGAAAAAAAAGAAACCCTCTCAGGTCCGAAATACGCGTATCCGAGATTCGGCACCCGGTGCATAGCAAGCACGATGCAGGTCTCACGAAACGTTCGCAAAAACCTCTTCGATCTGCCCATGCGCATACGGAAAATCCACTTCCTCATTACAGCGACGGATGACGCTACTAACAACCCACTCACACAAAAAATTGCAGCAAACTTGGCCAAGAGCAACCCGACATCCGTCACGATCGAGGAATTTCCAGCCAAGTTGAAAATTCCCCATGACATGGTCGATCCATCTCAACCCAATGCAAACACCGAGATTGTCTACAAAAAAATCCTCGAACTTCTCGATATGAACGGCCCTTCGAAAGCCGATTAATGGATTTTTGCTGGAAAGAAGCTCACTGCGGGCTCATTATAAATTCATGCAGATACACATCACACCGCGTAACCTAACCCTCACTGGTGCCATCTATGAATTTGTGGCCGAAAAAATCAGCCACCTTGAAGGTCATGGTGAACAACTCATCGCCGCACACATTGTTTTGCTTCACAATCACGATAGGAAAAAGCCTTATTGCGTGAAAGTCCACCTTGCCCTCGCTGGGCCTGATATCCATGCGGAAGATGCGGAGGCCGATCTTTATGTGGCCATCGACAAAGTCGTCGACAAACTTTCCCGCCAAATCAGCAAGCTCAAAACTCGCAAAAAAGATCACGACAAACACCGCACTCAGCAGAAGCGCGAAGCGGTCAAGCGCGGATTTGCGCGCCCCTAATGCCCAGTGGAAGACTACAAGGTCAAGCTTGAGGTTTTTGAAGGTCCGCTCGACTTGTTGCTCTACCTCATCAAACGCGATGAGGTGGACATCTATGATATTTCGATCGAGCGAATCACCAAACAATACCTCAGCTACCTTGATGCCTTTCAGATTTTAAATATCGAGCTTGCGGGGGAGTTTATCGTCATGGCGGCGAATCTCCTCTACATCAAAAGTCGCACTCTGCTGCCAGTAGAACAGCAGATGGCCGAAGAGGACGCGGAAGAGGATGATCCCCGCTGGGAACTCATTCGCCAACTGATCGAGTATAAAAAGTTCAAAGAAGCCGCATCGCTAATGAGGGATCAAGAAGCGATGCAGGAAAACCTTTTCGCCCGTGTGCCTGTGACGCCAGATCTGGCGCCATCCGAGAATCTCCTTGTCGATGAAGTTGGGATTTTTGACCTCATCCACGCTTTTCAAAAAATCCTCAAACGATTGGAGAAAAAGCCGGAAGACCTCCGAGAGATTTTTGCAGAAAATTTCACGGTCTCCGATAAGATCGACCACGTCTTACGTCTCACCTCGAGCGGAGTTCCTATTCGCTTCGAAGAACTTTTTGCCGATGCCGCCGGCCGCACAGAAATCGTGGTCACCTTCCTCGCCATGCTTGAGTTAATCCGCCTCAAGCAACTGCGCGTCCGCCAAGAATCGTTGTGCGCTGAAATCTGGATCGACCGCGTCGGCATCATAGAACCCATTTTACTATGAGCGAAGAACCCGCATTCCCATTGCATCGCATCGTTGAGTCCCTTCTTTTTGCTTCCCAAAAACCCATTTCGGCTAAGGAGCTCGCCTCCATATTCAAGGGAGCGGCAGAAGCTGCCAAGGACAACCCATCCATCGCCTGCTACGCCAAGGTCAATCGCGACCAACTGCAGGACGCTATCCAGCAACTGGACAAAGAATACGCTGAAACCGGACGCTCGTTTGAAGTGCGTGAAAGTGCCGCTGGATGGCAACTCGTCACAAAGGCCGACTTCTCGCCTTGGTTACGCCAACTCTTTCCCGAAAATCGCCAAGCCCGCATGAGTGCACCCGCGATGGAAACCCTCGCTATCATCGCGTATCGCCAACCGATCACCCGCGCTGATCTGGAAGCCGTTCGCGGCGTGGCGGTGGATGGTGTGATGCAGACCATTCTCGATCGCGGACTCATCCGCATTGCGGGACGTTCTGACATTCCCGGTCGTCCCCTTCTTTACGAGACAACGCAGCATTTCATGGAGCATTTCGGGCTGAAAACGCTCGATGATCTTCCTAATGCCTCAGAGCTCCGCAAAATCCCACTCCCCAAAGCGGAAGCTCCCACCCCCGCAAAACCGGCGGACCCCGCCGCTGCACCGCCCGCCGCTGAACCGCCCGCCGCTGAACCGCCCGCCGCTGAACCGCCCGCCGC
>Ga0114971_10003457_pt1 | contig 10705 bp, 12 predicted proteins | sample M_140625_MF_Meta_FD_87320 | JGI IMG/M metagenome (GOLD analysis project Ga0114971, IMG submission 87320) | Freshwater microbial communities from Lake Montjoie, Canada to study carbon cycling - M_140625_MF_MetaG | ecosystem: Environmental > Aquatic > Freshwater > Lake | place: Lake Montjoie...
TATTTCATATTAGAAACAAAAAAGCCACCTGTTGAGGTGGCTTTCAGCATTTTAATGATTAGTGATTAGTGTTTGTCACAACATGCTTTTTTGTCATCCGCACATTTGTTAGCATCACCTAACCAACTTCCGTCTTTTCCGTAATGAGCCATGCAAATTGCTTTTTCTTCCGGAGAACATCCTTTTGCTTCACACATTTTTGCGCATTCGTCTTTTGTCATTTCTGCACATTTACTCATGTCACATTTCGTGTTCATTGTTTGTCCTTCATGACACATTTTATTGTCACCAGTGCACATATCGTTGGACATACATTTACCATCACGCATTTCACAAGTTGAAGCTCCATTTCCGTTTGATTCTTCAGAGTCAGCTCCATTTCCTAAGATTGGTGCAATGACTAATCCAATTAAACACGTCAATTTGATTAAGATGTTCATCGATGGACCAGAAGTATCTTTGAAAGGATCACCAACTGTATCTCCAGTTACTGCTGCTTTATGAGCATCAGAACCTTTGTAAGTCATTTCACCATTAATCATAACACCTGCTTCGAAAGATTTCTTAGCATTATCCCAAGCACCACCAGCATTGTTTTGGAAAACAGCCCAAAGCACACCAGAAACGGTAACTCCAGCCATATAACCACCAAGCATTTCAGCAACTAACTTGTAGTTTTCAGGATAAATCAATACGCCTAATAATACAATGGCAATTGGAAATCCGATTGTTAGAACACCTGGCAACATCATTTCACGCAAAGCCGCTTTAGTAGAAATATCTACACATTTTGCATATTCTGGCTTACCGGTTCCTTCCATGATTCCTGGAATTTCTCTAAACTGACGACGAACTTCGTGCACCATATCCATGGCAGCTTTACCAACAGAATTCATTGCTAATGCAGAGAATACAACTGGAATCATTGCTCCAATAAATAACATTGCTAAAACGGGAGCTTTAAAGATGTTAATTCCGTCAATATCTGTAAAGGTTACATAAGCAGCAAATAAGGCAAGAGAAGTCAATGCAGCAGAAGCGATAGCAAAACCTTTTCCTGTTGCAGCAGTTGTGTTACCTACTGAATCTAAAATATCTGTACGCTCACGAACTTCTTTTGGCAATTCACTCATCTCAGCAATACCTCCAGCATTATCAGAAATAGGTCCGAATGCATCGATTGCTAATTGCATAGCAGTTGTTGCCATCATGGCAGAAGCAGCTAAAGCAACACCATAGAAACCAGCGAATGCGTAAGAAGTCCAAATTGCTGCAGCAAACAATATAACTGTTGGGAACGTAGAAATCATACCCGTTGCTAAACCGGCGATGATATTTGTTCCAGCTCCTGTACTTGATTTTTCAACTATTTTTAAAATTGGTTTTTTACCCAATCCAGTATAATACTCAGTAACGGAAGAAATAACTGCTCCAACAACCAAACCAACTAACGTGGCGTAGAATACGCGCATGGAAGAAATTTCTTTCAATCCTTCTCCATAGAAATTCATTTGCATTTTAGCAGGCAACATCCAGTTTACAAGAATAAAACATGAAACAGCTACTAAAGCAATAGAAACCCAGTTTCCGATATTCAATGCTCTTTGAACTTGAGCTTCTTTCGCATCATTATTAGCGATTTTCACCAAGAACGTTCCAATGATAGAAATTACAATACCGATTCCTGCGATTGACATTGGTAATAAGATTGGACCTATTCCACCAAATGCATCAGCAATATTTCCTCCCATGTCTTTAATTACATAGTTACCTAAAACCATTGCTGCTAATACAGTTGCAACATAAGAACCAAATAAATCGGCACCCATACCAGCAACGTCACCAACATTATCACCAACGTTATCTGCAATTGTCGCAGGATTACGAGGGTCATCTTCTGGAATACCAGCTTCAACTTTACCAACTAAATCAGCACCAACATCGGCAGCTTTCGTATAGATACCACCACCAACACGTGCAAACAATGCAATTGACTCAGCTCCTAAAGAGAATCCAGCAAGGGTTTCCAAAACGATTGTCATTTTTTCAGTTCCATCAGACCCCCAAGTTCCACCCATGAAGTAATGGAAAAAGATAATAAAGAAAGCTGTTAAACCTAAAACTGCCAAACCAGCAACTCCAAGTCCCATAACTGTTCCACCACCGAAAGATACTTTCAATGCCTGTGGTAAACTAGTGCGAGCAGCTTGCGTTGTGCGAACATTTGTTTTTGTAGCGATTTTCATTCCCATATTCCCAGCTAAAGCTGAGAAAAATGCACCGAAAATAAATGCTATTACTATTAATATATGTGTTGTTGGAACGATGAATGAAATTCCAGCTAAAACGACACTTGCAATTAGCACAAAAATGGCTAAAAGTCGATACTCTGCTTTTAAAAATGCAAGAGCACCTTCGTAGATGTAATCCGAAATCTCTTTCATTTTTCCATCTCCAGCGTCTTGTTTCAACACCCAAGCCCTCTTCATTGCCATAAATAGCAGTCCGATAATTGCCATTACAATAGGCACATAAATCATCATTGATTCCATACTAATTTCTTTAAAATATTTAACGTTGGCAAAAGTAAAGTTTTCCGCCTAGGTATGCAAATACGCAAGAAAAATAGAAGGGTTACGTTTTTTACAAAACGGCTTGAATTTTAGCCTTTAAAGTTGTCAATGGAAAAGCTCCACTTTCACGCCAAAGCACTTCACTATTTTTAAATAGGATGAATGTTGGTACTCCTCTCACTTTGAATCGTGCGGCTACGTCTTGGTTTTTATCGACATCGATTTTGAGAATTCGAATTTTTGAACCCATTTGCTTTTTGAGGTCTTCTAAAATGGGACTCATTGTTTTACAGGGTCCACACCAAGTGGCGTAAAAGTCCACTAAAGTTGGAATATCTGATTTTACGATGTCGTTGAATTTTCCCATGGCGCAAAGTTAAGGAAGCTAGATGAAACGAATTATAACATATACGACAAAAAAAAGGCAGATGTAAAATCTGCCTTTCAAATGGAAGTAGATCAACTTATTGCTTGATGTATGTTGCGGTGCATGTTCCCGCACCACCAATTAAAGGAGCATTGTTGTCATACGTATACGTGATGATAATGATATTTCCTTGGTCATTCATCGTTCCCGTTCCAGAGAAGGTAATTTGACCAATAGTCGCATCGACAGTTTGTTGTGGAATATTGACAGATGAACCACTAATAGTTGCTGTTGCGGACCCGCCAATTAAGCTGAACATGTTGTCAATGTTTAATGAGGTAGCATTGCTTCCTGCTGTGATCGCTGGTGCGTTCGAAAGTGGGAAAGCTGTTGCGCCACAATTACTAGACAGACTCCAAGAAACTAACCAGTTACCTTGTCCTATGACCACATTTACTGTACGTTGAGCGGTAGTTGTTCCGTTTGCATTTGTTGCTGAATAGGTTACGGTGTATGTACCCTTATTAGCAGTGTTCACTGTGCTCGTTGTGGTAACGGTAACAGCTGAGCCATCTTTGTTAGCAGCAGTTGCGCCGGCATCAGTATATGTTGCGCCAACATTCAGGCTAACTGTTGCATTTCCATTCAAGGTAATTGTTGGAGCATAAAGACACGTTCCATCGTCCTTTTTTGCTGCACTATTATAATTCGTTGCGGTACTGTCTGTACAACCTTTCTTTTTACACCCAGTGTTGATGGTCATAACAATCGATCCGAGTAAAATTAAGCCAATAAATTTTTTCATAGTAGTTGATTTTGTTTCAATTCAAAAGTAGTGAAATATTTTATCATAAAAAAAACGGCACCCGAGGATGCCGTTTTCAACCAAACGATATGCACTTAGTCTTGCAACACCTCTTCTTTTGAAGCGGGTGAACCAAGAGCTTTTTTAATTTTCTCTTCTAATTCTTCAGCTAGAGCAGGATTATCCATTAAAATTGATTTTATCGAATCACGTCCTTGTCCAAGTTTGGTTTCGCCATACGAGAACCATGAACCACTTTTCTTAAGGATATTTAAATCCACTCCAAGATCGATGATTTCACCAATTTTAGAAATCCCTTCTCCATACAAAATGTCGAATTCAGCTTTTCTAAACGGCGGGGCTACTTTGTTTTTTACCACTTTCACTTTGACACGGTTACCGATGATTTCTTCGCCTTCTTTTATTTGAGCAGCACGACGAATGTCCAGGCGCACTGAAGCATAAAACTTCAAGGCATTTCCACCTGTTGTTGTTTCCGGATTACCGAACATTACACCGATTTTTTCACGTAATTGATTGATGAATATACAGCAGCATCCAGCTTTATTGATGGAGCCGGTTAGTTTTCGTAGCGCTTTAGACATCAAGCGAGCTTGTAATCCCATTTGAGAATCACCCATTTCACCTTCAATCTCTGCTTTTGGTGTTAAGGCAGCAACGGAGTCAATAACGACTAAGTCGACCGCTCCCGAACGAATTAAATTGTCCGCGATTTCTAAGGCTTGCTCTCCATTATCTGGCTGCGAAATCAATAAATTCGCTATGTCAACTCCTAGTTTTTGCGCGTAGAATTGATCGAACGCATGTTCTGCATCGATAAAGGCAGCAATTCCACCTTGCTTTTGTACTTCTGCAATCGCATGAATGGCTAGGGTAGTTTTCCCGGAGGACTCTGGACCATAAATTTCTACTACACGCCCTTTCGGATAGCCATTAATCCCTAAAGCTAAGTCCAAAGTAATGGAACCAGTTGGAATTACTTCCACTTTTTCCACTGGGGAATCCCCGAGTTTCATAACTGCTCCTTTACCAAAGGTTTTGTCTAACTTCTCCAGTGTTAATTGGAGTGCTTTTAATTTTTCTACGTTTTGTTCTTTTGACTTTGTCATATCGTTTGTTTTTTATTGAGTTGGTTGACTCGGTGATTAATTTCTACAAATGTAAGAGGGGGTGTTCGTAAACTATTTACGAACTAATTCAGGATGTATAAAATCCTAACACTTCACTCCCATGGTTCTTTGTGTTTGGTTTCTCGATAACGGAGATTAAGGTACCTAACTCATCAAATAAAAAGGTTGTTCGGTGAATACCATCATAGGTTTTACCCATGAATTTCTTCTCTCCCCAAACACCGAATAAATTCAATATCACCTTATCCGTATCAGCGATTAATGGAAATGGTAAGTTGAACTTATCGCTAAATTTTTTGTGAGAGGATACATTGTCTGCACTTACACCAAGAATTGCGATGTTGTTTTCCGTTAACAAAGAATAATCGTCACGGAGACTACAGGCTTGTACTGTACATCCTGGCGTATTATCCTTCGGATAAAAATAAACAACTAAACACTTGCCATTGAAACTGTTCGCGTTCCATTCCTTTCCATTTTGATCGATTCCTGTAAATGCAGGAAGCTTTGATCCGATGCTGAGTTTATTCATAATGCTTAAATACTAATCGTTAAAAAGATTAAAAACTAATCAAAAGTAAAAACTATTCTTTAATATCAAAACATAATTGCAAAAAATGTTTTGAAAAAGATTAATTTTTAATCAAACGAAATAAAAAGACAAGCCAGCTAATGATAGAAATAGCACCTCCAATTGGCGTAATGGGTCCAATAAAGGATGTCGACCAATGAAGGGTTTTAAAGGCAACTAGCAGATAAATGGACACGCAAAAAAGCAACATTCCAATCATCATAGATCCCAAAATCTTTTGTAGGGGGAAGGAAAAGCGATCGGAATTCAAAGCGATAATCAAAATTCCCATCGAAAGAAATCCTTGGTACCTAACCGCCACTTCAAATGAGTCGAATTGTATTGGCGCTAAAATCTCTTTTAATGCATGTGCTCCCATTGCGCCTAGGACAATGGATAACATGATGAATATTCCAGAAAGGATAACAAATTGTTTTTGCATATTGCGAAGTTCAGAAAAAATCTACTCATATCAAATATGTATCTTTGTAAAATGAATCAACTGAGATGTATTTTTCTATTGGCCGTAATCTTGTCGTCATTTTCACAATGTCAAAATGGAAATGATCATTCACAAGAAAAATTCGATTATTTCCAATTTCAGAAAGTGGATATGCGAAAATTCGACATCGAAGCAAGCATTATGATTCCTGATGCAACTGCCGGAATAGGCGCTTCATTTAAACCAAATGTTGATTACGATGAAGGTGGATACAAATGGACTATTTCTGTTGGACGAAATTTTCAATTGTTCATAGAAGATTATGGAGATAACCTTTACCGCTTTGAAGAGTTTAAAAAGGATCTATTAAAAGACAATAAAAAAACAAATTACTTTCAGTTTACGATGTTGAAGGAGGAAAAAGACATATTAACCTATTGTCGCAAAGAGAAATCCGCTTTTATTAAAGAGAAAAAACTCACTTACCACATTTATGCGGTCAAAAAAATCCATGGAATCTACTACGAAATCCGAAACACTGAACGCGGAGACTCAAAAAAAGTCATCGATTTTATGTATCATTCAATCCAATCATTTCACCCTTAATTTCTTATGGAACTTACAAGAGAAAATGTCCTCAACACCCTCGGTAAAATTGTTGAACCCGATTTGAAAAATGATTTGGTCAGTTTAAACTTGATCGAAGATTTAGAGATCTCCGAGGAAAAAATTACCCTTACGGTTCAAATCTCTAATCCTGCACTGCACGCTAGAAAACGCATGCAAGAAGCAATCGAATTTAATTTAAAGCGTGTTTTCGGTGAGAAAATATCGTTATCCTGTGTGATTAAAGGAATGAGCACTGAAAATAGAAGCGCTCGTCGAAAAATCCTTCCAGATGTCAAGTATATTGTTGCCATTGCCTCTGGTAAAGGTGGGGTTGGGAAATCAACCATCACGGCCAACTTAGCTGGTGGACTTCAAAAACAAGGATATAAAGTTGGAATCGTCGATGCGGATATTTATGGTCCTTCCATGCCAACAATGTTTGACCTCGTAGGTGAGCGTCCTAAAATGGTGGATATTGACGGAAAAGGACTCATTCAACCGGTTGATGCCAACGGCATCGGAATCCTTTCGATTGGGTTCTTCACGGATCAAGATAATGCTGTCGTTTGGCGTGGACCCATGGCTTCGAAAGCACTAACACAGTTATTTACGGATGCACATTGGGGTGAATTGGACTTTTTATTAGTGGACCTTCCACCTGGAACTGGCGATATCCATTTGTCTTTAGTTCAAACTGTTCCATTAGATGGTGTCGTGATCGTTAGTACGCCGCAAGAAGTTGCTCTTGCCGATGCCCGACGTGGAATTAATATGTTTCAAATGGATACGCTCAAAGTACCTGTCATTGGTGTCGTTGAAAACATGGCTTGGTTTACACCAGCTGAATTACCCAACAATAAATATTACATTTTCGGTCGCGATGGTGCGAAAAACCTTGCGCATGGAATGAAGGTTCCATTTCTTGGAAGTATTCCTTTGGTTCAAAGTGTTTGTGAAGCAGGTGATTCAGGAAGACCTGCTGTTTATCAGGAAAATACACCAACAGCATTGGCCTTTGATGAATTAGTTCATACCTTTGTTGACGAGCTAACAAAACTGAAAGCTAAAATTCAATAGAAGTCATTTATGAATGAGCAAGTAAAAGCATCACTTTCAGAAAGAGTAAACATAGCCTTGAATCAATTACGTCCATTTCTACATGCAGATGGTGGTGACATGGAATTAGCAGAAATCACCGATGATTACATCGTTCGCGTTAAATTAATAGGCTCTTGCTCCGATTGTTCCATGAGTCACATGACACTGAGAGGTGGACTCGAAGAAGCGTTGAAGCAAGCCGCCCCTGAAATTAAAGGTGTCGAAGCGGTTCAAATGGCTTGATATGAAAATCAAATTTTTTGTTCTGGGTAAAACGGCTTTTCCGGATATAAAAGCAGGGGAGGACCGATACATCTCAAGACTACAGCATTATTGTTCCTTCGAACGGGTGGAAATCCCAGATGTAAAAAATCCAAAATCCCTCAGTCAAGATCAATTAAAGAAAAAAGAAGGCGAATTGATTCTCGCAAAAGTCACCCCAACAGATTACCTTATTCTTATGGATGAAAATGGCCTGCATCAAAGCTCTGTGGAATTTGCGCAATGGCTGGACAAAAAACAAATGTCCGTTAACGGGAATCTACTCTTTGTTATTGGTGGGGCTTATGGATTTAGTGAGGACATTTATGAACGTGCGAATGCTAAATTGTCTTTGTCTAAAATGACTTTTTCACATCAAATGGTTCGAATGATTTTCCTAGAACAGCTATACCGTGCCTATACCATTTTGAAGGGAGAACCTTATCACCATTCCTAGCTCCATGGAAATTCACATCGAAAAAAAACTACTCAATTTCAAGAATCCTAGCGGTACAAGTCGCGGGATACTTTACGACAAACCTTCATGGGTGTTAAGTGTGCGACTTTCAAACGGCCACACCGCACTCGGTGAATGCAGCGTTATACCTGGACTTTCTCCTGATTTCATCGATGAACATGCGTATGAAAAGAAATTGAACGAGCTGAAAAAAGAAATTGAATTCAATTGGACCGAAGAGGAGTTTTACCAGTTTGGTGTATTTATCTCGGTGAAATGGACAACATTTATACACAAATGGGCATTGTATCCATCCATTATGTTCGGAATAGAAACGCTCGCACGAGACATTTTTAACGGGGGAATAGGACTCATTTTTGAAAGTGGATTTACACGAAAAGAATTTAGTATCCCAATCAATGGACTCATTTGGATGGGTAATGAATCATTCATGCTGGAACAGATGGAGGAAAAATTGGCGGATGGCTTTTCCACTATTAAAATGAAGGTTGGCGCCATCGAATGGAAAAAAGAATATGCTTTATTGGAACAACTTCGCCATCGCTTTTCAAGTACAGAATTAACGTTACGCGTCGATGCTAATGGAGCTTTTACACCCAAATCCGTTCTTCCAATATTGAAGCAATTAAGTGAATTAGAAGTTCATTCGATTGAGCAACCCATTCAGGCCGGACAAGTAAGCGCTATGAGTGAATTATGCAAGTATTCACCCATTGGAATCGCCTTAGATGAGGAATTGATTGGAGTTCACGAAAGCGAAGAAAAAGAAGCGCTGTTAAAATGGATCGCGCCTCCGTTTATTGTGCTTAAACCGAGTTTGCATGGAGGAATGATCGGATGTACAGAATGGATCCGTTTAGCAGAGGAAAATCAAATCGCATGGTGGATGACCTCGGCCCTAGAATCTTCTATTGGTTTAAATGCCATTGCTCAGTTCACAGCTACGTTTAAAGACCTTCTTCCACAAGGATTAGGTACTGGCGGACTTTATACAAACAATTTCGAATCCTCCCTTGTTGTATTAAAGGGACAATTAAGTATGATCTGATGAAAGACGAAAAAGACTGGAATGAACTCACACCCGATGAGAAGCGAATAATGATAAATAAAGGGACAGAATATCCAAATACAGGAGAATACAATTCCTTTTATGAAAAGGGAACATTTGTTTGTCGTCAATGTGAATCTCCATTATACCGCAGTGAAGCGAAATTTAATTCAGGTTGTGGCTGGCCAAGTTTCGATGATCAAATCGCGAAGAATGTTTTGCATATATTAGATGCTGACGGACGCAGAACGGAAATTGTTTGCAGTCATTGCAAAGGTCACTTGGGACATGTTTTTATTGGTGAAAGATTTACAGAGAAAGATACACGGCATTGCGTCAATTCCATTTCCATGAAATTCATCAAAGATTAACGTGATGGACAGTTGGTGATTTCATCACACTGTTGATATACCATTTCATGTAAAATTAACTGAGCAGCTAAAGCTAATTGCGTGTAATTCTGAGAGTTATTTCCGAATCCACCGGCTGTATTTTGCCACATATCCAAAATCAATTGCTGTGAGCCAACCGTTGGCTGAATTTTATTCACAACTGCGGCAACATTCATGGATCCAGCGTGATACACATGCAGTACAAAAAGACGGAACCATAAATCACTTTCGTTGTAACTTAATTGATGACGGTCTAAAATACGTTTGGCTTCTGGGATACAGACCCTTCTAATTAAGCTTGCTGATCCATAAGCACAACGATCGAAATCTTTGCGTTCATCCATCGTACTATTGACAGTTAATCCTGCCGATCGCGCTACGTCTGGCATTAATTGAAATGATCCGTAAGCTCCAGAAATAGACTTTTTCATTTGTCCGGGACATTCAATCAATAAAATCGCTTGCGCATACCACGGGTCAACACCGTAACGTTCAAATGCTGCAACGCCTTTAGAAAGTTGTGGATACACTTCATTGAATTTATAAAAGTCATTTTTTCCGGATGTTACAAAAATCCTGGTGTTTGGATCTAAGTTAAAAGAGGCACGAAGTTCAGCGCGAGTGCAGTCTTTTTCTACTTCCGTTTGACGATTCCAATCTTTCAATGACATTTTTTTCAATACTTGTCGTGTGCTGGCAACGTTTACTAAACAGGAATCCGGAGCAAGTAACATGATTTGTTTCCAAAATTGAGGTTGAGCCAACATGTCCCATCTATCCTCGAAAAGAGCTTCTGCATGCATCAGTGTACTCAAGTCGTCAGATTTTTTCACTACAATTTTTTCAGCGTCCCAATTAGCTAGGGGTTGCCCATAGGCGAGACTAAAATAAACGGTCAAAATGAAAAAGA
>Ga0114971_10003461_pt1 | contig 10700 bp, 12 predicted proteins | sample M_140625_MF_Meta_FD_87320 | JGI IMG/M metagenome (GOLD analysis project Ga0114971, IMG submission 87320) | Freshwater microbial communities from Lake Montjoie, Canada to study carbon cycling - M_140625_MF_MetaG | ecosystem: Environmental > Aquatic > Freshwater > Lake | place: Lake Montjoie...
AAATTCTCGGGCCCACCCGCGACTACTCCCAACGTCTCCTCGATGCCGCCCTCGCCACCGAGACCAGCGCCACCGCCGACGCCGCCGCGACCGCGTTCGACGCCGGCCTCGACCGCCGCACGCTCAAACCGCTGCGCACGTTCGGCAAGGTCACTTCGCTGCTGCGCGCCGAGGGCCTCCTCCGACCCGCCACCGAGGACGAAGAGACCCGCGTGCACGATATCACCCGCGAGCCCATCCGCTTCCCCGCCCCTCGCTCCGCCCGGCTCCAGTCCCTCGCCCGCGCCGAGACCGGCGCCATCATGGCCCTCGCCTACTCCGGCATGCGCGGCCAAGGCGGCGACCACCCCACCATCGGCGAAGTACGTGTCGGCCGCGTGACCGTGCGCGTGACCGATACCCGCGGACGGGCTCGCGTGATCGGCAGCGTCCGCGTCACCGAGGCCGAGAACATCTCGAAGATCAAAGTGAAGAAAAAGGACCCCGTGCCCTACATGTCGCTCGGCTACGGCCTCTGCTTCGGGCAGAACGAAACCAAGGCGATTTGCATGGGCATCCTCGACCGCTCGATGCGTCTCGGCGGCGACGGTGCTCCGGCCATCAGCCAAGAATTTGTGCTCTACCATACCGAGGGCGCCGACTCCTGGGGTGCTGTGAACAGCCTCAAGCTCCCCGCCCACGTCGAATTCGCGAGCGACCTTAACCTCCTCCGCGCCGCTGTCGAACGGAAGCTCGCTCGCGAAGCCGACAAAGCCACCGCCGCTTCCCGCCCGTAACCGCCGCCGCCCCGAGGCCGTTCGATTCGGCTGCGATGAGTTCACTCAAGGTCCATATCGTCGGCGCCTCCGGCTCCGGTACCACCACCCTCGCCCACGCCCTCGCCCCGGCGCTGGCGGCGACCGCGCTGGATTCCGACGACTACTACTGGTTGCCCACGCAGCCTCCGTTCCGTGACCGGCGCGACCGCGCGCTCCGTCATCAGCTTGTCATGGCCGACTTGGAGCAGCATCCCCGCGCCATCTTGTCCGGCGCGATCGTCGGCTGGGGCGACGACCTGGAACACGCCTTCGATCTCGTCGTCTTTTTATCTCTGCCCCACGAGCTCCGCGTCCAGCGGCTGCGCGAGCGCGAACTCGTCCGTTACGGCCGGATCAACGAGCCGTTCATCGCGTGGGCCGCCGGCTACGACGACTCCCCACCCACCTCGTCCACCCGCAACCGTCGCCGTCAGCACGAGTGGCTGAGCGAGCGTCGCTGCCCGGTGCTTCGCCTCGAAGGCGATCTCACGGTCGCCGAGCGCGGGGAGCGCACGCTCGCCCAACTCTCGCCGTTCGTAAAATGAACTCGCGCAACCCCACGCTTGAACCTGCGGCCGAGGCGCCCCGCATCGAGCTCGCGCACGTCCACCGCGAAGGCTCACGGCTTTCGCCCGACGAGCCTTGCCGCATCCATGTATTGGGCTGCAGCGGCACGGGCGCGACGTTGCTCGGTGTGACTTTGGCCGAGGTGCTCCACACCACCGTACTAGACACCGAGAGCTTTAATTGGATGCCCAACCAGCGGGTATTTCAAATCCGCCGCAGACCCGTTTCACGCCGCGAGCGCTTGCTCGAGGCGCTAGAGCATAACCCCCGCGTCATCGTTTGCGGGTCGGTCGCTGGCTGGGGTCAACCTTTGGAATCGAGCTTCGATCTAGTCATCGCCCTCGTCGCACCGCATCCTCCGTTGACCCCGATCCAACCGCGCCCGCGCTCCTCCGCCCTCCGGATCGACGGGCGCAGTCAACGGCGGCAGGACCACTGGGTCGCGGGCTGCAGCTGTCCGGTCTTGCGACTCGATGCCTCGCTCGGCAGCGCGGATCGCGTCGAAGTTGCCCTCAGGTTTATCCGCCAGGCGGAACCGCCGCGGCTCCAGGGTTTGATTTCTGCTTAATCTCATTTTTACCAACCATCCATGAACTCTCTACGCTTCCCCTGCTCCGGCACCGCCACCGTTGGCGGTATCGTTTTCTTCGCCCGCATGCTCGACAAGATCCGCCTGCACGCCGCCGGCGAGCTCCCCGCCGACTATAATCTCGGCGGCGGCTACGACGCCCGCATGTGCCGCTTTCTGCAGATCGACTACGCCGCCGTCACCGCCCAAGCCCGCACGGAAAAAGACGATGCGGTTGTGCTCGAGTGGTGCTTCACCCAAGTCCGGCGCCCCACGGCCGATGAGATCCTCTATTTCAACGCTTACATGTCGAAGCGCGGCTGGCGCGACGACTACGCTGAAAAACTCGCGGCCTCCAAAGCCAAGCGGGGCTGGTCGGACCGGGCCGATTTACAAACCTCGTTCGATCTACAGGACGCGGAAGAAGGCAGAAAGTAAGCCCGTGGTCCGCCGCCCTCGTCTCGTCGGCTCACCACCGCGTTCGCCGTTACCACTCGTTGCATGTTCCGCGCCCTGAAACACGCCAACTTCCGCCGCTTCCTTTCCGCGCAGGCCTGCGCGATGACCGGACACTGGGCGCAGCAGGTCGCGCTCGGCTGGCTCGTCTACCGCCTGACCGACTCCGCGTTCTACCTTGGCCTCGCCGGTACCTTCAGCCTGCTCCCCAGCCTGATCCTCACTCCGTTCGTCGGCGTGCTCGCCGACAAAGTGGATCGCCGACGCATTCTGCTCATCACCCAATCCGCGGCGCTGGTCCATTCGCTCTTACTCGCTACGCTGGTCGTGACCGGCGCCACCAGTCTTCCGCTGCTACTCGGCCTCGCGCTGTTCCAGGGCATCATCCAAGGCTTCGATTGGACCAACCGGCAGAGCCTGCTCGCCCAACTTGTGGATGATCGCGCCGACTTGCCCAACGCCATCGCGCTCAACTCCACCACTTTCAACCTCACCCGCATTCTCGGGCCCGCCCTCGCCAGCGCTCTGCTCGTAGCTTCCGGTGAAGCCGCGTGTTTCCTCGTCGCCGCGTGCGCCGAGGGTGTGGCCTTGCAACTCACTCGCCGCCTCCGCCTCCCGCCTCACCACGCGCAGGCCGGCCCGCGCCCGCATGTGGCGGATGAACTCCGGGAGGGTCTGCGCTATGCCTGGCAGGAACCCGCCATTCGTCGGACGCTCGCCTTGGTCGCGCTCTCCAGCGCCACCGTGTTACCCTACGCCGCCCTCCTGCCGCTCTTTGCCACCCGGGTTTTCCATGGCGGGCCTGAACTCCTCGGCCTCCTCAACGCCGCCCCCGCCATTGGCGCCGTGCTCGGCGGCCTCTTCCTTGCGTCCCGCCGCGAGCAATCGGGCCTCGATCGGCGCATCTTTATCGCCGGTATCGTCACGCCTGCCGCCGCCATCGCGCTCGCCTTCGCCCCCACACTTGCGCTCGCGCTGCCCGCCCTTGCCCTGTTGGGCGGCGCCCAGATTTCTTGGATGGCCTCGATGAACACCCGTCTGCAAACCGTCGTGCGCGACTCGATGCGCGGGCGCGTCATGAGCTTTTTCAACATGGCCTTCATGGCCGCACTGCCCCTCGGCCAACTCGTCTTTGGCGCCGCTTCGGATCGCTTCGGCGTCACCCGCGTCGTCGCGACCGGTGCGTTTTTGGCTTTGGTCGGTAATCTATTGCTGCACCGTCGCGAGCGCGCCTCGCCGGTGTTACCCAAGAGTAACCCCGGCCTAATCGCTCCGTAACGCGACGGGGCCACGCTTTTACTTCCCCTGCCCGTGACCCATGACAACACTCCACGCCTGCTCATAGCAAGCGACCCCATTAACCACATGGGGACCCAGCGAAAAGTCTCCTGCACAACCTGTGAACGGTCATGTTCGCAAAACCTAAACGCCAAAACCCGCTTTTTCACCCAAACGTCACGGCCCCGCATTTAACGAGCGCCACTTTAACTCCACACTGACCCCTTCTATGCGTTTCTCACCTCTCACTCGTTCCCTCGCCCTGCTGGTGTTTTTCACGGCCGGCTCACTTCGCGCCTACGACGCCCCGCCCGAGCCAGGCACGCTCATTCGCCGCGTCGCCTTCGGCTCGTGCAACTCGCCACTCGATGCCACGCCCGTTTGGGATACCGTGCTGAACCGCTTCCCCGATGCCTGGATCTGGCTCGGCGATACGGTCTACGCCGACTCCCCCCGCCCCGTCGGCCCGACCCCTGAGGCCCGCGCGCGCATTTCGCTCGACCGCTTGGCCGACCACTACACCCGTCAAAAAGAACTCCCCAGCTACCGCCTACTCAGCCAGCGCGCGCGCATCCTCGGCACGTGGGACGACCACGACTACGGTCAAAACGACGCCGGGGCCGACTTTGTGGGTCGCACCGAAGCCCAGCGGCACTTCCTCGATTTCTACGGTGAGCCGGCCGACAGCCCGCGTCGCGCGCGCCCCGGCATCTATGCCTCCTACCGCTACGGTCCACCGGGACGCATCGTGCAGATCGTGACGCTCGACACGCGTTACTTCCGCTCGGCCCTCCGCAACGGCGATTCACCCGAGTCCGACTGGATCGACGGAAAACCGGGAAACTACCTACCCTCGAGCGATCCCGCCGCCACCGTGCTCGGCGCCGACCAGTGGCGTTGGCTGGAGTCGGTGCTGCGCCAACCAGCGGATGTGCGCGTGATCGTGAGTTCCATCCAAGTGCTACCCGATGACCACCGTTTCGAAAAATGGGGCAACTTCCCCGCCGAACGTCGGCGCCTACTCGCGCTCATCCGCGCCACCGGCGCCACGGGCGTGGTGCTGCTCTCGGGTGATCGTCACACCGGCGAACTGAGCCGCCTCGATCCCGCCCGCGAATCCGACGGCGCCGCGCTCGATCCCGGCTACCCGCTCTACGAACTCACGAGTTCCGCCCTCACCAAATCCGCGCCCACGAACTTTGCCGCCCAATTGGCCGCTACGAGTCCTCGGGCCGTGACCTTCAAACACGAGATCAACCGCCACCGCGTCGGCTCCACGCTCGCCTACCATCATTTCGGTCTGATCACCATCGACTGGGAGGCAGCTGGCGGCCCCGCGCTGACGCTCGCGCTACACCTCGACCACGGGGCCGAAGTGCTCCGCGAGCGCGTGCCGCTGGCTGCTCTGCGCCCGCGCCCCTAATCGACAAAGGCCACCGCTGCTCCCGCGCGTTCCGCCATGCGCCTGTTTCACGTCTCCGACCGAGCTGGCATCGCACGCTTCGACCCCCGCCCGCCTCCTGCCCTCGACGCCGGCGTAACGGACGAAGTCGTGTGGGCCATCGAGGCTCGGCTGCTTGCCAACTATCTGCTGCCCCGGGATTGCCCCCGCGTGACGTTTCATGCCACGGCCACCACGACACCGGACGACGTCGCACGCTTCTTCCCGGCCGGTGCACCTCGGCATGTGGTAGCGATCGAGGAGGCCTGGGCGGAGCGCGTCCGCAATGCCGAGCTCAAACTTTACGAGTTTCCGACCGCGACCTTCACCCCCGCTGATGCCACCGCCGCCTATTGGGTGTCGCGCGCGCCCGTGGTGCCGGTACGCGAGACGACCAACGACAATCTCCCGGCCGCGATCGAGGCCCGAGGCGCCGAGTTGCGGGCCGTCGCATCGCTCTGGCCGTTACGCGCCGCGGTCATCGCTTCGACACTGGGGTTTTCGTTCATCCGCATGCGCCACGCGCAACCTCGCCCCAACCTCGCGCTCGGATGATCCCGATTTGTCGCCATTTCTTCATGCGCGCTTAACGCCGTCCAACCATCATGTACCCATGGCCCATTCCCTGCCGCTGCTCGGCGCCGCCCTGAAACTCGCCGATCTTCCCGCCCGTGCCGAATGGCTGAAACATGACGACCGTGATCTCGAAATCCAAGACCCGTGCAACCCCGCCTTCCTCGACGGCGATTGGCGTGCCGCCGCTCGTGAAGCCCGCACCGTGCTCGACGGTCACATCGGTCGTGTCGGTGTGCATGCACCCTACGACGGCATGCCCTGGGCCTCGCCCGACCAGCGCCTCGTGGCGGCGATGCGCGAGCGTCTGCTCGAATCGCTCGAGTTCACCGCAGCCATCGGCGGCACCCATCTCGTGCTGCACAGTCCCTTTCTTTATTTCGGCTCTGCCCAGACCCGCCACCGCGGCGACGAACTCACGGATGGCATCGAGCGCACCATTGCCAACCTTGCGCCCGTCGTCACCACCGCCGCCGCGCAAGGCTGCTGCTTGGTTTGGGAAAACATCTTCGATCTCCGCACCGATCCACTCGACACCCTTGTGGCCACTTTTGCCTCACCCTGGGTGCGTCGCAGCCTCGACACCGGCCACGCCCATCTGATGACCGCCCGCGGCGGCCCACCGGTCGATACCTGGATCGGCGCCGCGGGAGCGGCCCTCGCCCACGTGCACCTGCAGGACACGGACCTCGACAGCGACCGCCATTGGGCGATCGGCGATGGCGGCATCGCCTGGCGCGCGGTGTTCGCCGCGCTGGCGGCTCTGCCGGAGCAGCCGCGCCTGATCCTGGAAGTCTCGCCCGAGCGCCAAGATCGTTCTGTCGCTTGGCTGTCGGCGCACCAGCTCGCCCGCTAATCTCGCGCCCATCCGTGTAACGCGGGGTTGACGCGCGAAACCCGGATGGGGCCTATCTTTTCCTCAACGTGCACTCGGCAAATCTCTTTCTCTTTGGCCAGATCGGCGCCGGCAAATCGCACTGCGGGAGGTTTCTCGCTCAAAATTTCGGCCTCACGTTTTACGAGGGCGACAGCGAGATCACTCCGGCGATGCGCACGGCCATCGCGGGGCACTCACCGTTTACTCCACTGATGCGCTTGGAGTTTACCGATCTGCTCACTCAGCGCATCGCCACGTTGGCCGGCGGCACTGAGAATTTTTGCATCGCCCAAGCACTCTTCAAAAATAGGGAGCGCCACCTCCTTCGCGCCCGATTCCCGGATCTGGCCTTCGTCTGGGTGCAGGCCGATGCCCGTATCATCGCGGAGCGCCTCCGCCACCGTAGCGGCCATGTCGCCGACCTCGCCTACGCCGAGTTCGCCAATCCCTATTTTGAAACGCCCGACTTTCTGCATCACCTGATTGAGAACGACGGCGATGAAGCGTCACTACACCGTCAACTCAGTTTAGTCCTACAGGCCTCGGAGTCTCTCGATGGAAACCCGACAAACCGCCAGTAGCTACGACCGGATCGCCCCGCACTGGGCGAGCGCCGAGTTCAACCTCCAAAATGGCATCGTCCAACACGAGCGCGCGCTCAAATTTTTAGGCCGAGCGGGCGCCGCGATCGACGTGGGGTGTGGCAGCAGCGGTCGCATCATCGCGCTGTTATTGGCGCGCGGCTTCGAGGTCGAAGGGCTCGATTTCTCGGGCGAGATGCTCGCCCTCGCGCGGCAGAAACACCCCGACGTGCGATTCCACCACGCTGATATCTGCACGTGGGAATTTCCACGGCGGTATGACTTTATCTCCGCCTGGCAAAGTATCTGGCACGTACCGCTCGCGCAGCAGCCCGCAGTTTTGGAAAAGCTCTGCGCCGGCCTGCATCCCGGCGGCGTGCTGATCTTAACCAGCGGAGGCGTGGACCGTCCCCACGAGGTGACCAATCCCTGCTTCGGCCAGCCGCTCTACCACGCCGCCTTGGGTATTCCGCGGCTGCTCCAGCTCGTCGATGAGTTCGGCTGCGTCTGCCGGCACTTAGAATACGATCAGCATCCCGAAAACCACCTCTACCTCATCGTCCAGAAAACCTGAGACCCGTAGCCCCTTAAGCGGCGCAGCAAATCCGGTTCACCGTACCCGCGTGAGTTTTTCCACGGGCACCGCATAGAGTTTTCCCGCGCCCTCTTCGGCCGCGATCAGGATCGTGTCCGGTCCGTCGAAGCACACGCCCTCCGCACCCTTGACGTCCTTAAACGGCATCCACCAGATCTTGCCCTCGAACCAATCGTCACCGCCGGGCGTCTTCGCCTCAAACATCCACAACGCCTCGTAGGTTAGCACCACCAGACGTTTTCCATCGGGCGTCGCGTCCGATCCGGTGGCTCGACCGCGCACATCGAAATCTGCCACTGCCGTGAGCACGTTGACCTCACCCGTCTTCGCTTGATCGAGCCGGTAAAGGCGCGTGAGCGTGTCGCTGCGGCGCTTCGTCACGAAGTAAACCGTGTCACCCTTCGTGAAGATCCCCTCGCAGTCGTAATTAAAATCGTCCTTGGCCGCGGGCCAAGTCTTCTGATCCGGGTAGCGCACGAAGACACTTTTTAACAGTCCCGAAAATCCCGCGGTCGGCTCCGGCTCGACCACGTAGTGCAGCGCGAGGTCGCGCCGACCGTTGCTGTTATTGCCCACGTCGCCGATGATCACCCGACCCGAGGCATCAAGCGCGATGTCTTCCCAATCGCTGTTCACGACGCCGCCGATCAAGACGCCGGGTTGGTCCACGCCTCGTGCACTTTTAAATAATTTCCCGTCGCGGCCGACCGGATAGATCCGCGTCTCGTCACCCGAGTCATTATGCACCCAAAACACCCCGGGCCACTGCCGACTCGGCACGATGCCGGAAACTTCGCGGCTCCCGGGCGGGCCCTCCAAGTTCGCCAGCGGGATCAAAGCCACCGGTGCAATTTTTGGTAACTCGAGCGCGCTGGCGACGGTCGCTGCAAGGCCCAGACAGATCAGGCTGAATTGAATACGCATAAATTTTATTCTGATCCCTTCAACAGACGGAGAAGTTTCTCCCCGGCTTCGGCCAACGCTCCGTCATTGCCGATGCGCACCAAGCTCGGGTGCGTCACTTGGAACTCTCCGGCCCGGGCCAGCCGAGCTTCGATTTCCGCCGCGGACTCACGACCGCGCGCCTCCAATCGCGAACGCAACGCCGCCGGACTTACCTCGATCAAAACGACGCACAGGGCCGGAAACCGCCGAGCCGCTTCGGGTAGAAAACCCCGGCTTCCGTTCATGACGACATTGGCGCCGACATTCAACCACAGCTCGATTTCACGCCCGAGACCGTAGCAGAGGCCATGGCTTTCCCACGATAAAACAAACAGACCGAGCGCCTGCATCTGCGCAAACTCCGCCTTGCTGAGCGCTACATGATTTTCACCGCCCGCCTCAGCCGGCCGAGTGATATAGCGATGCGCGAAAAAAACGGGCGCACTCCCGCCCAGCGCCTCGCGCGCATAAGCCAACAGTGAATCTTTACCGGCGCCCGAAGCCCCAACCACATAAAACAGCGTGCCCATGCTGAGGAGCATGATCGCGCTCCGTTAGCATTTGATAAAGTTGCGGTGAATTCTCCGTCCCCTTCAATCGCCGCCCAGCGCCGTGCCCACTCCACCCGCCCGCAGCGCCCGAGCCACGATTTCTGCCGCGCGGGCCATGGCGAGGGCGGGCATCGCCCCGCGTAAAAACATCTCGCGCGCCCACTCCGCCGCGAACAAGTCACCGGTGCCGCTCGCACTGCCCGCGACTCGCTCCTGCCGGTGCTCCACGCCGTTTCCGGTTCCTTCATAAAGCCGGGTGACGACCTCGGCGCCCGCTGGCCAACCGGTCACGACCAGCCCTAAATCCGGGAATCGTGCCCGCAACACCGCCACCGCCGCTGCCCCGCTTTGGCCGGTGAACAACTCGACTTCCGTGAGATTTGGGAGCGCCCAGGTCGCGCGCGCCAACAAGCGCGGCCACGCCGCGATCAACTCCGCGCTCACGTAGGCGCGACCGTCGTCTCCGCTCACCGGGTCAACGACCACCGCACTCACGACCGCGCTGTGCCGGTCTAAAGCATTTTCGATAGCCGCCACTTGCCCCGCGTTCGCTAGGTAGCCCACGAGCAGCACGACTCGCTCCGACCGCGCCGCCACCGCCGCCAAGGTGCCATCGAGCATCGCGGCAAAATCATAATCGAAACGCCGACACCCCGGCATGTTGCCTGGGCCCGTGAGCAACAGGCTCGGCACGGGCAAGGCCGCCTCGCCCAAGCGCGCCATAAACGGCTTCAGTCCGACCGCGCCGTGCGCCGTGAGGCTGTGAATACAAACGACTCGGTTCGTCATGATCGGTCCTCCGTCCGTGGCTGAGCACATTCAAATTCGCCCCAGACCGCCGCATGGTCACTCGGCCACACGCCTCGCACGGGCGCATCAAGCGCAACTCCACCATGCACTACCCTCGACGAACACTCGCCCCGAGCCGCTACCGTAAACAACGCATCGATCCGTCGCCCCGGTCGCCCCGCGTGCGGCGGCAGAGGATGAGTCGCCTGATGCAAGCGCAGATCCACGCCCACTTCGAGGAGTTTCAAATCTCCTGGTGCTGCTAGCCATGCCAGCTCTTCGCTTTCGATCGTCGCATTAAAATCGCCGCCCAAGACCCGCAGCGCCGCCGGCGTCCGCCAATCAGCGGCCGCCAATACCGCCTCGAGTTGCTCCCGCCGACGCGTCTCATCGCCTCGCAGATGGGAGAGGTGCACACACCCTGCGATCACTTCGAAGCCGTGATCCAGCTTGGCTCGCACCAATAAAGCGATCCGTTCGCCGCCCGCTTCGTCGCTGGGCAAAGGCAGCCGCTGACTCACAAGCACCGCTCCGCGCACCAAAACGGCAAGGCCCGACTCACTGGCCACGTCACCGCCGTGCCAGCTGCGCATTTTGGCCCGCGCCGGCGCATAGGCGACGGCCATCCCGAGATTCTCACCCAAGAACCGCGCGGTGTCGGCGTCGTCGGCATCGGCCCGAA